>Ga0131853_10021189_pt1 | contig 11799 bp, 10 predicted proteins | sample TergutLab28metaG_FD_92764 | JGI IMG/M metagenome (GOLD analysis project Ga0131853, IMG submission 92764) | Labiotermes labralis P1 segment gut microbial communities from Petit-Saut dam, French Guiana - Lab288 P1 (version 2) (version 2) | ecosystem: Host-associated > Arthropoda: Insects >...
ATATATATATATATATATCTGGAAAAAGTTATTGTAAATTCTGCTGATACTACTCATACAGGGGTTTAATTTCCCAGTTACTCTTTGATGGCACTGGTAGAGTTATTTCATGGTAAATATAACTTGTACTTCAAAAGAAGCAATGTCACAAAAGTCTATCATTTGTTTCCTATAGACCACTTACCCAACTTTCCATAATCTCCATCTCCCCAGGAAAACACTAAGCCTGCATCCGTTACAATCAATGTCTGTGCATCTCCACTGCCACAAGCAACATCCACCACTCTATGGCCTGAAATCATGAACCACACAAAACACTCTTCAAATGCAAGTTCATTGGCTCTTGGATCAGTTCAGAATGGTCACATCAGAAAAAATGAATATGAAAAACGTTTCCTTATGCAGCATCATATTCTGATGACTTAGTTTACTAAAAAGATCAATAATTCAATGGCTCTTGTCTTCTATGGTGACAGGACACAATGTAATGACTGTCTGAAGAGGTTTCCAATATTTTTGAGGAATATACTGCTACTGAAAAAGGCAGCCATTTCATGATTTCAGACTTCCACCATGAAGGAGATGAAAACTATGTTCTTCTGGGCTATTATGCAGCAAGTAGCAGTAACTCTTGAACAACATTTCAGGACAACCTACCAGTCCCATCTTCAAGGGTCAAGACTCCAAGAAGAATTATTCTTGGACCGACAGGTTGTCCCAGTACGTCAGTAAGGAATTACTACTATACCCTGCATAATAACCCAGAACAGCCCAGCAATCACAACAGCCAATTGGCAGGTTAGTCTGTGCATGAAACAATAACAGTCTGGAGTTGAGAATTATATGAGGAAATACCAAGAAAACAAGAAATTAATAAAAACAATTTTTCATTTATCAGCTTCCTCAAGTACACACAAATCTGGTCTCTACATACCACACAAGAAAAATCCGTATCCCACTTTGAAAGATTCCAAAGCAGCATAATTTTTAATCCCTTCTTGACGACACATTTCACATACTTAACTCTAAATAAAATTTTTAAATTGTGGGAGAAACCATGATCACAGATTAGCAAGCCAATTGCACCAACGAAACCTCAAAAACAGACCACAAATGGCAAATAGAGAACATTATCAATTTTAATTGAACAGAACAAATTTTGTGTAATTTGCAGCCTATGATTTCAGATAAACTTCATTTCATGCAAACATGACACATTCTGCTGTACTGTACAGAAAGCACACTAAATACCCATTTAATGCTTCCTACAGAGCTCCAGATTTGAACACTAAATTGACTAAATTCTTAAATGTGGGACACTGCTTTATTTACTGACACTGTCAACTGCTGAGATTAAGTACTGTCAGAAGTACATGAATGCATAATGAGTACAGAGCACTGATGGAATAATACTGACAGAGGGAAACTGAAGTACTCGGGAAAAAACTTGTACCAGCACAACTTTGTCCATCACAAATCTGACATAGACTGTCCTGGGATAATCTTCAATGAAGGAAATTTAGCACAAAGAATAACTTGGGATTTTTTAAATTGAAAATTAAGTGACAAAACTGTATTACAGAATATTAGATTGGGATTCCCTTGCAGAGAGACTACAGATAAGGTAACACGACAACTAGAGAAAGTTCAGTATTTAACTTAAACAACTAATCAAAAGCAATGCCCAAATTGCTGTAGCAAGGAGAAATTTGAAGAAGTCTTCATGGTTGTACACTTCTTCAACAATTAAAACACCATGCTGTGGTCTTGTGAGTTATAATGCTGTGTTGTCTGGCACACTTTTAACTGACCCACCAGACTACAAGACAACTTAACTCACAACACCACAGTATGAATTTTCACTACCATGCAAAATTCAAATTTTATGTAACTACAATTACCATTACACACACCTTTCAAACCTGCTACTAACGTCGGCACTTTGTGATCCTCACTGCATCCATGCCCAAGTCGTCCATAGTTGCCCCTTCCCCATGTGTACAATTCACCAGAAGATGAAACTGCAGCACTAACAAAGTGAATAAAAGCATCACAATGAATAACTGCCAAGGCACTGATTTTATGACCCATAGGACCTTTAACTGTTTCACTGCCATGCTTCTGCCGACATTTAAGCTGACATTAAGAGTAATCTGGCATGATTCAATATAAGTAGGAAAATGTTTGTTATTTTTTAATTTATTTTCTTTGAATTTGGTGCTGTTAACAAACTACTTAACAAAAGTACATATACTGCAAAAAAACATGCTGAAGAACATATTCGAAGTAATCAGATGATAGAGAAAATTGCATAAAGAGGATGCATCACAGGACACCAGAGCATGTGTAAGTGAAATAACAAATGTACAGACAGAGCAAGTTGGTTTCTGACTTGTAATTATGAACATGTCCTGTTTGAATCCCCAGTCAGGATACTGGTATTAAAATGTAAAAAGCACACATTCAATTCAACTGAATTAAGAGGATACAGTCAAATGATGGACCTCTGTGAACACAAAATGAACCTTCAGTTTCAAAACATGCTGGAAATTAAAACTATGGAATATTTTCAAACACACCCAGTAAATCACACTCATATAAAATTCCAAGACCAAATGGGACACGATTAAGACAGACAGAAAGAAACAATTTTGTTTCAGGTGACACAGCACTAACAGATTGTTTTTGGGAGCCCAAAACATACTGCATCACCTGTAAGTGCTGCCACATGCGATGTGCACCATGTGCTTTCCTGCAAGGGCCTCTATCAGTGTGGGTTCATCTCTGGAGTTGCTGTCACCATGGCCCAGCCGTCCATCATCGCCACTGCCCCATGAATACACATCTCCATCTGAGGTCAATGCCAGGAAATGTTTCCCATCTGGATGTGTAGCCAACTTAATCACTTCTTTGTCACTAAAACCTTCCACTTGCTGAGGACACTAAAACAATTAATTTCACTGCATTACTAGTCTGAAGTCATAGCATTAATCAAGTTTTTCAAGTTTTTAAGAGGATTCAGGGAACTTCTCTGCACACGCTCCTTAGTGGCATACACTGTACCCATTTAGACCAACATTCGGCTGATTACAGTTCTTCCAAGTTAAATATATCTACCTTATCAGAGTCTTTCCACTTTAATAATATCACATTCATCTAAATATAAAACAAGAACTTTCCCTTAGGTCATCATCTGAAAATGGATGGCCATCTTATAATCATGCACACAGTTCAACATGATCTCTTTAGATATTCTGAAGGAGGATAGTCTTACATACAGGTTCATCTTACATTCAGGTACTCACAGATTTCATTAACTTTTGCAACTAATTTGCCCTATCTTGAGTAATAATGCCAATTAATCTCACCTGTGTTTCAGAACTGTAGAATACAGTGAACACCTTGCCAGTGCTAGTGAGAATAAGCAAACATCTCTCTGCACAGGCTATCTGTGCAACACCCAATTCTCCAATAGCTTCACAGTACTGAGGTGTCACCCCTGAATCTGTAGAGTTGCTCCATGCAAGCCAACCCCATGCCAGTACTTCCTGATACTGACCCATATTCTGTACCTCCAACAGATGTAAGCAAAGGTCACATCATTTGTATGCATCACATTTCACAGTTACAGATTACACAGGTGTGTTGATTCTTTGCAACATCTAACAACAATTAACTAACTAACTACCTAACTAACTAACTGACTGACTAACCAACTATCTAACATCAAGGAGCAAAATCCTTCCTAACAAGCTAAAAGGCCCTCAGCCAGTCAAGAGATTCTCCAAATTTTATGGAACCTGAAGGTTCATTACCACATTCACAAGCACCTGCCATATGCCCCTATTCTCAGTCAGATCAATCCAGTCCATGCCTCCCCAACCCACTGCTTGAAGATCAATTTTAATATTATCCTCCCATCTACACCTAGGTCTTACAAGTGGTCTCTTTCCCTCAGGTCTCCCCACCAAAACCCTGTATGCACCTCTACTGTCTCCCATATGAGCCACACAACCTGCCCATCTCATTCTTCTTGACTCGATCCCCCCAATTAATTTCTGGTGAGATATACAGATCACAATTTAACAACCATTGTAGTGTTATAACTCACCTTAGTGAAGGTTGCTGGAGGGGCATGAGGAGCCGCTAACCTGTCCAAATGTGACATTATGACTACAGCAGCCTGTTTCAAGTCAACAGCAACACTGTCACTGTCTGGCAACTGCAGAAACCTCAGGAAACACTCAGTTGGGCTAACCTGCAACCAACAGAGAAAAAAATTACGCTTCAACAGTGTTACATAAGCCCAATCTGCACTACAAGAATGGTCATGGTACACCTTCAGTCAAGAAAATATTTCTTCCCTGTATTTAAATGCATCTGTTTGTGACCATATTATGACTTGAACACAATCAGTGGTATGATATGATATGATATGACATATTTGTTAACTGCAACTGGGTAGCCAACTGGTGGCAGTAGTACAGTACACATTTACACACACGCAATACACAGAACGACATAAAACAAACAATACACAGAATAACACAAAAATTTTGGAAGAGTGTGGGCCGTGCCCTGTCTTTGTGGGTTTTACCTTGGCAAATGCCCCACAACTGAGGAAAAAGCACAGAAAAACCTCAGTCAGGGTAGCCGAAGAGTGCCAGCTGGCACAATGAAATTACATAAACATACAATAAGAATACATAAGACATAACAATAAAAATACATAAATTACAGTACTAAACAGGAATACAACCATATATAAATTGATAAAAAAAAAAAAAGAACCTAAAGAATATGAAAGTGGTGTGAATATCGCTATTCAAAAACATCAAAGAACATCTGAGTGGCCCTTGACTGTAACACAACCACACCTACAGTGTGCTTCAGATCATACTCTCCATTTCAGTGCTTCTCCAGACACAGGAAATTTTTACACTACAGCTTTATATTATTTACACAACAGGTTATTCCAATCTACAGTAATATCTCCCTTGCTAGAACCATGCACTGATAGTATTTACATTAGAGACAATTGTAACAGAAAGTGGTACAGTTCAATCATTACAACTCATATCTAGGACATCATGGACGTGGCAGAGAAGATGTATAACAGGACAGCATTCAGAATTCTAGTCAGTTCCTCCACACAGATCCTAGGACCACTCCTTTCCACATATCCTTCTAATTTCATAATTCAAAATGATCTAATTTTTCAATGGCACCAACAGTATTACGATAGCATTAAGTCATATACCATGAAAATGAAGGCAGCAGATTTCTTCAAAATAAGTACAATTAATAGGTTGAAGATACATCTGATCATATATCTTCCATCTGCCTTCCACAGCCAAAGCTTAAGCGTAATAAGATTTCAGAGTCAAGCTATAAAAGTTCAAAAGTTAAAAACTAAACTGACCACAATTTGTGCATTTTCATCCCATGAAGCATTTAAAGGACCAACTTTAGAAGATGATATTTGTTCAAATCTCCTCAACAATGGTACCAGAGGTGCACTAGTTCCAGATGATACAACTCTGAAAAAAGGAATGCAAGGTTACAAACTACACAGTCATACCTCATAATCTGTCAAACACATCAACTGAAGTAACAGATCCACTGCCTGATGCGTTACTAACAAACTTGGTAGCAATGTAACAGGTTTGGTGAGACACATGACATGTAATGCACTCCAGACTTGGCCATCACTTGGAAAATAATTAAGTCATCCTTAACAATGCTTTCACCTTTTGATATACAGTTTCTTTGTACATGTCTTTCATTCATTAAAAAAAAAAAGACAGGACAAATGTGCCGAAGCAGTAACTATAATGGCCAATGAATGTAAGGTACTAAACCATTTAAATTATCAGACTACGGATTACGCAGAATTACAAACACACAATCATAACTGACATTTTGGACACTGTCCACCATTGCAGGCTAAATATCCACATTGTTTTAGACAATGGATCTGCCTCCATCTTCATGCGGAATGGGGAAAGGAGAGAACCTACTTTGGTGAACCCATCAGAAACAGCTCAGAATTGATATCAGCTCTTACAGCTTCCAAAAGAATGTTCATTTTTAGGTGAATATGCACACTCACAGAAAGAACCTATAAGCTTCATCATGCCTGTCTCTCTGCCCATCCACACATATCAACTCAGCTCCCACTGGACAGATTTTCATGAAATCTGATATCGGAAGCTTTTATAAAAAACTGCCATGAAACTCCAAATTTTGTAAAAACAGGACACACACATGGGGCACTTTAATTTAAGGTGTAAGTATATTTTATTATAACAAAATATATTTAGCTCAACAACAATACTAAAGAGAATGTACTGCTGTGTGTCCATGGCAACATGTTCAATATTCATATTACTGATACAGACAGGTTGGCTGACAATACAAGCAGAACACACTATTAAGTTCCCATGACAACAAGGTTTAAATCAACACCACTATGCACAGACTGTTGCCAGCAACATAAATTCACTGGAAGAAATGCTTCAAAAGTTAAGCTGTTTTGTTGACGGTGATATATACAGCTCAACATACTGACAATGCACTGTCGTGTTTCCATGGCAACAATGGTCATTCAAACATGCCACAATGTTAAGTTATATGTACAATTCCTGTCTTATTTAGTCTGAGATGATAGACAATGTCCAAAATTTCAGTCACAGGGATGATCCTATGCCCAGGGTTGGCTCAGTACATGTGGACACCCCAGCCAGGTAAATAATTTGGCGCCCCTTGAAACCAACATTGTTTGACATTTTTAGATCTATTACAGGACTGGAAAAATTTTTTAGGGTGTGTGCACAAATGGCATGTACTTTTCAAAGAGACTCTTTCATGTACAAAAACCTGAGTTTACTAACACCGTATTTCTGATTATTCCTGCCACATCTTAGCACCCATCATAGGTTGATGCACCAGGTAGTTGCCTGGCTGGCCGTCCCCTTAGTCCAGCCCTGCATACGCCATCAACAGAATCCTTTAGGCTGTGTTATCAACATACCTGTTGTCCACTTGGTACTTTCCTCTGTCCCATAAGTTCAGAAGTAAAATCACAGCATCTAGTATATTACTGAGTGCACCTCTTTGAACAGCAAGCTCGAGCAGCAAACAGAGAGCTGTATGCTGATCACAAACAGGAACGTCACACCAGCTACGGCTACTGTTCGCATCCCTAAAACAGCCACTGGCAACTTAGGAACATCTAAATATTTACATATCCCATTAATTTCAACATGCTGACTGCCACATCAGACACTGGTGTGTCCTATCAAACCTTTACGTTGCACCACACACACCAACACCAAGTACATGTGTCTGTCCACATATTTCTTAATGCTGCATTCAAATGTCTGCTGGTTACACTTAAGCTTTAAGAAAGCATCTCTGCTATTGTTTGTGGGAACCAAAACTGTGACAGCACACAGCTGTGCGTAAGTGGCCTATCTCTTAACACAGTGGCCCCAAGACAAAGAATATATAAAAATCACTAGATATAGTAGCATATTAATGTGTGAAACACGGCAGCTGCAACTACACACAAATGATCTTCATGCACACACTGACTAGATTCATACAATGAAGATATATTACGGGAAAAACAAATTTGTTCACTTCTCTATTTGCATGTTTCACCTCAAAATCATTCTACAGACAAATTTAATCCTTGGGTCCGAAATTAAATGCCTGGTGTGACATGCATCAAACAAGGATTTACATGTGGGCTGCATAATAGAGGCCACGAGATGCCATAGGGTATGACCATCGTTTGACATTTTGACTATCACACTGCATGGCTGGAATACCTGATGTTAAAAAAATTATACTTGGGATTCTCTGGACATGACATTCATTAAAAACAATTTCAAAGGTTTATTTTTAAGGCACTGTTACAGTAAATATTCATAGAATAATGTATTATAACACAAACTGATTTACTTTGCAGGACTTCAGAAAACCACGAAAACTCTAGTTAGTCAGACCTGTGGTTAACATCTGAAACAACTGCGAGCACCAGCCTCTTGACCATGACATTCAGCAAGAACAATTCTGTACGTTAAACTAATGACATCATAAACACAAACATTTAATGTAAGTTGTAACATAATATGGATTATTAATAGGTAGGGTAATTACAGTCAATAACACAACAATGTATATCTAATTGATGTTTATTAGAAAATGATAAAAACTACATATTTCAGCCAACATTGGCCAACATCAGCTTTCGGATGAAAAACCTGATGATGGCCAATGTTGGCCGAAACATGTAGTTTTTAACATTTTCTAATAAACATCAATTATTAGATATACATTGTTGTGTTATTGACTGTAATTACCCTACCTATTTACCACACAATGGGGATGGCACATTTCAAAATATGGATTATCTGTCTACATGTCCACAAGGACAGTCATTCTAGAAGTCCAGATTTGAACCAAGGACCTCCAAATATGAATCCTTAGTGCTAAGAACTTGATGGCAACATTTAATAATTACATAACTGAAATTATAAAAACTTCAAGATAAATGTTCAATCCTTAGTCTTGCAAAATGTTAACAAACATTATGAATCAAGAGAATTAATGATACTCAAAATACAGCAATTACAGCTGTGTTATTTTATGTAAGAAACAGACTCCAACAGAAGTTGTGAAACTATTTCATATCACTATTTGGTTTCTTAAAGCTACTGAGCAGTACGTAGCATTCCATACCACATTTCTGGATTTCTACTCACCCTAGCACCACCTGTCGCAAGAACTTGTCTGATCTTTCAACTACTTCCAGCCAAACAGGTGAAACAGAACTTTCATCAAATAGTGTCGCTTCAGGAAGGGACTGCAAAGCCTCAAGAGATTCATTAAGTAACTCACTGCATAAGTCAGCATCTTCACCTTAAAGAGTGAGAGAGAGAGAGAGAGAGAATGAAAGAATATTATTCTACAACATGACACATGACATGAAGTAAATCCACTAACACAAAATAGACCAATCAATTTTATCAACAGTAAAAAACTTTTCGATATCTCACACTGCAATGTTATAGCTTGAACATTTATATTTTGATGACAATTAATTACAGTTACCAGAGTATCTGACAAGTAACACATTTTTCAAAGACAGGGCCGTTATACAACGTTTCACGTTATATCCTTTACTTCTGATCATATCACTTCCTCTCTGCTTTACAGGAACAACATCATACCTGACCTCCACGCTCTCCTTAGGAAAGCAAATGAGAAATTAAGTGCTGCTCTGGAACCCACTTTAGCAAGGCTGATTGTTGTCTTCTCTGCAGTTTTTGTGCTGCAATTAAAATCATCAACACTTTTAATCGCCTAAACAACAACACAGTTTAGTACCATTTCATTTCATTTATTTCGTGTTCAGCAGATCCGAAAGGAGGGTATAACCCTCAGGATATAGAACGTGTCAATATATAAGTTCATATGTCAATATATAAGTGTAACAATCTTATACAAATTGTCAATAGTAAAACAAGAAATGTCTTATAATAACAAGGTTTTATATCCTACTTTGTGCTGTATCCTCTAATAGCAGTGTTTCCTGCAGTAATGCTATGCTTTATAATAAACATGGTTTCTTATACTATTAAAATTTAAATACTTTTAAAGCCGACTCAAGGCCATCATGAGTCATAAAAGTTTAACAAGTGTAAAGCTAACTGATACTTATTTTAGGTTTTATTACTTATTGTAATTGAAGTATTCATCTAGAGTATAAAATGAGTGAAAATATAAAAAGCTTTCCAAAGCGCATCTAAATTGATTTTTATTTGCAGACAAGTCCTTTATTTGTGAAGGCAGGTTATTGAACACCTTAATCCCGTAGCAATATGTTCCCTTCTGATATAATGATGAGTTAGCTAATGGTTGGTGTAAGTTTGATTTAGTTCTAGTATCAATGTTGTGTATAACCGAATTTTCTTTAGAATAGTTTTTATTACTAATCATGAAGAGTAGAAGTGAGAGTATATATTGGGAATTTAGTGGTAATATTTTTAGTTTCTTAAAGTATTTTCTGCATGAGTCTCTACTTCTAAGTCCCACAATGATTCTAATGATCCGTTTCTGCAGTCTGAAGATAGTAGTACTATAGTATGAATTTCCCCAAAAGATTATTCCGTATATCATTATGGAGTGAAAATATGAATAATATATCATCTTTAGTGAGTCCTGGGACAGATATGGTTTGACTGTTCTAATTGCAAAGGTGGCTGAGTTTAGTTTAGGTACTATATTGTCTATATGTGTTTTCCAGGAAAGCGTATTTTCTATTATTAGTCCAAGGAATTTTGTAGTGCAAGTATTTGCTATTTTCTCATTTTTATGTCTAATATTTAAGTCAATTTTAGAGCTATTTTTATTAACAAATTGTGTATAATGTGTCTTCAGATTTAGTGCTAATAAATTAGTGTCAAACCATCTATTTATATCATGGAAGATTTTATTAATGTTTCTTTCAAAGTTTGTAGGGTTAGGGGTGGTAATCATTAAGCTAGTGTCATCAGCATATAAAATTATTTTTGAGTTTTCGTTTGTTATTTGTGGCAAGTCATTGATGTAGAGAAGAAAAAGAAGTGGACCAAGTATTGATCCTTGAGGTACTCCGTGTGTTATTTTACCCCAATTTGAACTTGAGTCCGGGGAATTATTATTCAAAACTACTTTTTGGTGTCTGGCCTCTAGGTAAGATGTTATTAGCTTGTGCATTTTACCTGTTATTCCATAAAACTTCAATTTTGTTAGTAATATGTTGTGGTTGACACAGTCGAAGGCTTTCTGCAAATCGCAGAAGATGCCTCCCACCATCATTTTGTTGTTAAGTGTGTCTAATATTTCATTGATTAGTTTATAAGAAGCCTTATCTGTTGAAGAAAAGGTTCTGAAGCCAAATTGTTCATCTATTAAAATATTATTGGTCTCGATATGTTGTAAAAGTCTATCATATATGATTCTTTCAAAGACCTTAGAGAATGCTGTTAGTAAAGAAAAAGGTCTGTAATTTAATATATTATCTCTTTCTCCTTTCTTATATACTGGTTTAATTATTGAATACTTTAATCGAGTTGGGAAAATTCCAGATAGTAAGGATTTACTGCAAATATAATTTAGAGGAGAACAAATAAAGGGTGCACTAATCTTCATTATTTTTGTGGAAATCTCTTCATAGCCAGAGGATTTTTTTAGGTTTAGAGATTTAATGATTTTGTTAATTTCATTAGTTGATGTGTTATTAAATTGTATATTGGGAAATGGTTTGTGAAACAAGTTTGTTAAGTAGTGTGTTGGACTTTCGTAGGTTGTGCTACCTTTACTGTTCTTCTGTCTAGTATCACAGATAATTTTATTAGCTATTGATAAAAAATAATTGTTAAAAGCATCAGGAGAATTTTGGTACCTATTAGCTGAGGGTCTATGTATTCTGTTTGTTTCTGCCTTTACTATGTCCCAGGCTGCTCTTATTTTATTAGTAGACTTTGTAATTCGATTAGCATACATAGATCTTTTTACCTGTTTAATAACATTTGCTAAGATTTTGCAGTATTGTTTATCATATTTTTTTTTAAATTGGGATCCTCATTGTTTCTATTAATCAGATAAAGGTATTCTTCATGCATGCAGGAGATCTTTATACCGGTTGTTATCCAGGTATTATTTGTACTTTCCTTTGTTATTTTCTTATTTGGGAAGCTGGTATAAAATATCCTTAAATAAGTATTTTGAAATGAGTTGAATAATGAA
>Ga0131853_10021191_pt1 | contig 11798 bp, 11 predicted proteins | sample TergutLab28metaG_FD_92764 | JGI IMG/M metagenome (GOLD analysis project Ga0131853, IMG submission 92764) | Labiotermes labralis P1 segment gut microbial communities from Petit-Saut dam, French Guiana - Lab288 P1 (version 2) (version 2) | ecosystem: Host-associated > Arthropoda: Insects >...
ACCCTATACACCCCCTCTCCTCACCCATACGCGCCACATGCCCAGCCCATCTCATTCTTCTCGATTTTATCAACCGCACAATATTGAATTAGATGCACTAATTTCTCAAATTTGTTTTTGGAATGAAACATGTAGAGTTTCATTCCAAAAATAAATTTCAGAAATTAGTGCATCTAGTTGGTTTTAGTATAAGAAAGAATCCCGTATTATTATTCCAGTCGTTCTGCGTCATATGGAACATTCTTCATGTGTCCTCTTCCACTTTACGGAGTTCCACTTTATCGAAACTCACAAGTTTTATTTTAATCTGCTTCTAATCTTATTACATGTTTAGATATGTTTGTTTGATATGATTCTCCCTGAAGATGTTCCACAATGAATCGAAACCTGCGGGAGATAAAATGTTTCAAATGCAAACTCTATATAATAAAATCTGGTGCATTTTCTGGGATATTATCTTCTATTTGAACAATATAAGTTATTCTTATGTTTATTTGATCTGCATCATTGTGATAGTTGAAGAATAAATGACCAACTTGATGTCACTTGCTATTTTATTTCACTTCTTATGTGCTCAACATGTTTCGGACATTAATATATCCATCATCAGGACCTTGCGACTATTCTATTGAATTGCCACATTGGTTGTATTGTTCTTGGCTCGATGTGTGTTGGAGTTTCGGTGTGGTTGGTTTGGAGTGGTATCCGTGTTGCAGGCTGAAGCCTACAACACGGATACCACTCCAGATTTCAAAATGCACGGTGCAACGATGAAAATTAGAAATTACAAGATTATATCTTCACTGCCACACCAAAACGCTCCACATTACAACCAAATACGGAACTTGACTCTCATCGTAGCATATAATCATTATTTGAGAGTGTTCGGAGAATGTGTCGACCTAAGAGAAAGCAAATGTCAGGAAAATGGATTAAATTAAATATATCGTAACTTCGTTATTCGATCTGTCCAAAACATATGATAAACCATTTAAAGACGAAGCGCAGATTGCTTTGGTTAAAGACTCAGTTCGTACCGCGCAGTAAACACTTTTCATCTCGGGTATAAAAACCAATCAGTTTTTTTATATAAGTGGCACCATTTTCTGTTTGTTCTCGGATAAATACAAAACACATAAATACAGTGTGGGCAGATCGTACAGTTGTTGAATGTTAAACCTGTTGGTTCATCACATAACCAGTAGGCTTTCAAAGGTTAAGGCTATTGTGTCAAGAAGGATAAGTTAGAGAGATAGCATAATTGTGGGAAACGTAAATGTATACAAACCAGTGCTTTTCAAATATGAATAAATAACAAACTTACATAGAAATTTCTGAGCAAATAATGTTAAATTGGCTCTTAGATTCCTAATACGAAGATGATGAGATAGAGAAGTGTTTCTTTTGTGTTCGTAAAGACGAACAATTCGCTTGCACATAAATAGGGTAGTATAACCACGACCAGAAGAATTTAGTATCCACTACTGAAGGCACATTCTGTTCCGTGAAATCCTTGAACACTACTCATGTTACATTTTATTTAAAGACCCTTATTTTTTCAATATATTCCCACAGCAAAATATAATTTTGATTGTAGGAAGGCCGCAAGTGTCCAGACCGTAAGGTACCGCGACATTTGTGAGTTGGATGCTGAGGTTACATTTATTCAGTATTGTATTCTGTGTCTCATCAGGCAAACCTGAGCCCTCTGTTCGTTGGCTGGTGAACGAAATTCTGGTGGATGAGGAGTACGAACACAACACTGGTGACGTCATTGAGAACCGTCTGACCTGGTCGTCAGTAAAGCGCGAGGATCTGAACTCCGTGCTGAGCTGTCAAGCCATCAACACTGTCCTCACGGATCCTCGAGAGGTCTCCCTCGTCCTTGATATTCATCGTGAGTAAATCATTTCCTCTAACATAAGCGAGTGTCTTCTTGTTTCCTTCGTGACATGTGAGACTGAATAACACGTATGGTGCTCTGTATAACAACTTGGTTACGAATTTGAATTTTTCGTTACGTGATGAAAGGTTTTTCAGGATACATTCATGAATTTCTGATTAATTTTTGTTAGCAGACGTAGGATTCGGTAGAACGTAGTCTGTGCAGTGGCTGCGCTGCGAGGAATCGTGTTCCGAATACCGACATGGGCAGGCTTAGGGTGGCTGTCTCCCCGCGTGTGGAGCGGCCGGAGATGGAGCTGACCACTACCCCATATATTTGGGAGGTGGAGCACTACCTGTGCCCTCCTCGCCAGGGATTTCATAGCGTTGACAAGTGGAACTAAATTTCCTTAATTTTATGCATCATTCTATGGGAGGTCTTGGTTATGAATTCAGAGTTCTTGGAACGTGATAGCATAATTTTATATGTTAGTTTCTTTGCTGGTTCAAAATTCTATTCCGGAAGAAATAAAGAGCAGATAGAGGTCAGGAAATACTTGCTATCTTTCGGTGCAGAATATTTTGTCTTCCAGGTTGCTATCCAAAAATTTAAAGATCAAGATATATATATAGAACTATAATTTTGCCTGTTGTTTAGTATGGGTGTGAAACTTGGTCGCTGACATTGCGGGAGGAAAGGAAACTGAGGGTGTTTGAGAAAATGGTGTTGAGGAGAATATTTAGACCTAGGAGGGACCAGGTAACCGGGGAATGGAGGAGATTGCATAACGAGGAGCTAAATGATTTGTACTCCTCACCTATATTGTGCGGGTGATAAAATTGAGAAGAATGAGATGGGCCGGGCATGTGACGCGTATGGGTGAGGAGAGAGTGTGTATAGGTTCTTGGTGGGGAAACCGGAGGGAAAGAGACCACTGGGTAGACCTAGGCGTAGATGGGTGGATAATATTAGGATGGATCTCCAGGAGGTGGGATGTGGGTATATGGACTGAATTGGGCTGCCCCAGGATAGACAAGGGTGGCGGACGCTTGTGAGTGCGGTAATGAACCTTCGAGTTCCGTGAAATGCGGGGAATTTCTTGACTAGCTGCAAACCAGTTAGCTTCTCAAGAAAGACTCTGCACCATGGAGTAAGTACGTAAGTAAGTTGCTTTGCTGGCTTCCTAATTTATACTCTTCTTAATACGTGTATCTAACGTTAAAATTTAACATATTATTTTATCGATAAAAAGGGAGAAAATGCCTTTCCTCGCAAGGTTTTTCTTTAAAGATGAACTACCATCAATTGTGGGCACCGCGGTAGCACAGTGGTTAAGGTGCTGTGCTACAAATCGGAAGGTCGCTGGTTCGATTCCAGCTGGTGTCATTGGATTTTTCATTGATATAAAAGCCCTCCGGGCGCACTATGACCCTGGGGTCGACTCAGCCTCTAACGGAAATGAGATAAAGGCGGCCGGTGCGTAAGGCTGACAACCTACCACCATCCTGTGCCGTTGTCACGAAATCTGGGAATCTTAACTTCCTGGAACCCTCTGGACCACTCCAGGCCTGTAACGGGACTGATTTACCTTTACCTTTACCATAAATTATTAGTATTTTTAAGTATTCCGTTTTTATACTTTGCAAGTAGTTGCAACTCAGTGAAATGTTATAACGTTTTGTACACGTGTATTTATTTACATCATAGTTTTTATCCAATTTGTTTCAACCCTGAAGATTATTTTCAGACAGATTATTTAATAGCAACGAAAATTTTCCCTGATGAAGATTTACCGAATTGAAAATGCAGAACAAAACTCCAATATTAATTAATATGACATATAAAAGTCGTGTGCTGTAATTGTGTAAGAATTATTTCAAATAAAATTACTTATATAATATGACAATTTTACCTTTTACTAGTACGTATTCCTGTTGACCAGAGTTCTGCTAGTAAGGTCTTGGCGCCTCGTAGAGATTGACTTTTGGGCTACAATGTTGCCAGACAATGAGGGGTTGTTGAACATAAATCGCTCCTCTGTTATATTTTATGACCTTGAAAACAGTTAAGAATATTGCGGAACAATTTACTTCATTATTTCAACAGTCTGCTTAATGTTCTTAGAGTTATTGAAAGAAATAACCTTAGATGGGCGAAATATGAAGGATGCGTGAGAAGAGTAGCACTATATTTAAAATATTGGCCTGAAAATATCAAGAGAAGAGTACCCGTGAGAGACTGTTGTATTTTGGAAAATAGCGTAAAAATTTTTCTCGTGTGTTATGTTTTGGATTAGAATTAACCGGACAAACATAGGTTACCATTAATGTAATTTGAGAGCCGGCTAATGATATTTCTGACCTTCTAATGACAGTTTTTAATCAGCTGAATAAATAACAGATTCCCAATAAGGATCCTGTATTCTGTTAATTAGTTAATGTAGAATGTCCATCCTGAACGCAGTGTAGAAATTGTATGTCTTTGGTACGAAAGACGTGACAGTTTGTACTAGTACAGAGCATTCGCCAGTGAACATCGTGTTCTTGTCATTTTGTTTGTGTTTGTGCTCTATGTCTCTCGTATCTGTTGACACAGTGCGACCCCTGACAGTGCGGATACTGACCAAGCAGCTGCCTCTGGTCGCAGACCGCCGATACGATGTATCCTGCGAATCTGCCGGCTCGAGACCTCCAGCCGTCATCACGTGGTATAAGGGCAAGAGACAGCTACGTCGCGTCAGGGTAAGAACCTGACAGCATATAAAGCGCTTCCTGGCTACTGACGTGGGCCTGTATGTCCATATCGTGGCACTGGTATTTTCGAACTGTAATGAGAGTAAAATAATTTACGTTTTCATTTCTTTTGGATTAGGTTATGCTGGGTTTTATAACGTTATGTTAGGTTTGGGTAGGTTCTGTTTTGTTGAGTTAGGTACGTGTGTGATGATTTTCATAGGATGAATTTGTTTTGTTTGTTAGCTTGAGGCAACATTTATGTTTTGAATTCCGTTGAGTGTTTAAAGTTGTGGTCCAATAATTTGAATTTTTTGGTCCATTTTGTGTTTTATTTCCCAAATACTGTTTGTAATGTTGGTTAATTATATTTCTTCACTTCATCTGCTTGTTTTCGGTTTTTGTTGGCCATGGTTGATGTTTCCAGACATCTTTTTCCTTTTTTTTTTTTTGACGTTTTGCTGACCGTGCATCTCAGTATATTTATCTCAGTATTTAACCAACTTGATGCACAACATTTTTGTTTCACAATAAGTTTTATTTCATGCCTCTACATGTTTCGAGCACATGTGCTCAACATCCAGGAGGTCAAAATTGCATTACATAGCCTCTGGTATCATTACACCTATAGGTGTGATGATACCAGAGGCTGTGTAATGCAATTTTGACCTCCTGCTGATGAGCACATGTGCTCGAAACATGTAGAGGCATGAAATAAACATATTGTAAAACAAAAATGTTGTGCATCAAGTTGGTTAATTACTGAGATAAATCTTTTTCCCTATTTGCTTGCACATATAATTCCTTGTACTTGCTCGTTTTGTATACTTTTAGCCTTTCACTTTGTTACATTATTACCTTTTGCGATTCAAACCAGTCGGCTGTTTTAAATGATCGGTTTCGAAATTTGTACCCTTTCTGGCGTTTTGAATTTTGTTTCTAACTTAGTTCAAGTGTTTAAAACGTTCCTCGCTTCATTACGTCATTTCGAACTCATATTTTTACGTATAATTTTATTTTTATAAACATTTCAACACCTCCTCCTCGTTGCTAAATTTGTGAGGCATTCTTTAAAAATTCAATCTTGGGTCTGTCGTTTAATTGTATAATTTTTAACACATTATCTGCCTTTTGGGCCCTTCCGCAGAATTTCGAAAAACGACTTTTGGCTTCGTTATGTCTGTGCGTTTGTCCGTCCTTTCGTCTCTCCGCATGGAACAGCTCCGCCCCACTGGACAGATTTTCTTGAAATTTCATGTTTGAAGATTTTCGAAAATTTATCGAAAAAATTCAAGTTTGTGTAAAATCTGACAAAAAAACGGGCGCTTCACATGAAGACGTTAATAATTATGTCTTGAATTCTCTTAGAATGAGGTCTGTTTTAGACAAAATATTTTAGAGAAAATCACAACACACATTTTATGTCTCATAACGTATTCCGAAAATCGTGCTGTTTATGAGAAAATGCGTCAAATTATGGTAGAGCCGTACAGGCCACAGATGACATTATAGGGCTTTGCGTTCTGATAACTAAGGTTGCAGACACGCACTCAAAACATGTTGTACTAATCGCTTGTACACACCAAAAATGGTTATGAACGCACCTCAACGGTACGTTATACGTACATTGGCTGTCTTGTTAGAATTGCATCTTGAAACTGCCTTCCTGAATGTGTGTTCTGTATATGTTGAATGAAATACTTTTTGGTCATTTAGCATTTAAATCACGGTAATACGTCTACGTTGACTGATTACACAGTTGAAGATAACTGGGCTGTTTACACATTCTCCAGTTTGAGCTTTAGTAAGACGTAAAGATATACACCTAGGGTGTAAGATTTGTCGACATCTTTTATATTTAAGGATTGCTTGGTTTGTGGACTTCGTCTTCCTGCATTCAAAAATAAACACGACCATTCGTAAACTGAATCTTTTTCTTTCCTTGGTTGGAGGTAAGGAAACTTGGACTGTTCTGGGTCAGACAGAACGATTTATTCTAAATCAGCATACAATTTATGCCAGTTAACCATCTCTAAATATCATTCTAGGATCATAGGCTACACGATCACCCTTCGTAACTTTGTTGTCCCGACGCGCTCAGTCTGGTATATGATCCTCTTTCGGGAAACGGGTGTGGTTCACCGAATCACATACAGTTTTAATTATTTATTTTTTACTTGTTGTTTTATTTACTCAATTTATTCCTGATATAAAATAACGGAGCGCTATATCCAGTAAAACAACTAGATCATTTCTAGGAAACTAACACAGTCAATTTTCTGTACTCCTACTTACACCACACTCGTACGCAACTGAATTCGCACTGGATTGCTAGCGTCCGTTGTCCGCTGCTAACGTTTTCTCATTTAAATCTCTCCCCTCCTACCTATCACCAACGGTCCTGAATATAGGTTGACAGATTAACTTACAACATGACCATGAATCGTTCGTAACTGACGCCAGCAATCGTAAGAAACAACTGTACTAAAAATGATCGGCTACAATATTTTATCAGCCGCGATCGTATAACATGCAGAAATAAATTTGTAATTTTACTGAAACATTTCATATCTTATGTCTCAGACACCGCAGTGATATGTCAGGAGAAATTAATAGCCGTGAGCGCGTAAGACTTCTGACGTCGCAATAAAATCTCGGCAGACGATGCCAGTAGCCACTAAAGGGTCTGGACAAAAAGACCGTGTCATTAATCTGACGAGTATATTACGGGTGGAAGGAGAGAGAAACAGAGTGGCAGCAAATTTATAAAACAAATGTGGAAGAAGCGAGAAGTAAAAAGAGAGGAATAATGAGAAGTCATAATACAGAATTAGATCTGTGGTTATCATGCCTAACCAATGCCCAGATCGTGTGTAGACCCATACACATATTTAATTACTGAAATGTGCCTTCAGGTAAAAGACATATATTTTTAGCTCATGGCAGGTCTTACCGGTTTTCATATTCCTGTTTATTTTACGTACAATATCCACGAACATAAAAATATTTTTTTTCACTTTATATTCCCTTCTTTATTACCCCCTTTTCTTTTCTTTTTCCTTTGCGCTTCATTATTTTACTTATTGCCCTGTTTTTCTTCTTATTATTCCTTATTTCTTTGGTAAATTTTGATGTTTTGCTGACCGTGCATCTCAGTAAAATCTTAATAACTGACCAACTTAATGCACAAATTATTGTTTTATAATAAGTTTACTATATTTCTCTACAAGTTTTGAGCACTATTGTGCTCATCATCAGGAGATCAAAATTGTATTATACAGCATCTGTTATCATCACACACTGTAGGTGGCCGTCCGGTGCGCATTATGTGTTGATACCAGATGCTGTATAATACAGTTTTGACTTCCTAATGATGAGCACACTAGAGCTCGAAACATGTAGAAGGAATATAATAAACTTATAAAAGAATAATTTGTTCATTAAGTTGGTCAGTTATTAAGAGTCTTTGATAAAGATGTGTAGTAATTTCTGTCTAATTTTAAGCAAGATGTTTTGTAGCCCTCACAATTGAGTCGTTTGCACGACTTCTTGAGAGATATAGCAAATTAAAAACACTCGTCTTCCTCTCTTGCCGTTTTTCGGCTAACCTAACTACTCACCACTCTTTGTTTTGGAGTTTCTGAATGAACTCTACATAGTTTACACACCGAAAAACTTGTGGCTTTAAGATGATATTACATTCCTTGCATAGCGACGGAAAGAGAACCAGAAGTTACTGAACAGTTTGAAAGACCTGAGGAGCGTGTGGGGCATGGTGCATAATTTCTTTGTTCATTTACGAAAATTATCGATAGACGAAAGTATAAAACATTTCGCCTGCTTGACTGACTGAGTAATTTACTAAAGAACTTACCACAAAACTTAGAAGTCATTTAATTAATTGTTAACTAACTTCCCATTTAAATTTGTTAAACCTATGTAAGTAACTAATTTCTTGAACTGCTTTATCCTGAAAATGGAGGCAGTAAGATCCTCCGAAACGTCAGCAACAATTTGTCATTTTTCTTGGTTTACTTGCATCTTGAACTATCCGACCAGTTTATTTTTGTTTATTGTTTAGGTAACATTATCGCGTTCCATTTGCTCAATCAGTGTTGGTGCTTTGTTTTTCCGAACAATACAACACCTTAAATTTGCGGTCTTGTATTGATAGGGATAAAAATAAACAAACATTAGCCAACCTGTTTTTTTTTCCTGTGGCGCTGCGGCCGAACGCGGGCCAGGGTCTCCTCATTCTTGAGGTTTCTTCATCAAACACAATGACGCGTCACAGTCAGTAGAACTCCTCTGGACGAGTGATAAGCTCGTCGCAGAGACCTCTACCTGAAAACACACAACACTAAAAACAGACAAACATCCATGCCCCCGGTGGGATTCGAACCCACGATCGCAGCAGGCGAGCGACAGAAGAGCTACGCCTTAGACCGAGCGCCCACTGGGACCGGCAGCCAACCTGTTACCTCAGCAAATAATTAACGAACTCTCTAAGTAACGTACTTACAGAATAAGTAAGGAACTAAGCGAATTAATACCTCGGTGGCACTGATTTGCATAGTCCGAGGTTTATCATTACTGCTTCGTATTTGAGAGGATCGTTTGTTTAAAGACTCTGGATTTTTATGGATTTTCAGGGGAATTCTTATAGTCTTAGGATGTCCTAAACAATATCGCAACGGTTTTAATCCCCGTACTTCTCAATTCATCATTCACACGTAAACTCTGTAATTGATCTAGAGTAGTAAAAATCCCTGTAGTCCCTGTCAACCACTTGGTGTGGGGACTTCACGGGTAGTTGATGTTTATGCTACTAATGAGGCTAATTTCTCCTGATTCATCTTCGCGTGAAGTTCACTTTCGGTAATGCACGAAGGAGATCTGTGGAGGTCAACTGACGACCTTAGAAGCAGATTAAACTTTCTGATGGACTGATAATGCTGCAGAGGTACAGTTCCAAACTCCAGCACTGCGCCGAGTATGGCGAATTTGGGACGAGGAGAAGACAGATGAAAATGTTAACTATGCACGTGGAAGTGTGCAGACAAAAGTGGATTATGCTGCAATGGAAAACGGAGTGCGAGATTTTGAAGGTCTGACAGCGGTGTTGCTGCAATTTTAAATCTTCTTCTAAGATGTTACGCTTTATCATTTGGTAAAGAGTTTCGCAATGTTTCGAAAGATCAAAGTGACTTCACCTTCAGAATCAAGCAGTCTCTTTTTGGACTGCTGTGGTCCTGAAGAATAAGGCACCGTAATCCTTCGAAAAATCGAGATGTATTCACGAGCCGACACTGGGTAATGTCCCAGAAGACTCGAAGCATCGATGGCGGAGAGCTGTACGACAATCAGCGTACCAGTGCGACCTGTTAATCAAGCCTTTCCCGCCGATGCATCGACACGTGTTCTGATCGAACTAAGAACAATTTTGTTCTGACTCGGTTTGCAACTAATTTTTTTTTTTTTTTACTCATTGTTTCTTTCTGTATTTCACCACCATTATTGTTGTTGAAATGTGAGTAGTCTAAATAGTTGGATGGAGCCAACTATTTGTATACCTAAGCAGGATATTATGAAGATGAATCTTAAGGCAGTGTGGTGTGGGAACTGGATCTATCTGACCCAGGAGAGAGTGTAGCGGCGGACGTTTATGAACATGTAAAACATTTTCGTATTCTTTGAGAAGAGGTAAATTTCTTTAGTAATGTAATGTCTGTTAGTTCTTAAGAAGGGGAGCATGTAGTCTGCATACAGTTTGTTAATTACTTGCATTGTTACAATTGTTTTTATTTTGAGTAATGTGAATATAAGGGAGAAGTAATAAGAGAATAAAACTAAATATGTAGTGATGTGCATCGCAACTTCCATCTCGGTCCAGTATTGATACCATGACTGAATAAATGAGAACGAGATATTTAGGATTTTTGTTTGGGACGAGAAAGTGAAATCCAAAAGTCGGAAAGGAAGAGGCCTCTTGATGAATGTATTCGCAGATGAAAGATAATATTAAAATTATGTTAAAGAGGACATGATACCGTAAGCTGGATTTTGCTGGTTGAGGAGTGTTCAGCGCTTGCAGTTGACCTTCCATTCCAACAGACGAGAAGAATTTCATGCCTTTTTGAGAAATTATCAACGTCTGAAAGAAGATCTTAATCCGTGAAGTGGGTTCGTTAGTAATTGTATGCGGTGTCTCATGGCTTCTGCGTTGTATCTCTATTTTGAATGCACTCACTACGCCAGAAATCCGTCGCATCCTGTAAGAGCTGCAGATGACGTCGTTTTTCATCAGTATGTTTCCAATTACAGACGCTGATGAAGAATCTCCCCTGGCTTTACCTCTTTTCGTCTTCTATCTCTTTTTATTTATGACGTTTTCAATTTCTGTTCTTAATTTATTCTTCATCTCCTTCAGTTTTCTTTTCCACTCTCTTCCTTTATCATTAGCTATAAATTTATTGGTCGCGACCTCTTACCCATTTCCTAATTTTCCTGTTCTCCTTGTTTAGCTTTTCAGGGAAACCAGTTATCCTTTACTGAAGTTAAAATCACGGCTACTCTTTAGTAGTAGCTATAATTACATTCGTTTTCTGTAAGCTTTACTAAAGTATTCGATAATTCCAACGTCGTTTTTATTGTCCGATATTATACACTACCCTTGATCTCCCAAATGGAAGTAAAATATTTGTTCTCTTGGCAGCATGATGGTCAGGTCCAGGTGAAATCCAATAACACCGATCCCAACTGCTGGCCTATACAAAATCGTTTGGATGTTAGTAAGGTAGGGTTTTTTGTTATAAAGACAATAAATCGAAAATGTTCACATTAAATAACTTGAAATGCCAATTTGATGCAACAAGGTAATTTTATTAATGTATTCTTAGCCCGACATGTTTCTGGTACATACGCCCATCATCAAGTGCATTAGATGTTGAGTTGCAACATATGGTTTTCTGCACCGAGGTTTTGGATGGGTGGTGGTCTTGAGAGCCGCTGCGTAGGATGTGTGTACGGTGCGGATGGTTCTGTGCGACGGCACCATCCGCACCGTACACACGACCTACGCAGCTGCTCTCAAGACCACCACCCATCCAAAAACTCGGTGCAGAAAACCATACGCTGCAACTCAACATCTAATGCTCCTGATGATGGGCGTATGTACCCGA
>Ga0131853_10021192_pt1 | contig 11798 bp, 9 predicted proteins | sample TergutLab28metaG_FD_92764 | JGI IMG/M metagenome (GOLD analysis project Ga0131853, IMG submission 92764) | Labiotermes labralis P1 segment gut microbial communities from Petit-Saut dam, French Guiana - Lab288 P1 (version 2) (version 2) | ecosystem: Host-associated > Arthropoda: Insects >...
GGCCGCGTCCGGCGCGGGTGCTGCCGATCGTCGAGGCCTGGGCGAGAGAGTTCATCGGGGTCTCCATAGTCGTTGGACGGGCCATGTGTTGCGTGTAGCGTTGTGTGAAGCGCCTGGGGCCCCTGTTGCGTCACGCCGCGAGGCGCCAGAGCATGTCGAAGCTGCGCACCGTTTCGCGCGCAACGCCCGCGGCTTGCGCGAGTTGTTCGGCGGCGGCGCGCGCCGCAGCGTTCGAACTGCCTTCCACGAACACGACCGCATCTTCCTGTACGGCGCGCGCCGTGCTCGTATCGCCGCCAGTTGCAAGCGGCGAGGAGAGCGTGCCTTCGGTGCGGAATACGCGCACCGCATGGACGCCGGGCTCGTGCGTGGCGGTATCGGCCGCATCGCGCCAGTTGGCGGCGGCGAGCGTCTGCGGCGCGGCCACGAAGATCGCGACGTGAGCGCCTTCGCCTTCGCCAGCCTCGAACGCAAGCTCGCCCACGCGGCGCTGCGTGTCGCTCATGCGCGCGAAGTTGCGCAGCGACCAGTCGGTCTGCACCGTGAAGGCCTGCCGGTAGGCGTCGCTGCGAAACACATCGAGCGATTCCGTCACGTAGAGCGCGAGATAGCGGCGCGCGTGACCGTCGTTGGCGAGAAAGCGCCGCGCATGGCGAAAGCCGCGAATGCCCACGCGCTCCTGCATGTGCTCGCGGTCGTACCACGCGTTGAAGTCGGCTTCGGCCTGCGGGTCGGTATCGGTCCAGATGCAAAGCTGGCCGGGCTGGGCGTTCGGTGTCGTGCTCATCGGGTCTTCCTGCGCATACGTTGAATCGGATAGACGCAGTGTGGCGAGCGCGGGCCGCTTCGGTCCAACAAGAAAAAAAATACGCTGTGAACAGGTTTTCTTATCGCCTGTTTTTGGCGCTGGGGGCGCGTGACGGGTTTGCCGCGCGCTGGCGCGAGGGTTTCGTGGACTCCGCAGCGGTTTTTGTGGCGGACTTTGCAGCGCCTGCGGCGCGGGCTGGGGTTTTCGGGCGGCGCGCGATGCTGGCGGATCTGGCTGGCTCCCCGCCGCCGATTTCCGACCCTAAAGTGAGCACAAACGCTTGAGCCTGCTCCGCGGCCAGTTCGGCGATGCGCGCGGGCAGCGGGTGAATCTGCAGGCGATAGCTCGCAACGAGCGGCAGCGGCACGAAGCCACTTTCCACGTCAAGCACTTCGAGCGTCCCCTCGCGCAGTTCGCGCTGGATGATAGCGGGCGGCAGCACGCTAACGCCGAAGCCATCGGCCACGAGCCGGATCATGGCTGCCACCGAGCTGATGCAGTTGATACGCACCGGGCGTTCCACCGTGCGCGCAAATTCGCGTTCGAGGGCGATATGCGGCCCTGAGTTCCTCGAGAAGCTGACGATGGGAAATTCGGCGAGCCGTGCAAGATCGACGCTTTGGCCCGAGAGCCCGAGCGTGGGGCTCGCCACCCAGCGCATGGGAAATTCGCACAGCGACAGGTCGGCGAACTCGCGGTCGCCTAGCGCGTGCGTTTGCAGGATCAGATCGACGGCGTCGGCTCGCAGCAATTGCGTGAGGTGGATCGTGGTGTCGCTCGTGACCTCGATCTCCAGATGCGGAAAGCGCTCGCGCACGCGCGCCATCAGCGCAGGAAACCAGCTATGCACGATCGACTCGACCACGCCGATGCGAATGAGGCCTCCACCTCCGCTTGTGTCTTCTACTTCGCGGCGCATCTCCTCGCCGAGATTCACGATGCGTTCGGCGTACGCGAGCATCTTGCGGCCCGCGGGCGTGAGCGTAGCTGAGCGCGAATTGCGGTCGAAGAGGCGCACGTCGAAGCTCTCCTCCAGCGAAGCGATGCGGCTCGACACGGCCGCCTGCGTGGTGTGGAGCTTTTCCGCGGTGAGGCGGAAGTTCTGCAGGCGCGCTAGCCAGATGAATGTTTCGAGAAACCGGATATTCATGATCAGGTGAAGGGCGGACGGCGAGGACGCATGATAGCGCGTTGCAGGGTGTTTATCGTTCGTGCGCCTGGATCAGCTGGCGATGTATAACCTGGCTTGCATTGGACTGCAAAATAAAGTGATCGTTGAAGGACTTTTCGATGATCGAAAACGAACTAGCACTCAGGCTCGCGAATGACGAGCCGCTTGACACGCATGCGCCCGGGAGGCTCGAAGTAGGTTCCGAACCGAACCAGCCCGGCTTTCCTCAGATGACAGACCATAGTGAAGCTCACGAGGAGCCCTGGATCGGGCTTGTCGCTGATCTCAATGTCGATCGAACGCAGACGTGGCTCGAACTTGAGCAGCGTGTTTTCCATCTGGTTGCGCAAATCGTGGACTGACGCTGGCAAGTTCTTGTAGACGTCGGTCAGGTCCGGCAATCCATATTCGGGCACATGCTTGAGCGCACCCGCTCGCGTGTTCAGGATTCGCCCTATGTTTGCCTGGACGCTCAGAATTTCGAGCGTATTGGCATCGTGGTTTTCGAGTGCCTCGCCATTGATGTGGCCAAGCAGCATGTCATAGAGAGACGGGCCTGTCGGCATGGCAAGGTCTCCATTACCCGGATGTTGCGGTCATGGCCGCGACAGGCTCGGCCCGATCCACGAAATCGATCGTGAGACCGCCTTCGGCCGCACTCGACAGGATGATCTTCGCCGGGGTTGTGCCGCTCGCCATACGGGAGAGTAGCTCACGCGATACTGTCGGCAGTACACGCTGGTTGAGGAATGCATCCACGTTACGTGCGCCAGATTCACGGGCAAGGCAAAGCTCGGCCATTGCCGAAATCAGGGAGTCGCCGCAATCCAGTTCGACACCGTGCTGACATTTCAGGCGCTCGGCCACCTTGTCGAGCTTCATGCGCACGATGGCGCCAAGTGCGATGGCGTCGAGCGGCTTGTACACCAGCGTCTGGAAACGCGCGAGTAGCGCCGGCTGGAAATGCGCGACCAGCTGTGGCCGGATGGCCTCGAGTAGTTCGGGTTGCGCGCTGTCCGGATTGTCGGCAGTGAACTCGTCGATCTGCGCACTGCCGAGGTTGGAGGTCATCAGGATCACGCAGTTACGAAAATCAATTTCACGTCCCTCTCCGTCGCGCATCGCTCCTCGATCGAACACCTGGTAGAACATGTCCAGCACGTCGCGGTGAGCCTTTTCGACTTCGTCGAGCAGCACGACGCTGTAGGGACGTTGTCGTACCGCTTCTGTGAGCACGCCGCCGCGGCCATAACCAACATAGCCCGGAGGCGAGCCCTTGAGCTGCGAAACCGTGTGGGCTTCCTGGTACTCCGACATGTTGATCGTGGTGAGCGCCGCTTCGCCGCCGAACAACAGGTCGGCCAATGCGAGTGCGGTCTCGGTCTTGCCCACACCGGAAGGACCCGCGAGCAGGAACACGCCGAGCGGTGCTTGCTCGTTCTTCAATCCGGCCTTGGCAGTACGCAGACTTTCCGCGAGGGCGCCGAGTGCGTCGTCCTGGGCGATAACCCGTTTTGCGAGCTGTGTCTCTAGCGTGAGAAGGCTCTGCAGTTCGTCTTCGACGAGATTCCCAACGGGCACCCCGGTCCATTCGGCAACCACGCGCGCAACCGCTTGCACGTCCACGTCCGCAAAAATCAGGGGCGTTTTGCCCTGGATGCGCTGGAGCGCTTCGTGTGCTTGCATAAGGGCACCGGGCTCGTTACTCGATGCGGGAACACGTAATTCATGCAGTGCACGCACGGACGCGAGTTCCTGGTCATAGCGCTGCTGCAACTTATCGAGCGCGGCCTGTGCCTCGACGAGTGCCGCGCCGAGTTCTGCCTGACGCGTCTTCATCTCTGCGACACCCGCGCGGGCGTCGTCTTCCACCGTCGAGCGTTCCAGCTCCAGCGCTGAGACGGCAGCGCGTGCGCGCTGCAGATCGGCCGGGGGCGATTCGAGACCCATCCGTACGCGCGCCGCCGCAGTGTCAATCAGGTCGACAGCCTTGTCCGGCAACTGCCTGGCAGAGATGTAACGGCGCGAGAGCTTGACTGCGGCCACGAGCGCTTCATCGCGAATGTGCACGTTGTGGTAATGCGCGTAACGGGCCTTGAGCCCGCGCAGCATCAGGCACGCAGCATCGTCATCCGGCTCCTCCACCTTGATCATCTGGAAGCGCCGCTCGAGCGCGGCGTCGCGCTCGAAGTATTCCTTGTATTCCGACCAGGTGGTCGCCGCAATCGTGCGCAGCTCGCCGCGCGCGAGCGCGGGTTTGAGCAGGTTGGCCGCGTCGGCGCCGCCGGCGGCGTTGCCTGCGCCGATGAGCGTATGCGCTTCGTCGATGAAGAGCAGGATCGGCACGCTGGATGCCTGCACCTCGTCGACCACGTTCTTTAGACGTTGCTCGAATTCGCCTTTCACGCCGGCGCCCGCTTGAAGCAGGCCAAGGTCGAGCGTGAGGATCCGCACGTCGCGGATCACATTGGGCACCGTGCCTTCGGCCACACGAAGCGCGAGGCCTTCGACGAGCGCTGTTTTTCCCACGCCCGGCTCGCCCACGAGGATGGGATTGTTCTTGCGCCGGCGCGCGAGTACGTCGACCATCTGCCGGATCTCGCGATCGCGGCCAAAGACCGGATCGATCTTGCCGTCTCGCGCCTTACCAGTGATGTCGATCGCAAAGCGGGCCAGTGCGTCACCCTCAACGCTGCGCACGTTCGTCGGCTTCGTATCAGCCTGCTCCGCATCATCTGCACTGCCGATCGCTGTTGCCGCGGCAATCGCAGCCGTTTGCGACTCTTGCAGTTCGGGCTGGTGTTCGCTCGTACGGGACCCCAGACGAGGTAGTAGACGCTGAATCTGCGCGCTGCTCACGGACAGGAGCGGCCACGTGGCGCGCGCGCGCAGCACGTGTGGCGCCTCGACGATGGCTTGCAGAACATGTCCCGAGCGGATCGCTGTCTCATGTTCATCAGCGAGGTTGAGCGCATGAAACCAGGCGTCCTGCAGGACGGTGGCCAGTTGTGGGGAGAGGCCCGGCCGGCCTCGCAGGTTGCGCGGGGTGTGCTCAATGGCGCCAAGCAACGCGTTCCATATGGGATCCACGTCCAGATCGTAGTGATCGAGGATTGCGGAAATATCACCGTCGCCGGCCTCTAGCAGTTTGAGTAGCCAGTGCTCGACCGTGATTTCATCCGCAAGCCGTGTCTGACACAGACTTGCTGCTGCCTCGAGCGCGCTCGCGCAATGCGGATTGAGCCTGCGCAGGAGCTGGCTGATATCCCGGGTATGTGTGCTTCGGTCGTTGTACAGGGTCATGTCGTGGCTGGCTATGCGGGCGCAGGCGAGAAGGGAGGCGGCCACTGGAACTGGCCGTCCGGTGTAGCAGAAACACCAGTCCGCTCGCGCGGACTGAAAAAAGAGGGCCGTCATGCGGTGACGGCCCCAAACCGTCGTGAGGAAGCGGGGCTCAGGAGCGCTCGTTCCAGGTGTCCTTGTGGATGATGTTGCCGTCCTTGTAGGACCACGTGATGGTCTCGTAACGCAACTCGACTTCCTCGAGGTGGTTGTGCTTCTCGTAGTCGGGGATCTTGATGTCGAGCATCTTCGGACGGACCGCCACGACCTTCACGTTCTCGAGCTTCGTGTTGAAGTATTCCTTCTCCTTGCCAGCGTCGTCGATTTTGTACCACTTGATCTCGGCCGACTTGAGCGTCTGGCCGCTCGTCACAGCCTTGTAGAGATACGGCGTCGACGCGTCCGTTTCCTTCACGAGCGTGATCGGCGCGTGCACGCGCGTGCCGGTCAGCTTGCCGGTGTTGTCATCGGTCGGAATGTGCAGATCGTGGTTGAACTGCGTGATCTCAATGCTGCCCTCGCGCCCCTGAACAGTCACTGAACCCTTGATGTCAGCGCCACCATCGTCCTTGAGCCACATGTATGACGGAATTGCCATTTCTTAACTCCATTTTTTCGTACTACGAATCGCCCGGAGACAGTGACCGGGCTCGCGAAACCCGAAGCCTGGACTTCGGGGACAAACGCTCCCTACCTGGGTGTCGCTCCGGGTGCTACCGTTTGCGTGGTGGCAGCCGCCGGGGCAGGCTGTGCCGCGTCAGGTACGAGAGTGATTTCTACACGTCGATTCCTCGCACGCGCGGCGTCCGTGTCGTTCTCCATAAGAGGACGAGTGTCGCCGTAGCCCTGGATAGCGAATTGCGTGACCGGGATGCCGGAGGCATCAACGAGCCAGTCGCGCACGGACTGGGCGCGCGCGGTTGAAAGCCGCAGATTGCGGTCGGGGTTACCGATGTTGTCCGTGTGGCCCGCTACGAGAATCCGCTTGTTCGGATGCGACTTGATCATCTCGAGCGCGTTGACCATGGCCCGTGTCGAGCCGTCCTTGAGTTGGGCCTTGCCGCTGTCGAACAGCGACATGCTGTCAAGCGTGAGAACGGTTGGCGGCGCCGGAGGAGGCTGATAGGAGGCAATCGCGCTGTTGAGCGCCGAGATCAGTCTCGAGCCACGGTGCAGGCCGAACGACAGATCGAGCGGGACCCCCGTTCGAGCGTAGCGATCAAGTTCGTCGCGATCGTTCACGAGGGTCTGAAGCGCTTCGCGTCGAGCCGCGTCGTGATCGGGCGCAATCATCGAGTAACGCCCGAGGTCTGCTTGAACACGCGAGAGCAGCGTTTGATTGTTTTGCCCGGCGCAGTAGAACGCAATGCCGGCCGCGCACGCGAACATCGTAAGGGCGTGGATCAACGCCACGAGCCGGGGCGATCTCCAGTGCCGCACAGGCAAGGCCTCGATCAGCGGCTGCGGTAGCGGCCAGGGCTCAGGTGACGCCGGCGCCGTGTTGCGCACGACACTCGTCTGCATTTGCACATCCACGTTCCATGGACTGCCTGCACGGCCTGCGGGACCGCAGTCGATCCAGCCGGCGCCGAATAGCGCCAGGGGCGTAGCAGGTTGCCGTGGGTCTGTTAGCGCGTGAAACACGACGCGCTTCGTCCAGCCAACGATCGCCGCAAGCGCCGCGGCCCGCGTGGCCGCCACACGGCGGTCAGCCGTGTTCACTACCTCGTCTTCGGCCGCCCGTATGACGGTCTCGAACCGCTGCGCATCAACCAGGCGGGAGGCCGAAGAAACACCGTGCCATTGGGGGCCGGCAAGCCCCGCGCGTTCGCTTGTCAGCCGCTGGTACACCGCGACATAGCCGGGAAGGGCGCGCGCGCCGAGCATGCGCGTAGTGTCGGCGACTGCCTGGCGTGCCGCGCGTAGTGACTGGGTTAGAAGATCGACATCCGTGTATCTCGCCGGCACAACCGAGATCACGACGCCATCAGGGGCTCGCCCGTCGCGCCACTGCTTCACGGCGATGGCCAGACGTGCCAGATCTCTGGGGCTGTCTACGCGCAGCCAGATTGCGCCTTCGCCGACGTAGGCGAAACGCTCGCCTTCATTCCTGTTGAAAAGTGCGCGCAGATCATCACCGATCACTAGCACGAGCGGCATTCGGGTACGGAGGTCGACCGGTATGCCGGCTGTCGCTTCCCCAAGTGCGGAGAGAACGTGCGCGCCCTGCCTGCGCGCGATGGAGATTCGTCGGGTATGCAGGACCACGAGCAGCACGGCGACGAACACAACCGCGCCGGAGAGCAGCCACGCAATCACCGGCCCAATTCGCGCCACGAACCAGACCAAGGTGAGCGCCAGAGCGCTTGCAAGAAGCACCTGGAGCCGGAACGGGTAATCAAGTCCTTCGTGGCCGCTATGCTGCGCACTGTTGGACGCAGAAGTCAGCAGGGGCAGATCTGACTTCACGGCCGCGCAACCTTTGCCGACGGGATGTGCGTGGCTTGCTCATTGAGTGTAACGGCCCACGCACTCCAGATGATCGCTGCAACCAGGCAGACGACTGCGGTTACAGCCCACGGCGAAAGACGGCGGAACCAGTCGGACAGCTGGCGTCCTGCACGGTCTGAGATAAACGGCCGCGCCTCATGCGGGCGAAGCTCTTTCAGGCATGTGTTGAGCGCGCCCATGAGTTCGACAAGGCTGCTTTCGCCATCGAGGGCGTAGCGACCCTTAAACCCCATGCCGAGGATCGCGGCGTAACCTTCGAGCAAGTCTGCATTCGGTGTCGCTTCTCGCAGGCGCACCTCGATCCGGTTAATGACGAATTCGCCTGCGTCGTGCACCTTGAACCACTCAACCTGAAAAGGGTTCAGTGCCCACGCTGCCCGGCTGCCTTCGGGGAGATGGCGTAGCGCCGTTTCATCGATCAGGCCGCACTGCGCGAGCGAGACTTCGCGTTTGATGTCTTCGGGATAGCCGTATTGCGTGAGGGCATCTGAGAACTTTTGGATCAGCCTGCGGCAGTCGTTGCGGAACTGCTCCGCATTTTCTACGGTTCCATCGTCGCCGAGTGAGGTGACAAGAAGTCCGGTGTCACGCAGCAGTTCCCGGATGCCAGGTGTGCTCCCGTGACTAAAGCCGGGCTCAGACGCAAGAAGCGAGGGTGCATTGCGGCGATCGGTCAGAGTTCTCATGAGCGCAGCACCGCGTAAAGTTCAAGCGAGGCGTCAGCGACCGACCCCGGCAAATAGATCTGACAAGCTCTCGCGGCGAGCATCTTCTCGTAGGTAGGACTGCTGGAATCCAGCGAAAAATACTGATTGTCTAGCCGCACTGGGATAGCACCAGGCACGCGTTGAACCGCTTTAAGAGGAATGCCAGGCAGTGCGGAATTGACGATGTGTTCGACATCATCCGGCGCGCCGATCTTGCATAGACGTGGAAACTGTGCGACCAGATCAAATGCAGTCATACGCGCATTCACTGACAAATACCATTCGGAAACACCATCGACGATGCGCTCATCAAGGAACTGTCCAGTCCACGTTGTCGGCGTTTTTCGCGTGAGGCCAATTGGGATCACGCGGGACGGAATGATTGCATCGAGCAGTTCCCGGATCATCGATTCCAGCTTCGCGAACACATCGTCGGCGTGTGCGTGGTCCCACACGGGAATATCTGCAAGTTGAATGGCCGTGGAAAACGTCGTCAGGGCGCTGACCAACTGGGTGAGCGTGACATAAAGCTGCTCAGGTGGCCGCGCGGGATGAGACAAGAAGAGCCGCATTTGTGGCCACGCCGTGTGGATGCAGTGCAGCAGCCAGAACAACTGAACGTCGGCCACGCCGTATTCGGTGACCTGCTCGACGCGTTCGCTGCGACGCGCGCCAAGCGCAAGACTCTTTGCCTGCAGGATGTCCGCGAGACGGTTGAGGCGCTCAATGTGCAGCGGATGACTAGCTAGCGTGAGACACGGCGGTACGAAGCGGTGATCGACCTGGAACTGACCGTTCGCCGCGCGTGTGAGTCGCGCAACCGCGCAGACGGTGTCGTCGGCGTGCGGTTCGAAATCGAAGAGCAGGCGCAGCGCGTGGCGCTCGACCGCAATCTCGGTCTCGGCCGTGCCGTTCAGATCCACGACCTTTGCGAACTCGCGATAAGAGCGCCGCGGCCGCGCGAGCGCGGTTTCGTCAAAACGGCAGTTGTTGCCATTGGCGTCGGGCAGCGCAAGCGCGGCATAGACGATCAAGCTCTGGCGATCCGCGGGGATACCCTGCGTCAGGTCGCGTCCTCCGGGTATCGTGTCGCTGACCGTCGAGTCGAATGGGGTTCCGTCGGGTAGGCGCAGCTTGAGTTGCTCGAGTTTCAGGCGCCCCGTCTTGAGCGCTTCCTCATCCACGACGACACCCAGCGTGCCCCACGGCTCGGCAAAAGCCGCGGCCACGAACTGCTGTACGGCGAATTCAGTCGAGCGCTCCATCTGCTGGAAGTGTTGCTGCGAGAGGATCAGGCCTTCATGCCAGAGAGGTTTGTGGATCCGCATAGATGATGGTCTCTTGTGGTTTGTACTTCTCTTCTTTCAGACAGTGATTTCAATTGGAGAAGTCGAATGGCTTTATACAAGGTAAACCAGAGTTTGTATCGAATCGGATTTGAGATCCGACAAACATTAACAACCCAGCGTTAAAATAATATGCTCGCCGCGTATCTCGATATTTGCTGGTTTAAAGAATTTGATGGACATCAATCTCGGTGGTTAATATTGGATGACGAATTCTTCAGGAAATTCTGACGCTTCACATTCAAGAATTAACAATTTAGTATTTTGCGATAAAAGTGAAAAGAAATTCCATTTGACGGCGTGAAGATAATTGGATTTAATAAGCCGTCGCACATAAATCGCACGAATGGAGACCACGCCATGGGGTTTCTTCAGTACTAGATCCCCTGCGAGCATGCATGTAGCTAACTACCACGTGCAGCGCGCGACACCACGTCGCGACCGTCAAGTTCTGCGGAACCTTGAACCTGGATTAATTAGGCATACTATGGACAGCTTTCAGCGAGAAATCCCAAAAAGCCGCGTATCGATTACCCTGGATCTTCACACAGGTGGAGCCCAGAAGAAGGTTGAACTGCCACTTAAGTTGCTTGTCGCCGCTAATTTTAGCGCGGGCGCGGAACACGCACCGCTTGCCGCCAGAAAGAAGATCAATATCGACAAAAATAACTTTGATGCCGTGCTCGGCGACTATGCGCCGAGTTTGAAGTTCGGCGTCGAAAATACGCTGGCTGGGGATGGCGGCGAATTACCCGTGAACCTCTCGTTCCGTTCATTGAAGGACTTCGATCCGGAGCAGGTGGCACGGCAGATTCCCGAACTCCAGGCGCTGCTCGCCATGCGCAACTTGCTACGCGACCTCAAATCGAATCTTCTGGATAACGGGACATTCCGCCGCGAGTTCGAGAAGATCCTGAAGGACAAGCGTCTGTCTGACAAGCTGCGCGGCGAACTGGCGCAGCTAGCGACGGCTGCGACCCAGCCGGAAGGGCATGCCTAAGTGGCGCCGCGCCAAAGCGGCATTCACCGCCTTTCGCAATCAGCTTGTGTTTCAAACACAGACAGGAACAGCCATGAACCAGAATAAGGCCACCACGGGCGCAACCGAGACCGTTGTACTCGAGGGTGACAGCGTATACGCTGCGCTGTGCAGCAAGATCAATCTCAAACCCGTCGCCGAAGCGCGGCCGCTTGAAGCGTTCCGCGACGGCGACATGCTCTCCGAAGCTTCGGCCGACGAGCGTATCGCGCGCGGCATGGGCGCGTTTCTCGAGCTGGTGGCGAGGTCGAGCCAGCCGGTCGATCGCCTCGACAAGTCGCTGCTCGACTTCCATATCGGGCAGCTCGATCGCCAGATCAGTCGGCAGCTTGACGCGGTGATGCACGCGCCCGAATTCCAGGCGCTCGAAGGTCGCTGGCGCGGCGTGAAGATGCTTGTCTCACGTACCGACTTCCGCCGTAACGCGCGCATCGAACTGCTCGACGTCTCGAAGGAGGCGCTGCAACGCGACTTTGAGGACGCACCCGAACTCATTCAGAGCGGGCTCTATCGACTCACGTACATCGAGGAGTACGACACGCCTGGCGGCCAGCCGGTCAGCGCGATCATCAGCGATTTCGAGTTCGACAACTCGCCGCAGGACATCGCTCTGCTGCGCAACGTCTCGAAGGTCGCGGCGGCTGCCCACATGCCGTTCATCGGCTCGGTAGGCCCGGCGTTCTTCGGCAAGAAGTCGATGGAAGAAGTCGCTGCCATCCAGGATATTGGCAACTACTTCGACCGCGCCGAGTACATCAAGTGGAAGAGCTTCCGCGATACCGATGACGCCCGCTACGTAGGCTTGACCATGCCGCGCGTGCTCGGGCGCCTGCCGTTCGGCAAAGATACGATGCCGGTGCGCGCCTTCAACTAC
>Ga0131853_10021193_pt1 | contig 11798 bp, 4 predicted proteins | sample TergutLab28metaG_FD_92764 | JGI IMG/M metagenome (GOLD analysis project Ga0131853, IMG submission 92764) | Labiotermes labralis P1 segment gut microbial communities from Petit-Saut dam, French Guiana - Lab288 P1 (version 2) (version 2) | ecosystem: Host-associated > Arthropoda: Insects >...
GAACGATCTCCTGATGATGAGCTTCTAGAAAGCTCGAAACATGTAGAGAGTGAATGACGACTACCCATGAAAATAAAGGATAGTCTACAAGTGACATCGTGTTGGTTATTTTAAAGAACTTCAATAGACTATTTATTTACTCATTTGTTTATTTACTGAGATATGGATCGTTCTGTGCATGACTCCATCCAAGCATAATACCAGGTTCTTGTCAGCACAAACTCCCTGAACATTGTCTATTTATACTGGTCTATTCTCACTTTACCACTCACTATATCACTCACACTACTACTACTACTACTACTACTACTACTAACACCACAACAAGCACCACTCAATTGTTAATTTGAGGTCTTTTTTACAAGGTTAATAATTCCCTTAGATGCACATTACATACCCCTGTATACTCCTGTAAGGGTTGTTTCTACCAGTTAACATAATTAATATATCAGCCAGATAGGTCTGTGTTATACAATAAATTTACATAAGCAGAAATGCGAGATCCAAAATCGCAAAGTTTTCTGAAAACATCATTGTACTTCAGATTGCAGTACATCCATACACCAGGATTGTACTAGAGAGTGTTAATTTTAAAACGCAACTGGGCCACATAATACGGCAGGAATATGCACACCATACTCTTCAAAATAAAAATAACATGTACATGTCAGTACCGCAACAAAAGTTATCTCTTCGCAATACAAAAATGTTGTAGTAAATAATCTACAATGAAAATTATTTGATCATATCCAAGACCTATCTCGCTTCACTAAACACTACCCCGTGATGGGTTAAAACAAGATAAAAAACAGCTGTGCCCTTAGTGCCCTATCTTGCCCTTTCTTGCTCTTAGTGCCCTTTCTTGCCCTTAGTGCCTTTTCTTGCCCTTAGTGCCCTTTCTTGTTCTTTTAGACGAATCAGTTCCCTCATCACTAATCTTCTACGTTCTCGGTTACCCATCTGGTAATCAACTGCGACCCAACAGGAAGCTTAGGGAAACTGCGAATTCTTATAATAAAACCAACTAGATGCACTAATTTCTCAAATTTATTTTTGGAATAAAACTCTACATGTTTCGGACAAAGGAACTGTCCGAAACATGTAGAGTTTTATTCCAAAAATAAATTTGAGAAATTAGTGCATCTAGTTGGTTTTATTATAAGAATTTATCACGATGCACAGTCACCTGAACGTCAGAAGGGAATTGTGAAGTTGCGTCTGCTTAATATAATAACACCCGGCATATATATATATACATATACATAGTGTAACTTACAATACTATGCACACAGATATAACTACTTACCTCATTTAAGTGCCTGCTTCGTGGCTCCCATACAACAGCGTTTCTGGCCAGGCACTCATGATGTACGCGTATGTGAAGTGTTGACTACTGACCGGCTATCATCAAAGATTCAGGCGATCTTAATGCTAAAATTTCCATAATATTCCGTCCTTCCTAGGGTCCAGGCATGTGAGCAGTGAATAGGATCTTTCTGGTATATAATTTATTTCGAAAAGGTACGAACGAAACATAAAAATAAAACACTGGAATGAACAAAATAACCTCAGTGTTTCTGATAACTTTCTTTATTCTCAATTCCATTCTTTACTACCAATCTAGGTTTTTGTTTTGTCTATCTACATTTTGGTTCACTTGTTTCTGTTATATTGTATAATACCATTTGTTGTTTTTCACCCTTTTTGTTTGGGAATAGCCATTACATTTTGCTTGTATAAAACTCTTTGCTATACAGAGTGACAGGGAGGGGTGAGTGTGGAAGGGAGGAAGGAATGGGATAAGGTCAGCTGCGGGAATAAAGATTGGATATTTAACTTTTATATAGGGTGTCTGGCAGATTTTACGTTCTTTACATCCCCAAATTGTTCATGGTTATGTTACCATAAGTGTATATCATTACATACTTAAATAACCTAGAAATATTTGCCAATATTTGGACGAAACAGAGTTACGCACGCCCAAAAATCATACAATTTTCCAGAGCCTTTTATGTGTTCTGCACTGTGATAGGCGTTTATTAGAGTGGGTTGTGGCAAATGGCACCGGCTATGAAATGGGAGGAAGGAGAGTTATGGTGGTTGGTGGTGATAAAGACGCACAGAAATCACCATTTACATTGCCGTATTTTAGCCCATGAACCAATCTTTAACTAGGGCGAAGGGAACTCGCGCCAAGACAGCATCAAGCCGGATAGCTTTTAATTGTTTATAATATTGGTACTTGAAATGTGTTTCGTTTCAAGCGGCTCGGAAGGGTACGTAAACTCTCGAATAACTCATAAATTGGTCACGTGACTATTGACAAGATTTTTAAAAAGTCGTCAATTTTCTTTCCAGTTTCATTCAGTGCTTAAAAACAACAGTTGTTAACGAAGAACATGGATTTCAACATTTACACGCTGGAATAGAATTTTTTTACCCCTTCGAAGCAGCTGTTCGCACCAGTTACTTTACAAATTCCGTCCCCAGATCACAGGAAACGAAATGGGTCTCCGTTACCAGGAATGAACGGTGTGGATCGCAGAGGGTAATAATCACTCTTTATTCTGAGAAAAAGTCAGATTTTTTAATGTTAACGGAGGTGGTGCACATAGGAACCCATATGATTTAAAGGGCTGATAAAGTAATAAATCTGGTGACGGATTTGTAATAATCTCAGAAGAGGTGTTGCGGATTGCGAATTTCTCGAACTGGTGAATAGTAACAAAAAGTGCGTACTGCTTCGGTTGTCACGGGGGTATTATTGAAGTAGTCTTAATAGAAATTGTGGACAAAAGACAATTCTTAAATAAATTGCTTCAGTTTAACCTTAGCACAAATATTTCTTTAATTAAGGAAAACAACAGACAGTCTCCGAACGTCTCATTTATATAAAAAGATGCCAAAGAGGTGTGGCGAGAACAGTAGAGGCAGGGATGTAATCGACATGAGGTTTTACGATTTTCTTTCACCAAGGGACAGCCTTAATATTTTATGTGAGATTATCAACTAAATTCACTCTGTGATTGGTCACAACAAAATAGTTCCGGCAGCGGAACTCTGTTTCCATACAATCACGGCATTACAAGCTCCAGTATGTACATACATAAACACATACATGTGTGTGCGCAGGCACGCACATACAAACACACACAATATTGGCCAATACAATAATATTAGGTTATTTAGTACAATTTTTCCACTTCTAAAGAATCCATTTTTTGTCATCCTTCACCATAAACAATGTATTTCACAAATTTCCATGATATTACTTGGTTTCCAATCATATATGGATGCACAGTACCAAAAATAGAGAGTCGTACTTATGACTGGAAGCTCTTCTTTTTTTTTAACTTTGCTATATCCCCCACACAAAAATAACAAAAAAGTAAAATACAAGTGCAGTAACATTGGCGTCAACATGTTTAGCTCTAGCTCAGTGTGCAACGTTCGCAGCTCAGAAGCTAACTTCGATTTATTATGAACTCATTATTATAACATATTTTAATTTTTTCGTTGCGATTTTTTTATTGATAAATAGTCGTTATATATTTTCATTTCTAACGGGGAAGTCATTTTTTTTCTCGTCGAACCTGCACCTTTTCTTTTGTCTCCTAAAAGGTGCAAAGGGGCTTCCTAGATAATTTTAAATACGTCTGTCATAGCTTCATTGCATTTGCTCGAATAAAACACTCACTCACTCACCCACTCACCCATTCGATTGATTGATCGATTGATCAATCAATCAATCAATCAATTACACACAAAATTATTCACAACTGTTTAGTGCGGCTACATCTACGGTGCACGGCTACAGTGATACAAACAACAAAATCTGCATGATAGAGACTGCAGATTTGGTGGGGGGAACATCACCATTTCTTTACAACTAGCGTCTTCACCATCATATCGCTTTCCTATATCTCTATATGTCATAATTACACCACAGAGCCTTCTGAGAAAAACGTGAATTTATTTCTGTGTGACAAATCATTCGCATGTCACAACCGTGACTTGAAAACCGAACAACACTCACAGCACGAAACACAAGTTACTTGCAGAATTTTACAACACAGGAATTTTTACTGAATGAAAAATTCATACCACCAACACTACCAAACGTGTACATATTTGCAATAAGATTTTTAAAACATGTAATAATAATAACGGAACATAAATTCAAGCCTGATTTAATTAAAATTCAACATGAAATTTATACCGTCGGTGGTGCGATATGGTGATTCAGAAACTATCAAGTAATTTATTAACTTGTTTAAAGTCATTTCCATTTAAATCTTGTATCAAAATGTGCTTTGCCATTCACAGTGTATAAAATGATTCTCTTCACTATCCACTTCACCACACTTAGGCTAACTATAATTACTTAGGCTAAATAACATCTAGCCGTGGGTTGGGACTCAAAAGACGTACTAAGCAGATTCGTACCAGTAATGAAAAAGATGAAGAGTCATGATTTACGACAAAATATGAAAGACGAAGGATCACCAGCAATGCTTTTTTCATTGGGGGGAACTGACTTCTTTTTTTTACAGGAAGGTGATCGGATTAGTGACCACAAAAATATAAACGCTTGAGAATTCCGATGTAAGCAACCAACAATATGCAACAAATTCCGTTTATTGATCTTTTTAAATCAGCTCTATATGTTTCGGGCAACAAACTCGCCCATCTTCAGGAGCACTTTTTGACTGTATATACAGTCAAAAAGTGCTCCTGAGGATGGGCGAGTTTGTTGCCCGAAACATGTAGAGCTGATTTAAAAAGATCAATAAACGGAATTTGTTGCATCTTGTTGGTTGCTTACATCGTTGTTCTAACGATGTACGGTCTCACAAACATAAAGCGTGAGAATTTATGTATAGAACAAATAAGTTTCTGTTTTACTAGTAGAATATCTGATGTTTTGCGTTTCAGAAACGAGACTTATGAAATATTTTGTTCCTTCTTCATAGCATTGCTCTGAGATAAAATACACACTGGCTGACTATTTTTCGTATTTGTTCATAAAAAAATGCCACTAATTTTCCAAATAGTCGGAACACTTTTTCTTGATTTCGGAGTAGCTGATCACAGCTTGTTAAAACCTGCGAGATTTCAGGTTCTCCGCCGCGGTGTAGATGAGGTATGCGCTCTTCTGGGTTGTTACGCAGCGTATGTTGGTAGTTTTGTTTTTTACCGACGTTACGAAAAAGGATATCGGTACTATCTTCAAGGGCCAAGGAATTGATAGCTGGCCCTAAACAACAACAACAACTACAAAAATACACAGCGTGACAACTCAGAACAGCGTATGCCTTGTTAAATTTTGTTCCTTTTAGAGTTAAACGCAACTCTGTACATAAAATAAAGCCAAGTTATCCTTTTTTCGTGTCAAGCAAAATATTTGAAACAGGCGATTCGTTGCATGTGTAAGCCAATGGTTTAAATTATAACAGGAAGGTATGGACGTGTAAAGCTATAACAGAGAAACAGTTTGTTTCTTTGAATAATGTAGCATCGACAAAATATTTAATAGCATCTAAAATCTTGCACTGGTGCTTTCATTACATTACTTCATCCCTTGGACCCCATGGCTAGACACATCTCTTCTATTTCAAGTTTATTCTTTCTTTTTTTAAGTTAGAAAATATACAGGAGTTATGAAACACCTTCAAGCAATGCAAAACACTGCACGCCATTTGTACAGAAACATAATTTTGTTAGAACTATATAACCTCAAATTTTTAGAAAAGTATTAAAATACTGTGGGCAAGGGACAGGATAAATTGGAGGGGGAAGAGTGGTATATCTGGTGGAACGCTCCACAGTTAAAATAACTGAAACTAGGAAATGAAATATGTTATCACACTACTGCCAATTTATTCCTTATCTTTCATATATATATATATATTTACGAAATCCCTCAAAATACGTTTTCTATATTTATCGTTTGAAATCTGTAATAAAATATTTAGTCACTTTGTACGAAGTAATAAAACTCTAACCATACAAAATATTTGCAAATATATAAAATTGGAATATTTACTTAAAATTTGCAATCAAAGGCTATCTTTTATTCGACTATATGCCTGATTAACTAAACAGATTTTCACAGTAATTTCCTACAAGTGGTTGATTCCACTGGTATGCAAACGTTATTCAAATTAAGCAAACATTCCTTATTCCCCCCAAGTAATTTCCCGCATCGTCCACACAGCTTTAGTATATTAAATTATAAGAATCACGTGTCTTTTCGAGGGTTTCTTTACAGTGTTCCTTTACTATTTGTTGTCTTTATCTCTGTTACTATAACTAAATAACATATGAAACCACTTGCGTAAAACCAGTACAAACTATCAGCTTATGGTGAATTTGGTGGGCAGCATCCATAACCAATGAATCATAGAGCCGGAGGGATAGGTCAAGAAAGGGATGGAATGGGTTGGGGCGGGGTGGGGTGGGGTTGGTGTGTACATGTTACACTATACTCACTGCAGCTGGCCGGGGTGTCAAACCTGAAGTATGCAGAGGGAACGAGCAACTCTAGTTTATATACAAACTGTCTGATGATAACTACATCGCTATGGCTAATTATCTCTCTTTGTTTTTCCTATAACAACGCTAAATTCTAATGAATACCTAAGATTTGCCTGATATATATGATAATTTTCGTAATGATGATTTTTACCAGTTTTTTTAAATATAAAATTCCCTCTCATACTGTAGATTTGACATCTCAGTAGGCATGTCACGGCGGATACAGTTACAACATTGGGTTACATTGCTCTATTTTCAACACTACATTTAAAATCTATGCTACCAGTAACTAACTTGGTTACTTGATTCTATTTTTTGGTATTTTTGTGTATTTTTATAGATGACCAAAAACCAACCCTTCCTGTTATGACCTAGGGTGTGATTTTCTACAAACTACATTGGGTAGGTTCTTGTTTTCGTTTGATACACTGAACTTTGTACACGTTCAATAGAGATCTGCTCCTCGTTACATATTCCCCCACATCATCAATAACTACACGCAAACCATGACAACCTTATTTTTATCGGCACTATGAAAATAAGCCCCACCCAATTTTTTTTTTTTTACATTTCACATATCTTCATGTTTTCTAGGTTATATTTATATAGTGCTTTATATATATATGTAAGACAAACAATTGTTCTTCACTCTTTATATTTGTTCACAATTTACAGTGCATGGCACTCAGGCATTCATTCTTCTTACGTCTGCTGACGGCGCCAGTATGTATATGTTAGCATGCAAAATGGCGTCTCTTCTCCACTTGTCATTCTTGGCTCCTCAGGAGGGACGAGAGGGGCCGATGTGGTGGTGAAGGGGCATGCATACACCCCAATCTCACGCACTTTGTTGTGGTTCTTGTGGACAGCACCGTCTTTACCATCAAACTAGTAGACTAGGGGCTAACCAATCGTCATCAGCTAACTGTCGAGGGATAAAGGGTGAAAGAAAACAACACGCTTGCTTTACTATGATGCTTGTTCCTTTCATGATGACAAACTGACGGACACAGCTTAGAAGCTTCCCAATCTCGCGCATCAAAGTCATTAAACCATGGTCCAAAATAACTCTGACAGTAATTAACGGGCTACTAAACGATTCAACGGCCAGAAGTATGAACGTATATGTAAGGGTCATCTAAGAACTTAGAATGTCTACGGCATCGTGGCACCTGTGTACTACGGGCGACAGCAGACCTGCGTCAGCGCACAACCAGAATGACAACTGCGAATGACAATTTATTGTCACTTGATGGTCGTATTCTTTCTGTCCTTCGGTCTTGAATAATTTGACCTCAAGGACACATTTCTTGAGACAGGTTAAGCACCGATTTCAAAATCAAACGAGATTCCCCAAGATAAAGATAACCCCGTTCACGTCACGAGGAAATAGAGGGGGAAAAATGGTACAGCGTCACACATTCTTAAGTTCGGCATTCCTCGCGGAGGCCCGGGTTCAATGTCATGCCATTCCATGTAGAATTTGTGGCTGTCAAACTGGCAATGACAAATGATTCCTCCGAGTACTCCAGTTTTCATGTTTATTCATTTATCTGTCACCGATGCTACATAATCACAATGTCCGAGAAGAATGACTTCGAGACTCTTCAAGACGAGGAATTTTGATCTCTCCAAACACCGGGAACCGTTTATCTCATGAGGCTGTTTCATGTCCCAGAAGAACTGATTACTAAATGTACATTGTCATTTGAAGGTGAGAGTGGAGGTCAGGGTTATATCGCAGCCTGCTGTGCGAATCAAATGTGCAGTAAATTTGGAGGGCCCACTTGTTGGCAGTTTAAAGAAAAACATAAATCGTTATACATTATTTTGATGTTTTGCTGACCGTGCATCTCAGTATAATCTTAGTAATTGACAAAATTAATGCACAAATTCTTGTTTTATAATAAGTTTATTATATTCCTCTACATGTTTCGAGCACTATGTGCTCATCATCAGGTGGTCAGAATTGTATTATACAGCATCTGGTATCATCACACCTGTAGGTTGCCGTACGGTGCACCGGACAGCTACTTACAGAGTGTGACGGCCTGATGATGAGCACAATAGTGCTCGAAACATGTAGAGGAATATAATAAATTTATTATAAAACAATAACTTGTGCATTAAGTTGCTCATTTACTAACGTTATACATTGTGTCCTTCACAGCGACAGGAACACAATCTGCTAATAATAACCGGTCAACAATTTTCCAGCTGTCGTGGAAATGGAAGATTCGCTGTTGCCAATACAGCCTAATCTAATCAAGCGGAGTCAGGCCACAGGGTTACTCTCCATTTACTGTAAGGTCCACTACTGCCGCCATTCTGTTACCTGGAGACGTGGAAAAAGACAATTCTGTAGACATTTCGCGGTCCCCTTTTCATTCTGTAAGACCAAAAGTGCTCATAAAAAGTACGCTACGCCTGTCGAACAAAAGTAGCCCGTTTCTAGGTGCATATCCCAAAGTTTGGAAACCGACTGTTGTATCAGTAGTGAGAGTAGGTTTGGTCATTTCTGTGATTTCGAGCAGAGTTATTTGGACCACGGTACTCTCTTCACCCTTGTACCAATACACCCTGTTCACCCCTCCACCAATGCACCCCGTTCACCCTATTCCCAAAGCTGAGTGTACTGAGAACGAAGAAGCAGGAGTAAACTATACAAGATAATACCTTTCATTTTATAACAAAAATAAATGTTTTTGTCTCATCGTGCAGTATAAGATTTCCCTGAACAGTTAGTACACAGGACATATCTTGTTCAATGCCCTTTCTTTATAGGCAAAATCATATGCACGTCTCATACATGGAATGTACCTGATGTGGAATTGTTAAATTCCCTTAAATATCGTTAATGTATTATCGTATATTTAGTAAAAATCTATGACCATTCTGCAATGTACAAAAGGATGGCCATTCTAGCAAATCTAATGCTTCTCACTTTTTATAAGTATCTATGTGAGTGAATACATGTTATAGTTTATCTATGATCTATGTTAATCTCATGGGCTGATAACGTCCGTCTGCCGGCTGTGAATGCACAATTCTACTCCACACCAAAGAATCTTAGCAAGAGCAAGAAGTATACAGCCTAATTTGCTGCAGCAAAATGATGACCAGATAAATACGCGGACATTCTATACTAACATCGTGCATGTGACAACCGTATACAGTTTGGCTTCGAAATGGTGGACTTTTATTTCCAGAATACATTTATCCGACATTTCAGTCTCTCATAGCAATATCTCTGAATATTTAAACCTTTTGAAATGTTCGACCGTGTCGACTGGTAAACAGACACCGGCTCGTTACTCATCTCGGACTGCTTAACCCTGAAGACGAAGGCATTAAATTCTTGCGAAACTATTTACCAGCTGTCATGGCGTTACATGACCGAAGCCTTGAATGTGCAGATATACGCAATAAACAACATAAAAGTCAATGAAGTAATTGCAATACCAAAGAATCAGCGTCTATGTCGAAGTAACAAACCTGCGTGTTAATATGATCAGATGTCAGTTACTTAACATTGTACGTCCAGGCCTAAACAGTCGATTAACGGGGAAAGTGACGAGGGTCATAAGATGAAGTGTTACTGAGGAGGAAATATCTGAGGTAGTTATTTGATTAAGTGTGTAACGGAGCTTGGCTCTCAATTATGTTTGAGAATAAAACATTGATTCAAATCTGAACGTAGATAATATTAGCACGTTCAGGTGACCGTGCATCGTAACAAATCCTTATAATAAAACCAACTAGATGCACTAATTTTCTCAAATTTTATTTTGGAATGAAACTCAACATGTTTCAGACAATTCCTTTTTCCATCATCAGGAGTTTCTCACCGTACACACAGCAATGGTATATGTCATACAGGTTTGATGACAGCTTGCGAGCAGGATCAGGACGGAACTGCTATGGCAGTCTCCTACAGAAATAATAAAATGTGAAATGTTTCATCTTGTCGATCGTACTCTACGAATATATTAGCGATGCATGGACCTATGAATGTTAAATTCATTATAAACTAACCGTTCTACAGTGAAAACAACGTAGACTTAGGTGCAAAAAGCATCGTTAAATAAATCATAATTAAGTGAAAATAAATAAGGCACACCGTCGGAGGACATAGAGTTGAGAACATAATTATACGCAAACGAATATTTCAACCGCTGACCGAGAAACAAACGTGACTGTCTCGAAACGATAATGTGCTCCTGGTACTCACTTGTCTGACGTAAAAAGCAATGACTGCAGGGTACTACCTAAAGACCCCATAAAAATGCGCCTTACGAACACACACACACACACACACGCAGCGTCGTGTTACAGTTATGCGAAATGTGTTGTTCTCTTCGCTTTAACCCTTTAAACGCCGAGTTAAATCCCATCTGCCATTTGCTGGCATTATTAGGAACTCACCGTATTATCCACGTTAGCAGGGTAAGTGTTAATGCTTTAGTACTGTATAAGTTCCTTTTACGAAACTGTACAAATCAGATGTGTAGGGTCTACAATGAAGAATTCCCTTCGCATAAATGACTTTCGACATTACTCACTGGGATTCGACTAGTTTAGTCCCGAAATTCAAAAAGCAAATTTACTGGTAAAATTTTAATTTTGGTTTCCATCGATTTATTGTAATTCCCTTCTTAGAAGAGATCAAATTAAATTATTGTTAATCCACTGATATGTATGCCATAAATTGTTTAAAACAATTGTAAATATTGTCTCAGATGAGTAATAACACGTCCGCACAATTTTATTACATCTTTTCCTAATAAGCAATTATTTCGAGTTGTATATGGCGAGAGGTCACAGCCGCGAAAGCAGCTACCGACCCGAACATGTCATAGGAGTGTGTCAAGAGTTATTTTGACTGAATGCAGTGTGATGAATGCGAAAAACGTAATTTGTAGAACGGCTGAAATGGATGTAATATATACAAGACGCTAAAAGGCCAAAGCGGACCAGGGAATTCCGTTTTCCTGTTTTTCTGAATCGTGTCTGTGGAGATTTCATAGGACTCCTAGGACGAGGGTTCGGTCCAATGCAGGGTCTACATCTACAATGCAGGGTCTACATCTACATCTACAAAGGACAAAACAGATAGAGAAAACGAGCATAATGCCACGATTTGAACCAACGACACCACTGTTCGAGCGGTACCAGGGAGCAGTCATTACAGAACACGCACTTTCTAATTAAGGTCGACCAATCACAGAATTTGAACCAACGACACCACTGTTCGAGCGGTA
>Ga0131853_10021194_pt1 | contig 11798 bp, 3 predicted proteins | sample TergutLab28metaG_FD_92764 | JGI IMG/M metagenome (GOLD analysis project Ga0131853, IMG submission 92764) | Labiotermes labralis P1 segment gut microbial communities from Petit-Saut dam, French Guiana - Lab288 P1 (version 2) (version 2) | ecosystem: Host-associated > Arthropoda: Insects >...
AACCACCATGGTTAAATAATGGGTTAAGCGACGCAGTAAGTAATAACATAGGTAGCATAAACAATAACCCCATTCGCACGGCTCTTCTTCCATTAAGGTACACAGCGTAAGCGAATGCGCTTACTAACGATATGCCCAAGCTAATAGGGTGCATGAAAAACATAGCAAAGCCTATAACGGCTACAAAATACAACATATTTACTAATGGGTGAAAACCTGAGAATGCGTCTTTATTCACCGGGGCCTCCCCCAAGCCAATACACGCCTAAATCACGCCCTAAATCAACGGTGAAAAGCCATTCAACTACATCGCCATCACTTAAAAGATACCGTGATGCACCAAAATTGGGAAACCAGCCATTTACCTTGTACATCCAGCCGGAAAGCGGGCCAACGTCAAACTCGAAAAGGTTGTTAATAGCCTCTACATATGCAGAGTTAAAAATTGGTGTCCAGCGGGAAACCATGTGTATTCTATGGCGCCGCATTTCACGCTGCAAAACGTTAAATACGCTTTCTCCCTCATAGGCAATAACCTCTGTAGGTGGGAATATCCAGCCATCTTCTGGTACAAGTTCGTGTTTATCACGGTGTAGAAGGTGCATATTGTATAGGATTGTGTGTGCTCTTACCGATAGTGTTACGGTAAATGAGCCATCGCCTATTTCCATGTCTTCCGGCTCTACAGGCGCACGTATTTGTGGGTGGTCTGAAGCAAATATCTGAAGCTCGCCCGGGGCAAACTCCGGTACTATAACTCCTTCCGGGGTTGTGGCAAAATGGTCTTGGTTTGTGGTTTCCGGTATGCTATTAGTGTAAATTTCGTTTTCGTAGGTATATTCGCATTCCATATCTATCGCTATTGCAGCTAACTCATAATATTGCTCTGGGGTTGGTATGTTTGTTTCGGGTACGCCACCCCAAAACCACGCAGCAGCCAGCAATGCCACTACAACTACTGCTGCAACAAATTTATTTTTGTGTTTCTTCATGGGCTAAGTGCCTCCTATAACAGTTCAACGTCAAAACTCGCACAAGAAAGCGGCTCTGCCGCTTTTTTCCTCAAGGCTGCAGCGAAATTGCAGAGCAATTTCCTAGCGTACAAAAAATTCAAACGGTTACTCTCAGTAACCATTTGAATTTTTTGATATGAAACTTACGACAACAAGTTTGCCCTATCAAGCAGCCTATATAACATTTCTGCTATCTCGCCACGGGTTATAGGAATGTGTGGCTGGATGTAGAATTCGTAGTCGTCCAAAATTCCTTCCAAATAACAAAATGCAAGCGAAGTCCATGCCCAGTTCGATGCAGTTCGGTAATCGCCAAACATGGCAAGTATATTTATGGTTTCTGGTACGGTAAATTCCGTGTGCATACCTGCAAGCCTTGCGGCTCTTGCTACCATTACTGCCGCCTCTTGGCGTGTTATAGTGCCTCTGGGGTTAAATGTTGTTGGCGTTACGCCGTTTACTAACTCGTAAAAAAACGCCGTTCCAACCGCCCTAAAATACCATGCGTTTGTGGGTACATCGGTAAAAATGGTGGTTGTTACTTCCGGTAGATTAAACCCTCGTGTAATAATTGCAGCAAATTCAGCACGTGTCATTGTTTCGGCTGGAGCAAAGGTAACTTCTGTTCTGCCATTTATTATTCCACGTTCTGCAATGGCTTCTATTGCGTGGCGGTTTGGGTGGTTTTGTATATCTGCAAACGTTCTGCCAGGCAATGTTACCGCTACCTGTCTTACATCTGGGTGCTTTCTTGGCAGGCCTACCATGCCCTCTAATATATTAAGCTCCGGCACTTCCACGGCGCCGCTTTCAAACATGTCGCTCATATCGTAAAGCGGGGTCATACCGTTTACAAAACGCCAATACGCAACAAGAGCATATGCAGCTTGTTCTGTTGCCATAAGATTTACCGGGTCTGTGGGTGCTGGCCGCCTAAAGCCACCGCTTACCGGGTCAAACCAGCGCAAAAGCCGGTTTACATAGTATGCAGCTTCTTCTGTAAATTCTTCCCCTAGCGCGGTAAGGAGTACTATCATTTGGGCCGTGCTTTCCGGATCTGGGAAGGTTTGCGTGCGCAACCAATTTAATGAATTGTTCACAGCAGCACGCACGGCAGGGTTGGTATGGTAGTAAGGTGCTAAAGACTGTGCCGCCATAGCCGTAACATCCAAAACAAAAGTGCCAAGGCTCCATGTCCCTTGTGGCGACTGTCTTTGCAGTAACCATTGGATAAATGCATCTCTGTCGCCTTCATATGGGCGTGTGTTTAGGGCGTTAAGGGCAAATGTGTCTACATTTACAGTCATATTAAGTGCATGACGGTTATGCGCCGGTACAAAGGTGCTATATATTGCTGTAATATCACGCCCGTTGAAGTTTGTGGCATCCAAGCCAAGAGAGCTAAGTGCAATGGTAACACGCTGGAAATCTGTCCAACGGCGCATTCCGCCAGGGAATGTACCTGCAGACGGGGGGTTTTGAATGTTGTGCCCTGCGGCCTTCAAGCGGTCAACTTCGGTTAGTAGCCGTTCAAGGTCTGCAAGCCATCCCCTAACCCATGGGTCGTCTGCGGTAATTCGCCCGGCGCGTGCTAGGGCAAGTATTGCCCATTCTCCGCCAATATAGCCTACAAGCGGGTTTGGGGTAACTGTTTCACGTATCCAGTCCAGCGAGCGGTTCATTGCGTATTCCCAGTCTACGGTAGTGGGCTGGTGTGCATAAGCAGCAGTTGCGGGGGGGATGAGCCCCAAAATAAGTACAGTTGTTAAAAAACATATGAATATTTTACGCATTTTTTTCCTCCAAAGGTTTTAAGTTAAATGAAATAATGCCAGCATCTGAACGTTAACTTTTATTACTATAAAAGACCGAAACCCAACTGGTCGGATTTACCGACCAGTTGGGTCCGTTCTAAGCATATTAGAATCGTTATTTCATTTCCAAAAACCGCTGTAAAATAGCAGCTGCTTCCGCACGGGTTGCGGTACCTTCCGGTACAAGTGTTGACAATGTGCGCCCAGTTATAAGACCGCTTGCATTTGCCCACATCATTGCATCTAACGCCCAAGCCGAGATATTTTCAATGTCAGCAAATTCGCCTGTAAATGCACCGCCGGAAACATCTACGCCGCTAAACCGCATATAATTTTGAAGCATAAGTGCAAGCTGCTCACGTGCTATGTTGGCATTTGGAGCAAATGCACCGCCGCCAACTCCGTTTATAATACCGTTAGCACTTGCCCATGCTACTGCGTCGGAATACCAGCGTCCTTCTTCAACATCGTTAAAATTACTGCCGTTTTCAACAGTTGGCATACCTTCTATACGCCATAACAATGTTACCATCATAGCACGGGAAAGATTTGTGTCTGGCGAAAACTGCCCTAGAGCCGTGCCGGTCATTAACCCATTGGAGTACGCAAAACGCACATTGCGGAAATACCAAACATTGCGAGTTACATCTGCAAACGGGCTCATCCATTCACTTATGAAGAAAATTGAGAAATGATTTGTTGCAAATGTGATGTGAGCGTTTTCGTACTTTGCGCCCCGCATTTCATTGATATTACCAAAACTGTCTACATGATATACAGTTAGCAAATCACGGTCTTCTGCAGGAGTGTTCCCGCTGTATGGTATGGCAACTGTTACTATGCCGTCGAAAGTACCAATCACTGTGTTACCTACCATAACTACAAGATGCATTGCAGTGTTGTTGCCAATAGATTCTTGCTGTAATGCATTCTGTATAGTTTGTGTGTCAACAACTTCAACTACAATACGTACCAATTCGTAGTCGTCCATACCATGGGCAATACCTGCAAGTGTTGCCGAATCCAGTGTTAGTGTTGCTATATCGGAGCGGATTGTTAGGCTGAGCTCCTCTACCCCGGCTTCCCTGAGCGTACGCACAATTAGCTCAAGTTCCATCCCGTCTTCCACTGTTGGCACAGAAATTGTGATACCTGCCGCCCCATCTTCGTAAGCTTGACGTATAAGGTTTTCGATAACCTCGGCAACGGCTCCGCCGTCGGCTAGCATGGCTTCGTCAATTTTTGCTTCCGGGTCTGGTGCTGCACCATTGTCTGCTTCGTCTTCGGTAGTGTCTTCATCTTCGGTTGTGTTGTCCTGAGCCACACCGCCGCCTGTGCCACCACTTCCTCCTTCAGCAACTCTGTTAACTAATCCATCTATAGCTATTGTTAGGTTGTTTCTTGCAGTATCAATTTCATTTTGCGTGGTAGTAACGCTGCTATATATTTGCCTTGCTACGCTTAATGCAGTTTGGAAAGATGCCCATGATGCAGTGGTATAGTTAGATTGAACACGCTCTTCCGCTCTTGCAATTGCAGAACGTAAATACGATCTGTTTATGCCCATTGCACCGCCTTCAAACATACCCCATTCAGGCATAATGTCTGAACCAAGCTCGTATGTGTACAACCACTTGAGTACATCACCATCCCGCAATGTTGTTAATGATGCGGAGCGTGCCGGAAATACGCGGTTAACTACATACATCCAGCCAGAATACGGACCACCGTCAAACTCACCAAAATTATTTATAGCTTGCACATATCTACCCGATATTGTTGGGTGACCAGTGGACTGGATTAATAAGTCAACTTCTGGCCTGTGCAATATGCTGTAAGCTGTTTCACCCGGGTTAAGGTAAATATACATTTGCCTTACGGTTCTGCCTTGCATAAACAGTGCAGGGTCTCCAGCTCTTGCATGTGGGTTGTAAACGGTCAAGGATACTCTTGGGCGGGGTGTAGGGGTTCCTCCACCCGGGCCATCGCCCCCGCCACCTGCAAGAACAAGTGCATCTATTGCATTTGTTAAACTTGTGGCGGCTGTGTTTACTGCGTTTTGTGTTGCATTTTCATTGTTACGTACCTGTCTTGCTGTAGTAAGTGCATTTTGTAATAATGTCCAGCTTGCAGAGGTATAGCTTGCTTGTGTGCGTGCTTCTGCTGCCGTAATTGCGGCATTTAGTGCGGCCAAGTCTGCACGTGTATTTAAGGCGCTTATTGCTGTGCTTAACCTGCCAGCTATGGCGTCTACTTCGTTTTGGGTAACGTTTGCATTGTCACGTACTTGTATCGCTACTACAAGCTCTGTTTGCAGTGCTGCCCAAGTAGCCGGAGTATAACTTACTTGTACACGAGACTGAGCATTTGCTATTAGTGCATTAAGAGCAATTTTGTCAACTACGTTTGTTGGTGGAGGAAATGCATCTGACATGTTATAAAGCGCATTCATTTCTTCAATAAACCGCCAGTATGCGACAAGACTGTAAACAGCTTGCTCTGTTGCCATTAAGTCAACATTACCATCGTGTATAAACCCACCTGTAACGGGGTCGAAAAACCTTAGCAGTGTAGTAACCGGGTTGCCTTGGGGCTTAACAAAACGTAAGTCCTCTGTTGGGTCTATTCCAAGTGCGGTAAGTGCAACAATTACTTGTGCGGGACTTTGTACATTGTCTGTTCCCCAAGCGGCCCAACCGCCGTTTGGCAATTGTGTCCTTGAAAGTTCGGCCAATGCATTACTTATTGCAGTGGCAACTTCTGGCATATTGTAGAAAGGTGTCAGGGCTTGAATTGCCATAGCTGTCATATCCGGGTCAGACGCCCCTGCAGCTGTTGTTGCATAAAGATTCCAGCCGCCGTTATTAAGCTGTGCATCCAAAATCCACCGGATTCTTTCGTCAAGGGTAATTGGGTTTGACGCAGTGGTGCCACCAACCCAATTTCTGTCAGAAATTTGATAAGGCGTGTCCCACCCACGGGAGTTTAGTGCAATCAAATTCCATATTGGGCCGTTTAGGCCTTGGTTTTCTCCCCACATGGCGTTGCTTGTTTCATTATGCCTGTTGCCTAGGCGTGCAACCAAGTCGTAATAGTTGCCGTTGTAATAAAAATTGGATGCATCAACTCCAAGGGAAGTAAGTGCAACAATAAGACGGGCGTTTTCGGTGCTTTGGTGGTTGGCAAGCCGTACTTCACGCCTTCCGTTATTTGGGTTTAATACCCAGCCAGCGTCTGTGTGGTTTGGGCTTGTGTGCTCAGCAAGTGCTTCAATAAGGGTACCTATACGGTTGATATATCCTTCGAAGTAGCCGTGCGGCACTTGGTGTTCGGCACGTGCAAGGGCCAATACTGCCCATTCGCCGCCTACAGAGCCAAATATCGGCGGGTTAGCGAGTTCTATAATATTACCAAGCCCACGTTGCATTGCGTATTCCCATGTAGGTGGTTCATCAGCAGCTGCACCAATTGTTATAGGAACATCCGGAAGAATAGATGCATTACGCCTAAAAGTTGGAGCCATGCCGCCAAAATCAGTACCGGCGTCTGTAATGGTGCGGTGAGTACCAAAACCTCCGCCAAACCCAAATATAGATGCAGGCATATTTCCATTTGTAAAGTAGAAACGCCCATCCACATTAGGTGCAGTAAATGTCATTGTGTGCATGTTAATAAACCTATACTGGTCTCCGGCATAAACACGTGTACCGTTAAATGTATAACCTATACGGTTCCCGGCAGGTTCGCCAAAGAACGGGAGTGTAGGGTTATAGATGTTGCCAATTTTAGGAGCAGGTGCAAACAACCCTTCAAACCTTAATGTAAAACGGTCGCCCGGGTTTATAGTCTGGCCTGGGTGTGTAAGGTTTGCAAACATGGGGGTTATTTGCGCTGCACGCACAACTTGGTAGTCTAGCTGTCCTGTGCTGTTTGTAACTCGCACAACGTTATTACCGGCAGAAACTGGAACATTAAAAGTTCCACCTTCTGCAGAAACAGGTAGCCAAGCACTCATTGTTCCATTTATAACATGGGCAACCTGTACAAACGATATACCGGAAGCATTAACAGGGAAGTAACCGTTGTCCTGCGTATTGAGGTAATACACAGTGTCAAACTCTGTATCCCAACTGCCGAAATTGGCAGAACCTGTGTTACCATCTACCGTGATAACAACTACACTTCTGCGCACAGGGTGGGTTGCGGCATACAGGTTGTCGTTGCCGCCGTTTACATTGCGGATTGCGTCATAATAAACTTCAATAATTGCCGTACCTGCTTGCGTTGCAGTAATGTCAAACCAATGACTCTGGTATGGAACAGGCACAACATCAATAACATCATTACCATACACAACATTAATGTGAAAGTCCGGTTGAACAATCATGTTTGTTGTGTCGCCATTAATTATTTCCCATGCAGCACGGAAACCGCGCAGCCTGAATGTTTCATTGGCACTCATGGTTAGGTGGTTGCGTGTGTTTACGTTTACCATAGTGCTGGCCTCTACACGCAGTGCCAGCGGAAGGTTTGGAGGTATTTGGTTCTCTTGCGTTTGTGGGTCTTCATTTTCTCCGAATGTAACAGTGACCCTACCGGAGCTTACAAAGCCTGTACGGGTGATTTTGCCGTTCATAGATACTCGATAATGGGTTCCACCTGCTGGGAAGCCAAATTCTGACATACCATCGGCAAGCGGGTTGTAACCATCTCTAGTTAAAGGAGTGATTTGATGGAAGTTGCCCTGTCTAAATACTTGAACATTTGCGCCAGTAGGAGCAGTTATGACAAACGGCGATGTTAATGATGGTGCAGCTACTGTTATTTCAAATGTTATTGGGGTACCTGTAGCTACTCTGTTTGCTGCCCCACCTGTCATAAGTTGGGCAGTTACTGTGGCTGTACCGGGTGCAACAGCAGTTATTTCGTTGTTTAGTGTATCAATAGCGTTTGCAAATGTTGGTACAGGGTGTTCTTGCACCACTACAACCGATGCATCAGATGTTGTCCATTGTATAAAGCGGCTCGCATTCAATGCTGTACCATGTTGTGCTACAGATAAAGTTGAATCGTTACCTATATTTAATTGCGTGGTTCCTGTAATTTGCGTACTAAGCACGGGTGTTACAGTAAAGTCGAAATATACAGGGGCGCCTACATCTACACCGCCGCTTCTTAGCTGTGCGTATATTCTTGCCGTCCCTGCCCTGTGTGCGGTGGCGTTATTTGCCAAACCGGTTCCTACCGCAGGAGTTATTACGTCAGGGTTAGTTGAAGTACGGATAATTTCTGAGCCTGCAATGCCACCACCCGCAGGTGCAAGTACAACCGGCGTGCCAAGTGTTGCACCTTCTACCAGTGTCCTGTTGGCATTGGCAGGTGCAATTGTAAGGCCGTTTAGTGGGCTTACAGTAATGGTAAATGTGATAGGTGTGCCTATAGGCGTGTTATCGCTAATGCGCACTAACTGCGCTGTACTGGTGGTTATACCTGCACCTACAGCAGTTGCATTTACGTTATTCCAAGGCGAGCCGGGGTTTGGCAGAGTTGCAACTGCCGTGTCTGCAATGGTTCTTTCAACTCTATAGCCGGTGAAATTTGCCCCCGCAGGGTATGCAGACACATTCAAATTAATATTGGTTACACCTTGAGTCGCTTCCCTGTTTGCGTTGCCAATAGCTATAGTTATACCGGTTATTTCCGGCCTCACAGTAACAGAAACGTTTACCGGGTTACCAACCTGTAAGCCCGTATCCTCGTTTATTAACCGTGCAGAAATTTGTACACTACTACCAACCGACACTGCGGTTACAGTAGCAGTAAGCGGGTTGTTTGCATTTGCTGTTATTGCAATAACAGAATCATCGGCAGAAGCCCACTCTATCCTATGGCCGTATAAGGTTGCGCCCATGTTTACAGGTGTCAAACTTACACCAAAATTACTGTACTGCCCTACCAGTTTTGATACACTTAATGGCACATTCCAGTCACGAGCAATACCTGTCGGGTTGCCAATTGTAATTATTGCATCATTCGTAATTGATCCGCTTGTTGCTGTTAAAAGCATTGTACCCACAGCCTGCTCTGGGTGTATGCTTACAAGCCCGTTTGCAAGCGTTGTACCTGCATGTATTGCTACCGGATTAGGTCCGCCTTCTACAAGGCTTAGCAACACTGCATCTGGCAAGTTTTGCCCCAACTGGTCTTGCACAACTGCAGTAAATGTATGCGAAGAACCACGGAACATTGTACGTTCATTGGGCATAATTGCTATGCTACTAGGCTCATTCGGTGGTGCTTCTGCACCGCTTAAAAGCAAATTAGTAGCCCATACAACCTGTTCTGCAGTTGCCAATGGGTTGATGATAATAGCTAGTGCTGCATTTTTGGCAGATGTTGTTGCATTTTGTGCAGAAAATAACGTTTGAATTAGTATAGTTTTATCTGCATGAGTGTAGAGTGGCGGCCCACCAAACCCTCCACCTATGCCAAGATCTTGCCCCAAACCTTGTACGGTAAACTGCCAGCGTATAACATCGCCGTTATTTAAAACAAAGTTATCGGCACCCACCTGAACCACAACATGATTTACCGTATACATCCAGCCAGAGAAGGAAGTAAACATAAATTCACTAAGAGCTCCGCCTTCAACAGCATCGGCTGTACTTATTGGCACTGTAATATATGATGGAGGATTTACAAACCCTCTATTAATTCCGGTTATAGATGCTAAATAGAATGAACCGCTTCCAGGAATATTCTGCTCAGCAGCTTCATCCCATGCTATTCCGGTGCCAATAGCACGGATATGTGGTGGAAGAATATTTACGGCCTCAAGCGTAGCTAATGATGCCATAGAACCTGCAGGTAGTGTTACTGCAACAGGCTCCAGATAAAAACCATGGCCAAGGTTGTAGCCTTCAATGGTTACAAAAACGGTGATATCTTCACCGGAAAATGGGATAGCTAAATCGCTTTCTTCTGTTACTACTGGTGCTACAGGTTCATAGCTTAGGTACTCTTCTTCTGAATATCCTTCTTTTAGATATTCTTCATCCAGATACTTAGGCTCACATGGCTCTACATATGTAGAATCCTTGGTATCGTAGCCGCCAGCTTCTGCGTATGTCGCAAATACAGGTACTGGCGCAATACCAAATACCATAATAAAAGCCAATGTAATTGCAAGTACTTTTGACTTGAATTTTGTTTTTTTCAAGGTTATAATCCCTTTCTTTTTGCTGCAAATCTATGTTTACAGCTTGATTTTAGGATGTGCACCACTATAAATAAAGTGTGGGTTATATTACATGTGGACTATGTTACATAAAAAATAAATGCGATTTTTTTTCACGTCACCTCCCATAGCACTTTTGGTTTTTATTGCACATCTGCAAGCCCGACACGACGTACTTCAACGGCGTGTTGAGCGAAGTCAGAGAGGCTACAAAAGTTAAAGTGCCATATTCAAATTCCCGGATGCTGGAAAATTATTTTTCAACCACAAGAAGCGGCTTCGCCGCTTTTTTCCGACAGGAGTAGCGGTTCGCCAAAGGCGAAATTGCGAAACAATTTCCCATTGCATAACAAAAAACACGTTCCTCACATAGCCTAGCTTAGCTCTGTGACGGAACGTGTTTAAATTCATGGTATAATAAGGAAACACCACAAAAACACATAGCTCCGTCCGGGGAAGCTAATAATGTACCACAGCGTATCTGACTTATCGGCAACGTTACAACGCACCGCATTACAGTGACCCGCTCGCAGGGATTCTCACCCTATTCCGCTTTTTCAAGAATTTTCTCGAAATGTGGCAACATCTATTTACTTGTACTTTGATTATGGTGAAATTTTTGTTTTTGTCAAGCGTTTTTTAACAGTTTTACATGTTTTTAATGAAATTTTAATTACCCACCCCTAGAGCTTTTCATCAACAAAACTTTCCATGATCCCTCTAGCCAGTGCTTCTATCTCCGCAAGCTTCTCCAGCTTGACAGATGATTTTATGCTAACATTCCCAACAAATGTCATATCCTTACACTGTCCTAACTTCTCCTGCATTTGCCTGCCGCTGCTAGCCACCCACGAGCCATTTTCTATTAAAGCAATTGTGCGGTTTTGAATATTATGGGCTATCAAATCGTATATCAAGGCCTCCATAGTTACAAAAATACCTGCGTTATACGTTGTAGATGCAAAAACCAAATGGCTCCACTTAAAAGCCGCAGACACAATTTCGGAAGCTGGTGTAACAGAAACATCGTACATAACTGTTTTTATGCCCACATCTCTCAAACGAGATGACAAAATTTCTGCAGCATTTTCCGTATTTCCATAAACAGAAGCATAAGCAATCATTACACCTTGTTCTTCCGGCTCGTAGCGGCTCCATTGTGTATATGGTGTAATTATTTCGTGCAAATTTTTACGCCATACAAAACCATGCAATGGGCATATCATGCTAATGTCAAGACCAGAGGCTTTCTTTAACAGTACTTGCACTTGTTGGCCGTATTTGCCTACGATGTTTGCATAGTACCGTCTGGCCTCGTCAAAATAATCTTTGTAAAAATCAACTTCATCTGCAAATAATGCGCCGTTAAGTGCGCCAAAACTTCCAAATGCATCTGCAGAAAATAATATGCCAGATTTTTCGTCGTATGTTACCATAACCTCCGGCCAATGCACCATAGGAGCCATAATAAAGCGTAAGATATGGCTACCTGTACACAGGGTATCGCCTTCTTTAACAACCATAGTTTTTACCGCGTCATCAAAATTGAAAAACTGTGATACAAGGTCTGCAGATTTATTACTTAAAACAAGGGTTACATTTGGGTAACGGTTAATAACAGCTTCAATAGCGGCACTATGGTCTGGCTCCATGTGATGCAAAACTAGATAGTCCAGTGCACGGCCACCAAGGCCTTCTGCAAGGTTTTCTAAAAATCTAGATTGTACGGCTTTG
>Ga0131853_10021195_pt1 | contig 11798 bp, 4 predicted proteins | sample TergutLab28metaG_FD_92764 | JGI IMG/M metagenome (GOLD analysis project Ga0131853, IMG submission 92764) | Labiotermes labralis P1 segment gut microbial communities from Petit-Saut dam, French Guiana - Lab288 P1 (version 2) (version 2) | ecosystem: Host-associated > Arthropoda: Insects >...
GCCTACACAACACAACAAGTACTCGCTAGCTCCTGAAGATGGACGTATTAACGTCTGAAACATGTTGAGCAATATATAATAAAGCAAGTGTCATCTAGTTGGTCAACCTTTATTCAAATAATACACACACATTCATCAGTAACTGGCAAAGACAATGGACAGCTATGATGTTGTTTTTAGGAATAATAATATTAACGGTTATATGTGACAAAGCAGACGTGATAGAAAAATGAGGTGTAGGGAACTGTCTGAAAAAAATTCAGGGTCCAAAGATTTTTACTTTTAACAGTTCTGTAGGGTTTTGGGCCAAGTCTCTTTCCCTTAGTAACCGCTTAAAGTACTTGGATTAGATTCACCATCTTCAAGATAAAGGCTACACTTTTATTTTTGCGATGATGAACTTTCCAATTTTCATAAAGTGTTCGCCTTTATCAGCCTTCACTTTAAAAATTAATTCATTTTATTTCATGTGTGCCGAAACGGAATTATACGTAGAGCTCTAATCGAAATATATATATATATATATATTAATACTTTGAGGTAAGAGTTTCATGTCACAAATATTTAATACTTTTTTCGTACTTAAAATTAGAGATTGTTTCCATTACAAATTATCGCTATTAATTCTGATGATGTTACGAAACACATATCGTATCTTGTGAGCAAAATTTAGTGCTTTATATATAAAGACACGTGGTCAGTGTAATTCGAGTGTTTCTACGAGAGAGCTTGGACGAAGCATTTGTTGACGGGAGAAGACTATTATAATGGATCTAATATAAGTGGTGTGTGAGAGTTTGGAGTGGACTTCCTTGGTTATAATTAGGGACAGGAAGCGTATTTTGTTTGTTAACGTGCAGTGCTATAGAAGCAGGGACATTTATTGACTATCTGGACGACTGTAAAATTTTCGGAAATGTCTCTGAATCGTGAAGGTCTGTGATGAATGTATTTCTGAATGTCGTGAAGACGAGTATGTCTTAAATATTTTCGAGCCATTTTGTGTATTTTTTATGTGTGACATATGTCCCTATGCCCTGTGATGTGTCGCTGGAGTCCATATTAAATTAATTATATTAGTTTCTTAAATAAGACTTTGTAAGAAGGGAGAGAAATGGTACGGCATCTCGAAGCCTGAGATTATCCATCATTCTTGCAGACGAAAAGAACATCATATACGGACCAAGAAGATAGATGATGATAGTTGAATGAGGTAATAAAAAATTCTTCTAATGGCAAAGTGACAAATAGCTGGCGGAGTTCGAGTTTCTACAGTTACATGCAGGTGTGTATAGCAAATAACTTTGTACTTTACAATCGAAACCCCATTTAATAACCCAGAATACGACTGGTAACAAAACTGCACGCAAAGCTGGGAAAAATGTTGGCTTGAGGGGAGTGTGAGAGAAGGTGAAATAAGGGTAGGTACAGAGAAATAAGAGGGAAGTGTTAAAAACACGAAAATAAATGAATTCCTAGTAGGTTCATAATTCACATCAAACCATCCTCTCCAACCAGTGTCATTCCCCCTCCCCCCACTACCAATTCTACCTTTTCATCCCTTAAACTCTTAACCCCAAAACTCCCTTCCACCCCGTTCTACAGCAACAGCACCCGGCGCGAACATCTATCTGCTGTAGTCTATCATTATATAATGTTCTCTGCTCCCAATTTGTCACCTCATTTATCACGTAGATTTCTGTGTAGGTCGTGCCTCTGCGAAGTATGAGCCACTGTGACGAGCAGTGTACGGAACTTGGCACAGTATATCTCGGCGCAGACAATGCGGCATTGTCAGCTCGATGTAGCTAATGGCAGAGGTCTCTTTGTGTCATATATCTTGATCCAGTGCAGGAAGAAATAACTTTAAACATTTTATTCCTGTATCATTAACAAGCAGCTACGAAAAAAGGGACTTAATTACAGTAGCTTTTTAAATACAGATGACTGTGCGCTACATGTAGTAGAAATTTGGCCTGAGCCAAACTGAAATTGATGGGGAAATTATTTGGGGGGGGGGGGTCGATTTCTTTTGTAAAAGCTACTGGATTTTACTTTTTTCCTTTCGGTGCGTTATGATCCAGTTGTTACAATGTAAACTAACAAATCCACATACTTCGTGAGAATCACAGTAATGTAATAATACGTCAACTGCTACATGTTGCCGTCCACACTGGTCCAACATTAAGGAGATTATAACAAGATTAGCGCATTGTTTTATGCAACTGTTCACTCCCTGATGATGGGCCAGTGAGGCCCGAAACATGTAGAAGTTTACGTGTGTTAAAACATTGCTGTAATTCTAAGGAAGTGTGTGTAATTGTTGGTTTATATTGTAACAAACATTACTGATATTTATCGTTGCACCATGCATTTTGTAGAATCATTTAATCAGCACACCAACTAATGCACATACATAACTTTTTTACATTAAAGTATTTAAAATCGCTCCAAAATATTTCGATCCTAAGATCATCTTCAGAGAGCTACACTGTTCCTTGATAAAGTCATATTAAAAAAAAACACTCACTGATTAATTTCCTTATATTAACTTTGTGCTGTGGCAGCATGTCTGTAATATGAAATATTATTTATTAATTAGACTGTTAACCAATATAGTAAGATTAGATTTCCAAATAATACAGTAAAAACTGAATTTTATACAAGAATAATTAGGCTATCTGGATTGAAGCAAGGTTTATGCTTACTGTATTGTGTAAGTCGTACGCCGCTGAGAATCTAATCTTACTATATTCGTTAACAATCTAATTAAAAAATATATTTTATATTACAGACATGCTGCCACAGCACCAAGTTAATAAAAGGAAATTAATCAATGAGTGTTTTTTTAATGTGACTTTAGCAAGGAAAAGTGTAGCTCCCTGAAGATGATCTTAGTATCCAAATATGTTGGAGCGATTTAAAATGTTTTAATGTAAAATATTTTATGTATGTGCATTAGTTGGTGTGCTGATTAAATAAAAATTACTGAGTTGGGCTTCCTGGAATCGACTTTCTTTCCTTTAAATTAATGTTGGACCTAGTGTTGTTACACAGTTGCCGTGAGCATTCATAGGTTCTGAGCCATCTTAATTGTTTATGTACTCATATTATTTTGTACAATTGTTTTCTAAATTGGATGTTAAAATAACGAGTCGAAAAGTTTTGCACTAGATTTGTTGGACGCAGAATGGGGACCATGGCGGGTTCAGAAATGCAATTTGGCGTCGTAAAATGTGCGTGGGAGGTAGCTTGGCTGGCTGAGCAGCTACCAACTTCTCAAAACTCCATTCAATTATCCAGTTATTTCGTAATTACTTTCATTTAGAGTACGTATATTGGGCCGTAGTAAAATTAATTTGTCGCGAAAAGAAATCTCCCTAGAGCAGCGTCGTTCCTGCAACGCCGACATTTAGTATTTTGTGAAGAAATCCACTACCTGTTACGGAGACCGAAGGTTCGGTAATTATTTTCAAAAGTAAACTTCTATACCTTTTTTTTTTTTGGAATAGCCAAATACAGACCACAACCTCAGATAGCGCTTATTTAAAAATAATATTAAAAGCGCCTTTCCGTCTAGGCTCTTCTATTAACAAGTAGCCTTTTGCTCCTGCCATCTCACCCTCTTCTGGTTCTTTAACTAAATATTTTTTTCTTTACGGATTGTGCAAGTGATTGTGATCTCATTATTGTATAATGTCCCGTACTGATCTGCTGCTAAACGGTCTCAATACATTTACTTCAGTTGGACAAGAGGCGTAGTTTCACGCTCTAACAAAATCCGTGGTAGGTTTTAAACTTTTCCGGAATCACATTATTTCAGAGAAATACAAAACACTAAAATAATTTTAGTTACATTTCCTTCGAGATAGTCCCGTTGTGCAAACTATACACTTCTGCAGGCTACAACAAAGGTTTAGGAAACATTCCTGGAAGCCATTCTGTGTAAGCCTTTTCGGCTCTTCCGTCGCATTCGTAAAGATGTCAGAAGCATCACAAAAGCGTCATCCCTTTAATTCTGATTCAACCGAGGGAAGAGGTAAAAATCGACTAGAGCCAGGTCAGGAGAGTGTGGGGGATGCTCCAGTGTTGTCACATTGTTATTTTCGAAGAAATCATTTACCAAAACCGACCGGTATGGTGGAGCACTTTTGTGCAGGAGAAACCAACTGTTGGTTCTCCATTTGCGGGGCGTCTCCTGCTCACCACATCCCTAATACGATGAAGAATGTCAGGTACATTTCTTTATTTACAGCTGTTGTACCACAGATGTTACAATTAAAGCGAATTGCTATAGATTATAGCAGCTAATTCGGAAACGTTTTGAAGTTAGTTGGTATTCTGTCAGTTTTCTGTAATTTGCAAACCGACTTGCATATTATTAGCCAGTAAATGCTAGACGTGTGGCGAGTGAATACTTGTACGTTTAAACCTTCAATGTTAAATACCAGTTACTCGAAGCGGACAGCAGTAGCCCACCTCTAAGGTCGCTGTCATACCAATTGACTCGAGTGCAGTCCATCCCACTCGAAATGAGTGTCACTCGTTGAAACCTGACAAAGGCAGGTCCATTTGTTTCACGTGTAGGTCCTGCTGTACCGAACGAGTCGCCTGAAGCTGGTGAGCCCGCCTTTGTGGCCTTGTAGACGGTCAGCCTCGATTCTACTCGATTAAATTCGACTGGATTATTGTGTCTGTAGCACAAATCAGATGTGTCGTTAATGGCATTGCACACCTTAATCGTATATAACTGATGCAGCTGGCAGTAATGACCTGTTCAAGCAGCATTTGCCTACAGGATCTGAACAGAATCATGATACGTGTCTGCTAGCAAACCTGGTAACACTGCCGATATTATTCAACCGACCTGTCTATTGAATGAAACCGTATAGGCCTTCTGCACAAACTTGCTAGAGAGAAAGTGTGTAAAATCTGAAAAAAAAATTAAATATAGTACAGAAAAGTTTGGCGGAAAAGTATACAGACGTTTCAGAGCGCAAGAAAAGACTTTGAAGGAATTAAAACTCTAGGGACATTTCGACCTTGAGAAAACTTAACTTTTGACAAGACATTTATTTAAAAAAAACCTTCGAACTTCGAAAAATTTCCCGTGGCATGAAAAGTACTAAATTTGAAGGCCAATATAGGATACTTTTGGTGACGTAATACAGAAATGGTGTAAATACTTCAATTTATCAACCAACGAATGCACATATAATTTCACATAAAACACTTTTAGAACACTTTAAAACACCCCGACGTGTTTTGATCTTGTCAGATCATCATCAAGGAACTAAGCTCCCTGATGATGATCTGACAAGATCAAAACATGTCGGGGTGTTTTAAAGTGTTTTAAAAGTGTTTTATGTGAAATTATATGTGCATTCGTTGGTTGATAAATTGAAGTGATTCTACAAAAATGCACAATGGTACAATAAGATTTATGATATAAATACTTAAATACATGTTGGGTAGATTCAGTCTTAAAATAAACAGTCGCCCGGCTGATGAAAATTTTTAGCTTTATGTGGAAAGCAAAATGTTTTCGCTTGTCCGACATATGTGAAGGTATAAACGTGAACTCTCGTATATAACGAAACATTATGACGTAGTTCGTTCACACACAGCAGCCTACCCACAGTCGTGTAAAGAATGTGTTAATGCGTTATTTTTCCTTATGTACACGACGCTCGGAAGTTTAATAATTTAATAACATGACATTGAAATGTTATTTTATTTAATTATGTCGCAAGCGACGTTCAGCGTAATTAGAAAATCACAAGTATTTTCAGCAATGTTATTTTACTCATGTTATCACTACCATAATTATAAGCAGCATCGTTTCGCTCATGATATGAGGCGATTGACTCGTGTTATGAGAAAATGTGCCTATTATACGCGTACAAATGAGAAGAAGCTGTTCTTGAGGACAGCTCGTGAGATGAAGTCTCAGTGCCTGACATCGCAGAAGGTTATAGGCTACACTTTACCTTTGTGACCTCGCCTGACGTCTTTCTTGATTTATGAGCCTATTGTAAGTTTTAATACCACGAAGTGAGCAATGGCAAATTGGTTAGCAGCAGCTGGTACACGACGGACGGGCTGTGATTTATATAACACGAAGACGATAAGAATGGGAAATTTCATAATATTTCTGCAGTGATATTCACACAGATACGTCTCATAACATGTGGACCCGGTAGCTCAGTCGGTATAGCGACTGAGCTACGAGCTGGACGGTCCGGGATCGAATCCCGGTTGGGAAGAGATTTTCCGCCCGTCTAGATACGCCCTGGGACCCACCCAGCCTCCTTTACAATGGGTACCGGGTCTTTCCCGGGGATAAACAGCGGCCGGGGTATACTGCTGACCACTCAACCCCTAGAAGTGCCGCGGTCATGGAAGAGTAGAGCTATAACTCTACCCACCCTCTGGGCCACACGGGGCCTGCAACGGGATCACTTTACCTTTCTTTACGTCTCATAACATTCTCCAGACTTCTGCTTTTTGTACTCTCTAATAAAGCAATAATAACAATAATAATCACAACTACCTATTATTAATTTTGCAGCCCATTGTTATTGACCAGTATCAGTAACAATAGGATCAGCACGCCCTGGTCAATTTTTGTTGTTTGGTGGGTAATAATTACCCTTCTAGTTGGTATTAATCATTTTAAACAGAAGTAGATGCAATAGATGGTTATATAAGCTGAAGTAGTTATACTGTCATTACGGGAGCTAGGAAACAACAGCATATTTATTTATACCAGTAAGTACGGTGCAAACAGTTTGGATTATTGCCGCTGATTAGGGCGGAATTGCAGTAGCGCCGTTTTATTGTTCAATGGCCTGGTGTTACTGTTCTTTTGGTCTGGTTATTAATGAATTTATGCAGGCCTCTCAGATTTACCGCCCGCAGGACAAGGGTTAAATTGCCGACAGTTCTGATGTCCACGCACCGTAGATTCACCGGACGTGAGGCCACTGCAGATTCGCTGAAGTCTCCCGTGGATTGTCTCATATCTCGAGATCTTGAGCTGCCCTACAGCAGCCCAGATTCTTTACCCAGCCCCACTTTGGTGGCAGATGGCACCACGTCTGTCATTATTCTGATGTCTGGACTATTCTATAGCTTGGCTACATTATCGTTATGTACAATCATTGGATAAGTGTTATGCCACACATAACTGTGGTATACGTATTTATTAGGGCGAATTCTTTTTGTGTTTCTTTGATATTGGTGTGTTTTATAGGAAGTAACCCTTTGTAGCGTGATATTATATAATTTATACTGTAGTTAAACACTCAGTTTTCTAACTTAAAGTGAACACTTTTGCTTCTCAGTTATAGATAACTGCCGGTTAAGGCTTCTTAGGGAAATGAACATTGTTTGTAATAGTAATAATAATAATAATAATAATACAGATAATACAGAACATTTAATCGACAACGTGTACAGAATTCGTAGTCCGTAATGTTACGTTATGTGGAATATTGTAGTCACAGCATCCATTACTTACTTGCTTACTCCATGGTGCAGAGTCCTTCTTGAGCAGCTAACTGGTTTGCAGCTAGTCAAGAAATTCCCCGCATTTCACGGAACCCGAAAGTTCATTTCCGCACTCACAAGCGTCCGCCAACTGTCCCTATCCTGGGCCAGCCCAATCCAGTCCATATACCCACATCCCACCTCCTGGATATCCATCCTAATATTATCCACACATCTACGCCTAGGTCTCCCCAGTGGTCTCCTTCCCTCCGGTTTCCCCAGCAAGACCCTATACACCCCACTCTCCTCACCCATAGCGTCCTTTGAGTGGTTGTAAATGTGGTCGTTTGAATGAAAAGTAATGTGCGGTGTCTTGTAACGATCCAGGCAGAATTCTGTTTAGTTTTGCCTCTTTATACTGCGAAGGTCCTCTGCATTTGACAGTTTGAATCGACTATTTGATGTAGTTAGATCCAAATGTTCTGGGGAGCGTTTTCATCAAACATGTGCGAAGTATGTTCTTCCTCTAAATTACGAGAACGTGTTTGTGGCATTGAAATGTGACCAGGATTTTTTTCCCCCTGAATTTAAAACGTTTTGTAGAAGAGTAATGAAATTGTGTGGTAAAGGTAAAGGTAAAGTTGCCCCTGTGCGTGTTATGAAGGCTGATTTAGCGGTTCTACAAACTGCATTCATTCTTAACCACGGCACTTGGTGAAGGTTATTGGTCAGCTTCACGTCCCGTTCGTTTTACCCCACAATATACAAGTATTGCGGGATATTAAAATAATAGTTGCAATAAGCGTTTAATGTCCAGTGAAGCTTCTTGTTCTGTGGCTTATAATTTCAGTCTGTTATTTCTAATTTATATCTTTCTTTGTACTTGGTATAGGTTGTTATCTTGTGTTATTTGCCTCGTCTTCACTGTATGTGAAAATCCACGGGAAACTTTTAGGTAGTAAATAAACGGTTTAAGAATCGACACCGAGACCTTCCACGTAACAGAAGTAGGAATTTCAAAGAATTCTAAGTGAGGTGTGGATTCGACTTTCGCGATTATGCCGATTAAAGGAATGAATGTTTCCGCCTAATAGAGGCTTCACACCTGACACCCAGCCAGTCGCCATAGCAGTACACTCTGCTCCAGATGATACCCAGATTCTTTGTACCCTGAATTTGGCAACTGGAATGCTTCTAACGAAACGTTGCAAGAAAATTTATCCACGCGGCCAAATTTCGAAAGCCAGTTCCACGTGTTGAAGGCCAGCAGTGAACTTGTGCCTACTAGAACAGTTACGAAATTTGGCCGCAAGGGCTGTAGTATTTTTTATTCTGTAAACTCATTTGCTTTATTAGAACCGAAAATTCCAAAATTGAATGTTTTGTAACAAGGTTTATGTAAAAACGGAATGACTGGAATCTGTTGAGGAATTCAAAAATACAATTAATGAAATTTAGCTTTAGAATGGTTTTCAGCAGTTCATATTTTCTTAATTAATTGAGAACCCCCCGTTGTGCCTATGGGATATATAAAATAAAACGTCTTTTTTTCGTGGAACACGACCACTAATTATCTGAAAGTTTCGATGGATAACGACCATCATCGGGCTACCAGTACAAAAATATTTTGTAATTGTAGCCCATGATGGTCGTTTTCGACCGATATGTGTAGATATGTTAAAGAAAATTAATGGCTGTGTTAGATGGGAAAAAAATTTTTTGTTTATATGTATTCTATTTTCTAAGCTTGCCTCTTTGTACAACAGACCAGTCTGCCTGAAATCATATAACTTGTTCGTGTAATTTATCTCAGTAATTAACCAACTTAATACACAAAAGTTTTGTTTTACAATAAATTTATTTCATGCCTGTACATGTTTCGAGCACACGTGCTCATCATCAGGAGGTCAAAATTGCATTACACAGCCTCTGGTATCATCATACATATAGATGGCCGTTCCGTGCACAGGTTGAGAGAGTCCTCTCTCAACCTGTGCACGGAACGGCCATCTATAGGTGTGCTGATACCAGAAGCTGTGTAATGCAATTTTGACCTCCTGATGATGAGCAAATGTGCTCGAAACATGTAGAGGCATGAAATAAACTTATTGTAATAAACATTTTGTGCATCAAGTTGGTTAATTGCTGAGATAAATATACTGAGATGCACGGTCAGCAAAACGTCAAAATTTGTTCATATAATTTGAATATTATTGTATGAATTCCCACACAAGACCGGCGGAAAATAATGCATTAATACTTTTTCAAGAGTCGCAAATTTAAAACTACAGTCAATTTATTTGTGTACGAAGTCGTTCTTTTGGCATGCAATTCAGTCCTAGGAACGTGTTTTACCACACACGGTAATATTAGTCCAGGAAGTAAGGTAGGTATTTTGGGCACGGCTAAACTTTCGGGCTTTGAGGTTCTGACATCAGTGTTTATGAAGATTCGATTATTCTGAGATGTCGCGCCGTGCAGTCTGGTAAATATTCATCGAAGTTTCGGAGGATCACGATGCCCTAATCGTCAGGGTCAAGCAACCGGGTGAACTCCTAGACGTTGGTACTTTCTTGCAGTTGACAACACCTAAAACACCAGAATTCTTAAATCATCATTGCTGAATTTACACCCTTGCAGTTGCTGTAAATATAAAACCGATTTTGAAAAGAATTTGACTTCATCAAAATTCCGAGCGTCATTCGTTGCGGTGCCGAGAGTAGCTGCCACATTCGTATGTGATTTCCTGCCCATACCCCGCATACAACACAATGCACGTAGCCTTTCCTGTCTTCCGTCTTTCAGACATTTCAAGAAGAGAAGAAATCTTCGAATCTTTCCAAGCTATTTGCCACATTTATGTATTCTCATCCATTTGTCCTACCCAGAGGAAAACTGCGGCGAAAGACCTCATTTTATGTGTGAAGTAAGGCAGAGATCTACTGATTTTTTTCGAAATGTAGGAACCACTTCAAAATTATGGCCGCCAGAAGGTTGATATGAAGCAAGTTCCACACTGAGGACCCACAAATATTGGGATCCACCTTCCAAAGTTTTAGACGGGATTGGTGCTCTTCTGAATTAGGGCTCAGTTCATCTTCCTGGTGTTAAGTCCCCCATTTTGTAAAATAGGTAACTTCTTAGAAACATTAATTTGTCATTCCAAGATTGGTAGGAAAAACCACGTCAAACATTTTTTAAAATTAACTTGTTATTTTGGTTTCCGAGGTAGTGTGAAGAGTACTGGCTACCCACTCCATTCGTCAGTTTTACCTTCAATTCCCCTCCAATGGTACCATTAAATTTCAACTGGACTCTACCATCTGCTAGCCTAGTGCCATGTATACGTCGAAGTAGGAATAAATTTCTCGACATTAATGTATTGGTTACCCTATTTTTGTAAACTTCCTGGCACTATCTCCATTTCAGCTTTAGACTGATTCTACAAACCACAGCTTTGTGACGAGGTGTATTTACTTTCTGCTCGCGTCTGGACCTATATTGGTCTGCCCAGTTTAAACAGCCGTTAATTTCTGGAAGTCTGCAAGGAGACAGGACAGATAGTCAGGCATCTTGTGTCATTGCACTGTCGTTTCCATTTTTTTGCAACCTCACTGCTGAAGTAATTACAGCCTCTATCACTTAATCTGTCTCTTTACACGTACACACAAGTTTCTGTAACGGAAGAAACCCAGATGATTCCGAAGAAAGAAAAATGTCTTATTGAGTTGCCAGCCAAACAGCATTGGAGGAAATGTTTTGAGGTATTTAGGGGATTTTTGTTTTTGCATATCATCTTTCTTTAACAAAAATAAGACATTTCGTCTGTTTTATACGAAAGTCGGCCAACAAATAAGTTCGCAGTTCATGTATGTAAGTTTTTTTTTTAAATGCGAGTTGTAATAAAGATTGTGTTTTTTTTTAATTGTGTTGATATTTTACGTTGTATCGTCCAAGACGAATCAAGCAGCATTTCACCGGAAGAGATTCTGTTTTGAGCGATAGGTGTTCGTGACTTGTGTTACCAGCCATCGGGTCGCAACTGTTCCCACATTCAGATCGTCTTTACATCTATAGCCACCAAAAGTTTGCTTTACCTGTAGAAAAATGTAATAATGAAGGTAGTTCGATAAGGATTCCTGTGGCATAATGACGGTCATTTTAGATACTATAATTACGAGTATTCCTCACCCAATATTGTGTGGGTGATAAAATCGAGAAGAATGAGATGGGCTGGGCATGTGGCGCGTATGGGGGAGGAGAGGGGGGTGTATAGGGTCTTGGTGGGGAAACCGGAGGGAAAGAGA
>Ga0131853_10021196_pt1 | contig 11798 bp, 12 predicted proteins | sample TergutLab28metaG_FD_92764 | JGI IMG/M metagenome (GOLD analysis project Ga0131853, IMG submission 92764) | Labiotermes labralis P1 segment gut microbial communities from Petit-Saut dam, French Guiana - Lab288 P1 (version 2) (version 2) | ecosystem: Host-associated > Arthropoda: Insects >...
CGAGACCTTCGCCGCCGTCGCCGCGAAGAAGTTCGACGGCACCCTCGCCGGGACGATCACCCTCACCGCCGGACTCGGCGGCATGGGCGGCGCCCAGCCGCTCGCCGTGACCATGAACGACGGAGTCGCGATCTGCATCGAGTGCGACCCGGCGCGCATCGAGCGTCGGATCGAGCACCGCTACCTCGACGTACAGGCCCGCGACCTCGACCACGCGCTGGAGCTCGCGGTCGAGGCGCGTGACCAGCGCCGCGGGCTCTCCATCGGCGTCCTCGGCAACGCCGCCGAGCTCGTGCCGCAGCTGCTGGAGATGGGCGCGCCGATCGACATCGTCACCGACCAGACCTCGGCCCACGACCCGCTGTTCTACCTCCCGGTCGGCGTGCCGTTCGAGGAGTGGCAGGAGCAGCGCGAGGCCGACCCGGTCGGGTTCACCAAGCGCGCGCAGGCGTCGATGGCCGCGCACGTGCGGGCGATGGTCGGCTTCATGGACGCCGGCGCCGAGGTCTTCGACTACGGCAACTCGATCCGCGACGAGGCCCGCAAGGGCGGCTTCGACCGCGCCTTCGACTTCCCGGGCTTCGTGCCGGCCTACATCCGGCCGCTCTTCTGCTCCGGAGCTGGGCCGTTCCGCTGGGCGGCGCTCAGTGGCGACCCGGCCGACATCGCCGCCACCGACCGCGCGATCCTCGAGCTCTTCCCCGACAACGAGCGGCTGCGCAAGTGGATCACCATGGCCGGGGAGCGGGTGCACTTCCAGGGGCTGCCGGCGCGGATCTGCTGGCTGGGATACGGCGAGCGGCACCTCGCGGGGCTGAGGTTCAACGAGATGGTCGCCAACGGCGAGCTGAAGGCGCCGATCGTGATCGGGCGCGACCACCTCGACTGCGGCTCGGTCGCCTCGCCCTACCGCGAGACCGAGGGGATGCTCGACGGCTCCGACGCCATCGCCGACTGGGCGCTGCTCAACGCCCTGGTCAACACCGCGTCGGGCGCCACCTGGGTCTCGATCCACCACGGCGGCGGCGTCGGCATGGGCCGCTCGATCCACGCCGGCCAGGTGATCGTCGCCGACGGCACCGACCTGGCGGCTCGGAAGCTCGAGCGGGTGCTCACCAACGACCCCGGCATGGGCGTGATCCGGCACGTCGACGCGGGCTACGAGTCGGCCGTGGAGGTCGCCGCGCGGACCGGCGTACGGATCCCGATGGCGGAGGGCTGAGTCCCGCGAATCAGCCGCTTTGCGGGCCACCCACGATGTCGGTGGTCGGTGTCAGAGTCGCGGCATGGAGATCCTTGGGTCGGCGCTCAGGCATGGGTGCACGCCGGCAGACATCGCGCACGCTGTCGCGACGTCCTGGCGCCGTGCGCGCGTCGGCGAGGAGCCTGCGAAATGGCTGTACGTCGGGCTCGACTCGGCAGCGCGGCCGCTGGAGATCGTGACCGTCGAGGGGGATGATGGCGTGGAAGTGGTTATCCACGCGATGAGGCTCCGCAAGAAGTACTACCCGGAAGGAGGGCGGTCGTGAGTTTCGAGACGACGGACCATGTGTCAGGTCTCAGCGATGAGCAAGTTGCTGCCCTCGCCCAGGCGGCGGAGGCGGGCTACGACGTGCGCGCTCTGAACTGGGAGACGAATCCCCATCGGCTGCAGTTCGTGCCCGACGACCTTCTCGAGGCCATCGACCAGCGAGCGCGGGAGGACGGCGAGTCCCCCGAGACCGTCGTGCGGCGGGCGTTGACCGCCTACCTGCGCAGCGCTTGACGCCTCGCAGCGGCGGGCCGTTAGCCTCCGGCTCATGGAGCCGATGGTGTTCGAGCTGGGCGACGGGCATCCGGTCGCGGGACCGGGCTGGGTCTACGCCTGGATCCACGAGCGGCGCGTCTTCTACATCGGAGCGACCTGGCTGCACCCGGCAGCGCGGGCCGAGCGGCATCTTCACGGCGAGACCGACGACCCGCGGAGCCTGGGGATCCGGGAGCTCGTGGAGCGGTGGGAGACCTCCCCGGTCATCGTGGCCGTGCCGGTGCCGCCCGAGCTGGACCGCCAGGTCATGAAGCGCGCGCTGATCGCCGGATGCGCAGCGCGGGAATGGCTGGCGGAGGCCTTCATCGGCGGGGCCGAGGAGGCACGGGTCGAGGCGGCCGGCGAGCGCTGGCTGGCAGGGGCCGTCTCCGCGCTCGGCGTGCAGCTGAACTGACGCACCGGCTCAGCCGTGGAGGACGGCCTTCGCGGCCAGGCAGCGGATGCGCCAGAACAGGCAGATCAGGCTGATGCCGGCGGGGATGGTGTCGCTGGTGTGCACGTGCGGTCCTTCGCGTCGTCCTGGGCCGCCCCGAGTGGCGGCGTCCCTCTGTAGCCCGTGGACGCGCCGCTGAAACGCACCCGAAGCCACCGATCCAGGAGTCCGGCCGGTGGTAGGTTCCTCGCGCCTCCTAGCGAAGGGACCCTGCCGTGTTCGCCGGACTCCTCATGGTCTTCTTCCTGTTCGTGATCATCCTCTTCGTGCCGTGGATCATCGCCCTCGTTGACGCTCTCCGCGTCGACGACCGGGTCTGGGACGCCGCGCACCAGAGCAAGATCGTGTGGGTGCTGGTGATCGTCTTCCTCGGGCTGCTCGGCGCGATCCTCTACTTCGCGATCGCCAAGCCCGCGCTGAACCGCGTGCCCGCCTCCATCCGCTAGCACGCGAGTCCCGCCCTGTGGCGCCGCGAGTCCTGGGCTGTCGGGACCAAGACCGCGTCTCGAGGGGCCACAACCCGGGTCTCGGCGGGCCACAACCCGGGTCTCGGTCAGGCGTGGATGCGGGCGCCGAGCTGGCGCGCCGTACGCCGGACCTCCTCGGCGATCAGCTCGCGCTCGTCGGTGGGCACGTCCGCGCCCGGGAACGTCACCGCGACGGCGGCGACCGGGTGGCCGGTGTGGTCGGGGATCGCCACGCCCAGGGACGCGAAGCCGGGGGTGACCTCGCCGTCCTCGGCGGCGACGCCGGCGGCCCGGGTCTCGCGCAGCAGGGCGCGCAGTGCCGGCAGTGACGTCGGCCCGACCTCGGTGCGCTGCACGAAGGCGCCCCTGTCGGGGAAGAGTGCGCGCACCTGCTCGGGCGGCAGCAGCGCCAGCAGCGCGCGTCCGCTGGCGGTGAGGTGCGCGGGCAGGCGTACGCCGACCTCGGTCACCAGTGGCGGCCGGCCGGGCACCCGCTCCTCCAGGACGTAGAGCACGTCGCGGCCGTGCAGCACGGCGAGGTGGGCGTTGTGCCGCACCCGGTCGGCCAGCGCCGCGAGCGGCACCCGTGCGAGCCGCGCCAGCGGCGCCTGCCGGCTGTAGCCCGACGCGAGGTCGAAGGCGCTCACGCCGAGGCCGTAGCGGCGGTCGTCGTCCAGATGGGTCACGAAGCCCTCGCCGCGCAGCGTGTCGAGCAGGTGGTAGGTCGTGGAGCGCGGCAGCCCGAGGTGGCGCGCGATCGCCGCCGCCGGGACCGGCTCCGCCTGGCCGGCGAGGTAGCGCAGGATCCGCAGCGCCTGGGCGGCGGCCGGAACGGTGGCCATGCCGGACACCCTATGGTCTGGGATCCCAGACCCGCGCCACCGGCGGGTCGTTGGCGTCGAGGGCCGTCTGCGTGTCGGATGGGGCTGTGACCACGACACAGGCGTTCGAGCGGATCTGGGACGAGCTCGCCCCGGTGGGGCACGACGGCGGCAGCGGCGGCTACCGCCGCTACGCGCTGACCCGGGAGGACGACACGCTCCGCGAGTGGTTCGCCGGTGCCGCGGCCGCGCGTGGGCTCGAGCTGGTCGAGGACCGGGCCGGCAACCAGTGGGCCTGGTGGGGCGACCCCGACGCCGAGCCGGGGATCGTGCTCGGCTCCCACCTCGACTCGGTCCCCGACGGCGGCGCGTACGACGGCCCGCTCGGTGTCGTCTCGGCGCTGCTGGCGATCGACGCGCTGATGATGGACGGCTTCGTGCCGCGGCGCCCGCTCGGCGTGGCCTGCTTCGCCGACGAGGAGGGCGCCCGCTTCGGCGTCGCCTGCGCCGGCTCCCGGATCCTCGCCGGCTCCCTCGACGCCGACCGGGCGCTCGGCCTGCGCGACCAGGACGGCACCACCATGGCCGACGCCCTGCGCGCGGCCGGCCGGGAGAGCGTCGCCGCCGACCCCGAGGCGCTGCGCCGGGTCGCCGCCTTCGTCGAGCTCCACGTCGAGCAGGGCCGTGGGCTCGTCGACCTCGGCCACCCGGTCGCGCTCGGCAGCGCGATCGTGCCGCACGGCCGCTGGCGCCTCGACTTCCGCGGCGAGGCCAACCACGCCGGCACCACCCGGCTCGAGGACCGGCACGACCCGATGCTCGGCTACGCCGCCGCCGTGCTCGAGGCGCGCCGGCTGGCCGCCCACCACGGCATCGTGGCCACCTGCGGCAAGGTCCGGGTCGAGCCCAACGGCGTCAACGCGATCCCCTCGCACGTCACCGGCTGGCTCGACGCCCGCGGCCAGGACGCCGACGCGGTCCGCGCGCTGGTCGCCGACATGACCGCGTTCGCGACCGAGCGCGATGCCGAGGTCGCCGAGGAGTCCTGGACCGACGCCACCGCCTTCGAAGCGGACCTGACGACGAGGCTGGGGGAGACGCTCGGCGACGTACCCGTCCTCGCCACCGGCGCCGGCCACGACGCCGGCATCCTGGCCCAGGCCGGGGTGCCGACCGCCATGCTCTTCGTCCGCAACCCGACCGGCGTCTCCCACTCACCGGAGGAGTACGCCGAGCTCGACGACTGCCTCGCCGGCGTCGACGCCCTCACCGCCGTCGCGCGGGAGCTCGCCGGATGACCGCCTACCTCCTCGAGCGTGCCGTGGTGGGCTCCGCCGTCGAGGACGACGTACTCGTCCGGATCGAGGACGGCCGCCTCACGACCGTCGAGCCCGGCGGCCACGACCCGGCCGCGACGCGCCTGGCCGGCCTGACCCTGCCCGGCATGGCGAACTGCCACAGCCACGCCTTCCACCGCGCGCTGCGCGGGCACGTGCAGGTGCGCGGCGACTTCTGGAGCTGGCGCGAGCTGATGTACGCCGTCGCCGGCCGCCTCGACCCCGACTCCTACTTCGCCCTCGCGCGGGCCGTCTACCGCGAGATGGCTGCCGCCGGCATCACGACGGTGGGGGAGTTCCACTACCTCCACCACCAGCCGGACGGCAGCAGATACGCCGACCCCAACGCGATGGGCCACGCCCTGATCGCCGCCGCCCGCGAGGCCGGCGTCCGGATCGCGCTGCTGGACACCTGCTACCTCTCCGCCGGCTTCGGCCGCCCGGTCGAGGGCGTCCAGGTCCGCTACACCGACGGCACCGCCGAGGCCTGGGCCGAGCGCGTCGCCCTGCTGACCGCGGCGATGGGCGACGACGACGTGCGGGTCGGCGCCGCGATCCACAGCGTCCGTGCCGTCCCCGCCGACCAGATCCCGACGGTCGTCGAGGCCGCGACCGGGCGGCCACTCCACGTCCACCTCTCCGAGCAGCCGGCGGAGAACGACGACTGCCTGGCGGCGTACGGCGTCACCCCGACCCGCCTCCTCGACGACCACGGCGCGCTCGGGCCGATGACCACCGCTGTCCACGCCACCCATCTCACCGACGACGACGTCGCCCGCCTCGGCCGGACGCGGACCAGCGCCTGCCTCTGCCCGACCACCGAGCGCGACCTCGGCGACGGCATCGGGCCGGGACGGCGCCTCGAGGACGCCGGCGCCGCGCTCACCCTGGGCAGCGACAGCCACGCCGTCATCGACCCGTTCGAGGAGATGCGTGCCCTGGAGATGGACGAGCGGCTCGCCACTCGCGCCCGCGGCCACTGGCGCGCGGCCCGGCTCCTCGCGGCCGGCACCGCCCACGCCAGCCTCGGCTTCTCGGACGCCGGGACGATCGCGGTCGGGCGGCGCGCCGACCTGGTCACCCTCGACCTCGCGACGCCGCGCACCGCGGGCACCGGCGCCGGGCTCGAGACCGCGGTGTTCGCGGCGACCGCCGCCGACGTACGCCACGTCGTCGCCGACGGCCGGGTCGTCTTCCGGCACGGCGACGAGCGGCGGATCGGCGAGGAGCTGGCCGAGGCGATCGGGAGGATCACCGCATGAGCACCCTGCTGACCGGCATCGGCGAGCTGACCACCTGGGACCCCGAGCGCCCGCACCTGACCGACGCCGCGCTGATCGTCGACGACGGGACGGTCGCCTGGACGGGACGCGCACGCGACGCGCCGGCGGCCGACGACGCCGTCGACCTGGGCGGCCGCGCGGTCGTCCCCGGCTTCGTCGACAGCCACAGCCACCTCGTCTTCGCCGGCGACCGGGCACAGGAGTTCGCCGCGCGGATGGCGGGGGAGTCGTACGCCGCCGGCGGCATCCGCACCACGGTCGCCGCCACCCGCGCGGCGACCGACGAGCAGCTCCGTGCGACCACCGCGAGGCTGGTCGAGGAGATGCGCCGCCAGGGCACGACCACGGTCGAGATCAAGTCCGGCTACGGCCTCACCGTCGAGGACGAGGCCAGGTCGCTGCGCATCGCCCGCGAGCACACCTCGGAGACCACCTACCTCGGCGCCCACGTCGTCCCCGACGGCACCACGCCCGAGGAGTACGTCGACCTCGTGACCGGCCCGATGCTCGAGGCGGCCGCGCCGCACGCCCGGTGGATCGACGTCTTCTGCGAGGACGGCGCCTTCGACGCCGACCAGGCCCGCCGCATCCTGGTCGCCGGCGCCGAGCACGGCCTGCGCGGCCGGCTGCACGCCAACCAGCTCACCTACGGCGCGGGGGTGAGGCTCGCCTGCGAGCTCGGCCTCCGAGCCGTCGACCACTGCACCTATCTCGCTCCCGAGGACGTCGCCGCGCTGCGCGACTCCGGCACGGTCGCGACCCTGCTTCCGGGCGTGGAGTTCTCCACCCGTCACCCCTTCCCCGACGCCCGCGCGCTGCTGGACGCCGGCGTGCGGGTGGCGCTGGCCAGCGACTGCAACCCGGGGTCGAGCTACACCTCCTCGATCCCGTTGTGCATCGCGCTGGCGGTGCGCGAGATGGGCCTGACGCCGACCGAGGCACTGCGCGCCGCCACCGAGACCGGCGCGGCCGCGCTCGACCGCGACGACGTCGGCGCGCTGCGACCCGGCATGCGCGCCGACCTCGCCGTCCTCGACGCCCCCAGCCACCTCCACCTGGCCTACCGGCCGGGGGTCCCGCTGGTGGCGCAGACCTGGGTGGGCGGCGTACGCCCCTCCTGAGCCTGTTGTCCGATCGGACAAGCCAGGGCTACTCCGACTGTCCGACCGCATGAATACACCCGGGCCGCCGGATCCTAGGTTGGGCCGCATGATGTCTCCTGGCGACGTTGACGCCTGGCTCTCCGAGCACTTCGCGCGCCTCGTCCGGGAGCACGACGTCCCCGGCTCCGTGGTCGCCGTCCTCGCCGGCGACACCATCGCCGAGGCGGCCGGCGGCGTCCTCAGCCGCAGCACCGGCGTCGAGGCCACCACCGACTCCGTCTTCCAGATCGGCTCGATCACCAAGCTGTGGACCAGCACCCTGGTGATGCAGCTCGTCGACGACGGCCTGGTCGACATCGACCGGCCGATCCGGACCTACCTGCCGGAGTTCCGCACCTCCGACGAGGCCGCGTCCGACACGATGACCGTCCGGCAGCTGCTCAGCCACACCGCCGGGTTCGAGGGCGACATCTTCACCGACACCGGCCGCGGCGAGGACGCCATCGAGAGGTACGTCGCCACCCTCGGCGAGGTGCCGCAGCTGTTCGAGCCGGGCCTGACCTTCTCCTACAACAACACGGCGTACGTCGTCCTCGGCCGGCTGGTCGAGCGGCGCCGCGGCAAGCCCTGGGCCGAGGTGCTGGTCGAGCGGATCGCCGGCCCGCTGCAGCTCACCCATGTCTCCCCGAGTCCCTTCGAGGCGATCCTCCACCGCGCCGCGGTCGGCCACGTCGCCGGTCCCGACGGCCGCGACGTGGCCGCGCCGACGTGGGCGCTCGCCCCCTCCAACGCGCCGGCCGGTGCGATGCTCGCCATGACCCCGCGCGACCTGCTTGGCTTCGTCCGGATGCACCTGGCCGGCGGCTCGGCGCCCGACGGCAGCGTCGTGCTGAAGCCCGAGACCGTGGCCGCGATGCAGCAGCGCCAGGTCGAGCTCCCGCGGCTCGCCGGCATGGGCAGCGCCTGGGGCCTGGGCTGGGAGATCATCGACGCCAAGGACGGCACCACCGTGATCGGCCACGACGGCGGCACGATCGGCCAGGCGGCCTTCCTGCGGATCCTCCCCGAGCACGGGGTCGCGGTGGCCATGCTCACCAACGGCGGTGACTTCTTCGGGCTCTTCGAGGACGTCCTCGCGCACCTGCTGCGCGAGCTCGCAGGCGTCGAGCTGCCCGGCCGGCCCGTGCCGCCGGCGACGCCCGCCGACATCGACCCGGCGCCGTACCTCGGCCGCTACCGCGACACGATCTACGACATCACCGTGAGCCAGGACGCCGACGGGGCGATCTGGCTCGACCGGGTCCCGCAGGACATCATCGCCGAGATCGGCGAGAAGCCGATGCGCAGTCGCCTCGTCCACCTCGAGAACGACTCGCTGATCGCGGTCGAGGACACCCACGGGATCCACCCCGTGTACGCCTTCCTCGGCGACGACGGCTCGGGCCGCGCGAAGTACATCCACTACGGCCGGGTCGTCTCCCGCGCCGACTGACATCCCGACCGCAGAAAGAAGGACCGCCATGAGGCCCGTTCACAAGAGCGCACTGGTCGTGCTCTCCCTGTCGCTGGCCGCGGCCGGCCTCGCCGGCTGCGGTGGGGGCAGCTCCGCGAGCCCCGGCTCCACGAGCAGCGCCAACTTCGTCAACGGCAAGACGTTCACGATGGCCGAGTCCCAGGACCCCGGCTCGCTCGACCCGCAGATGTCGGCCGTGGACACCCTGATCCAGCTCAGCCTGTTCGCCTACGACCCGCTCGTCGGCATCGACCCCAAGACCGGTCAGCCGGTGCCGCAGCTGGCGTCCTCCTGGACGACCTCGGCCACCAAGGCCACCTTCGACATCAAGTCCGGGGTCACCTGCTCCGACGGTGCGCCGTTCACGGCCCAGACCGCCGCCGACAACATCAAGTTCGTCGAGGACCCGAGCAACAAGAGCCCGCTGCTCGGCGCGTTCGTGCCGGCCGGCGTCACCGCGAGCGCGAGCGGCTCCACGCTCACGCTCAAGCTCTCGTCGCCCTCGCCGTTCCTGCTGAGCAGCATCTCGAGCCTGCCGATGGTCTGCGACAAGGGCCTCAAGGACCGCAGCATGCTCAAGAGCCAGACCGACGGCACCGGCCCCTACGTGCTGTCGAAGGCGAGCCCCAACAGCGAGTACGACTACACGGTGCGCAAGGGCTACACCTGGGGGCCGAGCGGCGCGAGCACGTCCGACGCCGGTACGCCGGCCAGCATCGTGGTCAAGGTCGTCCCGAACGAGACCACCGAGGCGAACGAGCTGCTCGCGGGGCAGCTCAACGCCGCCTCCATCGTCGGCTCCGACCGCACCCGGCTCAAGGGCGCGGGGCTCACCTCTATCGACGTCCCGCTGATCGTCGGCGAGCAGTGGTACAACCAGGCCGCCGGCCACGCCACGAGCGACCCCAAGGTCCGGCTGGCGCTGACCCAGGCGCTCGACCTCGGCCAGCTCCAGAAGGTGATCACCTCCAACCTCGGCGGCCCGGCCACCCAGCTGGCCGTCGTCGAGCCGACCGGCTGCCAGGGCAACTCGGTCGAGGGCAACGTGCCGGCGCTCGACGTCGCCGCCGCCAAGGCCACGCTGGCCTCCGACGGCTGGACGCCCGGCTCCGACGGCATCCTCGCCAAGGACGGCAAGAAGCTGTCGCTCTCCATGCTCTACGACACCTCCCTCGGCAACGGCGGCGACGCCGCTGCGGAGCTCGCGGTGCAGCAGTGGAAGGCCATCGGCGTCGACGTCACCACCAAGGCACAGACCGAGACCGCGATGTCGAGCGCGCTGTTCGGCACCGGCGACTGGGACATCGCCTGGGAGCCGCTGAACATCAACAACCCCGACCAGCTGATCCCGTTCTTCTCCGGCCCCGCTGCGCCGAAGGGCACGAACTTCGCGAGCGTCGACAACCCGACGTACACCTCCACGACGGCCAAGGCCCTCAAGGAGGACGGCGCGTCCGGCTGCGCCGACTGGCACGCGGCCGAGGCGGCCCTGTTCAAGGACGCCGACGTGGTGCCGTTCGCCAACAACCTGCTGCCGACGTTCGTGAAGGGCGCCACGCTGCAGATCGCCGGCGACATCGTCCCGACGTCCATCAAGATGCTCGGCTGATCGACTACTGATCGCTCCACTCGAGGGGGACATCCGCATGACAGCGACACCGGCAGCCGTGCCGGCGCCGGGCCCGGCCGGAGGCTGGGTGGCCAGCTGGCGCCAGAACCGATGGGCGCGCTTCGCGCTCCGGAGGACGGCACGGCTGCTGGTGTCGCTGTGGGTCCTGGTGACGGCGTCGTTCCTGATGATCCACCTGGTGCCGGGCGATCCGGTCCGGGCGGCGCTGGGCCCGACGGCCCCGGCCGACCTGGTCGCCCAGACCCGGACCGACCTCGGGCTCGACGACCCGCTGCTGGTGCAGTACTGGCACTTCCTGACTGGCCTGTTCCACGGCGACCTGGGCACCTCGATCGGTGACCGGCTGCCGGTGGGCCAGGTCATCGGCCAGCGGCTCCCGGCCACGGCCGAGCTGGCCGTCTCGGCCTTCGTGCTGGCGGTGGCGATCGCGATCCCGCTCGGCGTGGCCGTCGCGGTCCTGACCCGCCGCGGCCGCGGGCGACGCCTCGAGCTCGGCTTCGCCAGCCTGAGCGTGGTCATCGGGACCATCCCCGACTTCCTGCTCGGCGTCGCGCTCGTCTACGTCTTCGCCGTGCACCTGCACGCGCTGCCGGTCGCGGGCCGGGACGGCCTCTCGTCGTACATCCTTCCGGTCGTCGCGCTGGCGCTAGGCCCGGCCGCGGTGCTGGCCCGGATCGTGCGGGTCGAGCTCCTCGCCGTCCTCGAGACCGACTACATCCGCACCGCCCGCGCCAAGCGGCTGCCGGGGATGCGGATCCACCTGGTCCACGCCCTGCCCAACGCGATCACCGCGACGCTGACGATCAGCGGGATGCTGCTCAGCTCGCTGGTCGCGGGCACGGTCCTGGTCGAGAACGTCTTCGCCTGGCCGGGCCTGGGCAGCACGATCGTCTCCTCGATCGTCACCAAGGACTACCCGCTCGTGCAGGGCACCGTCCTCGTGTACGGCGTCGGGGTGCTGCTCATCAACACGCTGGTCGACGTGGTGCTGGCCCTGATCGACCCCCGCTCCACGATCGGAGAGAGCTGATGCGCTGGCTGCGCGTGCTGCGCACGCCCGTGGGGGTCGTCGGCGTCGGCCTGCTGGTGCTCGTCGTGCTGCTGGCCGCCTTCGGCCCGACGATCTGGGGCGACCGGGCGACGACCATCGACACCGACAACCTGCTCGCCGGCCCGTCGGCCCAGCACTGGATCGGCACCGACAACCTGGGCCGCGACCTGTTCTTCCGCACCCTGGTCGCGACGAGGCTCTCGATCTCGCTGGCACTGCTGGCCACCGCGCTCGGCACGGTCCTGGGCTTCGTGCTCGGCGCCGCGCCGATGCTGCTGGGCCGCGCCGTCGGACGGCTGGTCTCGGCCCTGGTCAACATCCTGGTGGCCTTCCCCGGCCTGCTGCTGGTGCTC
>Ga0131853_10021197_pt1 | contig 11797 bp, 10 predicted proteins | sample TergutLab28metaG_FD_92764 | JGI IMG/M metagenome (GOLD analysis project Ga0131853, IMG submission 92764) | Labiotermes labralis P1 segment gut microbial communities from Petit-Saut dam, French Guiana - Lab288 P1 (version 2) (version 2) | ecosystem: Host-associated > Arthropoda: Insects >...
CGAACGGTAACGAAGAGTCCACTGGCGAGAATTGTCACTTTAACATTTTAATTGTAAATGCTATTACTCCATAATCTTGCACAATAAAACTCCAATATATTCTACTTGGGAATTATTGAGAGTGTGGGCGACCTGCCCGACTCCCCGTCTTAACCAGAGTTACGAGCTCCGTCCTCCCTGGGAACAACATCTAAGATACGTTCCTCATCAGGTCCGCAACGGATACAACAGTTGCATCAGGTAATACAGGAAGTCACTCCCTTAAACCCGGAGATTTCAATTACCCTCTACCCACCCTCTGGGCCAAACCGGGCCTGTAACTGGAACACTTTACCTGTTACTTTATATATATAGATATATATATATACATACATACTGAGAAATGTGTGTGAAGGTTTCTACATTCTGGAGCGTGGCACCACCAGACTACGCGACGTCACATGATAAAGGGATGCAAACTTCGTAACCACCGCTGTGATAAACTCTCATCTCACGCACAAATAAATACCATTAGCCTAGAAAACATAATTTCCTTAACTGTAAATCCGTGTAGTCCACTTAGAAATTTGTCGTTATTTCGTTGGAACTCGCTTTGTTCTCCTTCACCCTGGAGAATTAGGCAACTTTTTTTTTCCAAACACGGTAAATTGCTGACTGCAAGCGTCTCCCACAGTTATAAAACCAAAGCAACTGACAACGTCATTAAGTAACACAAATCGTCATATCACTGAGGACCATAATCTCAGCACAGTTATCCATGTATATGTCATTAACACGAATGTAAATGTTACTGGAATACGTCACAAACATTTCATTTGTGATCTGGCACAGCTGCCGCATACTCTTACGCTGAATCACACTAATTAAATTTTATTAAACATAATTACAGTACGTGGTTACGTTCCAATTATTACAGAGCGTATTTGGACAAAATGGAATGAAATATTCATTTCCATGTAATTAAGAATTAAAAGGCTACAGAGCTCATAGGAATGCATAAAAATCATGTTTGTATGCACAGTGCCGTCATGAGGTATTATATCACTGTGTGGATATTGTACGTAGCCTATATCAGTGTGTTTTACTGATATGATTATTGTTGAAATATAAAATTAATGTAGGCCATTTGCACTCAATCAATCAACAACTCGCTAAATATCTCGTGCTATGCAGTGTTTCCTCCATTAATGAAGTCTTTGATTAACGATAATTTGGTGTACAAACGCTCCTGACACAAGACCACGTGCATTTGATTGAAGATGAAATTCTGAAAAAAAATTTCGTCTGTGCATCAAAATTAGGGCGTCATTTTCGGCCAAAAGTCACGCGATCTTAATTTTCGGCCAAATCAAAGCAGTTTATAATTTTACGTTTCTCTCAGGTAATCTCATCGCTGTCAGTTACATTGTAAATTTCTGTAATTCTTGCTTTCGTGTTTAACATTTTAGCATTAATATTTATTTACTAACATGAAATGCTAAAATATGTACTGCATTTGTAGCAAGCTTCTTCGTGCAAATTCAATTTCTAGTGTTCTTGGAGGGGATTAAGACTTCAACATGTATTTAAATTAGACCTACTCGATTAAAGATGATTTTTGTTGAAAGTTGGGTTCATTGAACCAATTGAGATCGTTAAGAGAGTAACCACTGTACTAACTTTCCATACAGAAGGGCCCTTTTGAGAAGCTAATTGTCGCTCATCTCGTCAAGACAGTGCCCATTATTAACTGAAATAGAAATATTTATTTCGGTAAAGACAAAAGTGTGCCGACGTAGTTGAATTCAGTCCGCACCATTTCGAGACATGTTGTAATAGTATTAATACTTGTCCGACGAGATGCAATACAAAGCAGTCTATTTATTATTCTGCAAGTTCACTCTACATGTTTCGGGTGTCAAACACACCCATCATCAGGAGTACACAAAACTGTAACTACAGCCACCGGCACTGGTCATATTTTTTGTGCAGCTACCTATGACCAGTACCGGAGGTTGTAGTTACAGTTTCATGTATTCTTGATGATGGGTGTGTTTGACGCCCGAAACATGTAGAGTGAACTTGCAGAATAATAAATAGACTGCTTTTTGTTGCACCTCGTTGGACAAGTATGAATATAGAACCATAAACATAAAAAATGTTGCAATAGTATTTTCACATCTACGTCTGGATCTTCCAAATGCTTCTTCCCTTCAGCCATCCCGACCAAAATCTTCTTGCACTTCTCATCTCTTTCAAACATAGTGCACAAATAATTCTTTTACAATTTAACACCTGAACAAATGTGAGTAAAGCTTCTCATAATGGACTTTCCTCCGTCCTTCTGTCACTCTCTTCCTCGCGCGCCTAATATTCTGCAATGTACCCTTGTATGAGCGGTACGTGGTGGTGCAGTTGGTTGAGTCACTACACTACAAACCGGAAATTCGCGGGTTCGATTCCCGATGGTGTCATAATTCTTCCGGGTCGCACTGTGATTGACTCAGCCTCCAACAGAAATAAGTATCTGGAATAGTTCGTGGGTGGTAAAGATGGCCGTTGCATGGCGCTGACAACCTTACCACCTTTCATGTGCCGATTGTCTTTAAATCTGGGAGCCTCAACTTCCTGGAAACCTCAGGACCTGTCCGGGCCTCTAATGGGATTGCTTTTTACCGTTAGTACCCTTTTATGAAACACTTCAACATGACAGGCAAAACAACAGGCCAAATTATATTCTTGCACATATTCAATTCCGTAAGTGCAGTGAGGAAAATTCTGGATTGACATGTACTAGGCAATTCCCGAAATCAGACTAGTAATAATGTCTTCATGCATGTACGTATTATTTATTGTCCTGCACGAATATTGGAAATTCACATTCCCAAAGGTTCACTAGCTGTAATATTATGGTTCTGTGAATTATGCCCCCTTGAAGGCGGTTATGGTATTACCAAATGTAATGAATAAAGTGTCGCCTCCTTCTCCAGGTTAGAAAAGGAAGGCCGCACGTTCTTGCGAACTTTTGTTAACCAGCTATCAACTCCATGGTTTTACAACCAAGATGACTACAGCACAAAACCTACTGTGGCAAAATTCCCATTTTAGACCTAGAGATAAATGAATTCACGCCGAGAGCAGGAAGTAACACTAGTTCTGCATATCTGTTGGTTTTGTTACTGGTGTTTTATTTTATTTTTGTAACGCTTCAATTGTGTAAGTAGAAATTATGTTTGCATTGAATATATTGGACATAACCACAATGTTGCGCATGATTGACATATTCAATTATTGATTTACAGATATCACTTCACATACAGTACTCTGTATAAGTGTTATTATAAACGATCTGTGTACCAAAAGGCATGGGCCTGATTCAAATTCTGTATTACTTATCGCCATGACACCCAAAACTAAACAAAATTATCTCTCGGCCACTCTATTTTTTATTTTATATTCCAGGAGGTATATTATAAAAAAAATAATTTGTACAGATTTGCAGCATTCATTCCCTTATATAATAAAATCATTTAAAAGTAAGTTGCGCTATTGTCGCTCCGACGTGAACACCTTGCCTTTCCAGCATTTCGTTTTTACTGATTTTAAGAATCTGAAAACGATATAATTGAAGTGCTGTCCAGTTGCATTACCTTCGTACCAGATTTCAAGAAATTTATCAGATTGTTTGATGGTTGAAGTTGAGACACACACACGGATAGTATAATGAGAGCAGAATTCAATTTTTATTTTATTTTATGTTGTAACGTAACCTAAAGCAGGAAAGATGGTCAGAAGAAATTCAGGAACACGATAACATGTTCAAGAACAGAACAACATTTCAGCATACGTCACAATTGATAGCTCCGTCAGTGCAGTGACTCTATTGTACTGGATGGACGACCGAGTAATTGTTTTTTCGATTCTTGCCTAAAGGAACAGACTGTCCTGTTGTCCGAAGCGATTAGACCGGCTGCGAGTCCAATCAGTTCTCCTGCGTAATGGCAACGCCCCTCCGTTTCCGCGGAGGTTGAAGGGACCTGTCAGTGTGTCGTACTGACGTGTTAAGAAATGTTACGTTAATTTTTACTGACATGTCGCATGGTGCAGTGTTAATACGCATTAAATAACTGTTTAAAAATCTTAGTGTGGTAACTATATTTATTGATTAAAGTATGTATAATTTTAGCAACACGTTTCGGCTTTCAATTGAACCATTTCAAGCTAATACTAATGGGTTTGGGATACTTTATATGCAACGCCATTATTTAATAATAGTAATAGTAATAATAATAATATTAATAATAATCATACAAATAATAATCGTTATAGTGTAGTCGGTATAGTGACAGTGCTATGGACTGGACGATCCGAGGTTCAATTCGGCTCATGGGCAAGATAATTGCCTTTTCTACCAAACGTCCAGACTCGCTGTACGGCCTACCCAGCCTCCTGTCGAATTGGTGCGTGATCTTTGTTGGTGGGTAAAGCGGTCGGAACGTGAACTTACCTACTCACCTCCATGTAATGACGAGCTTAAGAAAGACCGGAGCTGTGCCTCCATCTTTCATGTGCAATTGTGGCGTGCAGAGGGGCAGGTTAATATTAAATGATGATAATGATGATGATGATAATTATGATAATAATAATTCAATTAAGTGTATGTACTTGCTGACTCAACAGTCCGAGGGCCAATTTCAAAAACGGCAAAAGCTATGCACGATACACATGTGCAACGCCTGATGAGAGCACATCACTGACTAAAAGATGAAGACACAAATGCATGTCTCTAATAGCAAAATATGTAAAATTACTTATTAGGTTGGTATTACAAAATATACAACAAGATACAATACAAAATAGAAAATGGCATATGTTGCTAAAAGTGGAGGATGTACCTAGAAGCCATTAGAAATTAGAAGAAATTTATAAATCGAGACAGTAGACATTGATTAATATTATGATGCATATGTTAAGAAAGTATATGCAACGAACTGGAATTAAATAAAGTGGATTTAATTATGTTCTTAGAAAACTCAGACTTACATCTAGAACTATATAAATCTTAATATATGTTGTTCTGCCCGCCATGTTCAAGCATTTCTTTGCTGGGAAGTGTAATGTCGGTACCTTATGCAACTAACAGTGTTAGCAGCTTTGTCAGATTATCAAAAGTAAGAATTTTCACTCTTGCTTTCCTGCTTCCTTAAAAAATTTAAAGTCGTCTGTGTTCTTGGTGCTTCGGATATCCGTTTCGTCTCGGCATCAATCAGGGTAGCCACGAAGTGTAATGTTTAAAAAGGAATTAAAAGTTTTGTTCACTTTTGAGTGTAACACGCTGTACTTTAATTATAGTTGTTTTAGGAGGGAACAGGAGGCTTTCATGATGAAGAGTATAAGAGTTAGCTTTGCTGGTGAAGCAGAGAAAATGAATATAAAAGGACCGTAGCATTGGGTAGATGGACGAAAGCACAGCCGTAATGACTTTTCAGTGTCTGGCCACCGCGGAGAGACAGATGGTATGTGAAGTCTGGCCGTGGGTGGCGCTGAGCACTTAAAACTTTAAATGTATTGATTCAGGAGAAACGTTACTGCGAGCTGAATGCGTTATTTGCAGTTCTTCTTGACTTGCCCTCGAAAATTTGCTAAATGACTATCGATGCAGCTTTTTAACATCCATAATGTGTTTAAGCTTCCATTTCGTCATATAAGCAGACTGGGCAGAGGAAGGTATTTCCCTTCTCTTTCTTTTTGTTTTTATTAGTCGGCACCTAGTGTTTATCGCCCAAGCAATGTGTGCGTTGTTGAATGTAACTGTAGCTGCTTCATGTATCAGTTCAGCTCAGCAGCAGTGTGACCAGACAAGTGAGCGCCGATGTAGCTGGAAGAGAACTGTTGTGTTTAATAGTGCCCATGTGTACCAACAATCCAGAAATTTGAACCAAATACAGTTCATTATAGCAGCTCTATACATTGGTCCTTACCGTGCCGGATTGTGGGTTAGCATCGATTTTACTCGTATTATGAATCGCAAAGAAAATAACTTCAAGCAAGAAGAGCGCAACACGGCATAGCAACAGCATAGCAACAAGCGACAACGTAAGCAGAGCGGTAGACGGCTTCCGAGCAGCACAGTTGCCAGCGTACGGAGACGGAACCTTAGATCATAGTAGCACATAAATCGGTAAGTTGGCTATTTCCTTACCAATCCTTAGCACCATGGATTCCCAAACAGGCAAAACATTAGTCAGAAAACGAGCAACAGTCAAGGCGAAAATGACGCACATTAAGAAATACATCGACAGTTTGCCAGATACTGTAGACAAGCATGATGTAAACTTTAGGCTACAGTTGTTGGAAGAGGTGTGGGAAGAATACAATGCTGCACAGGATCAACTGGAATATGATGATGATGAAACGCAACAGCATGAGCTAGATAGGGAAGCATTCACAGAAACATACTGTGAACTGAAAGCTAGGATTGATATAATGATTTCAGAAGACAGACGAGCAAGAGACGTTAGTTTAGCAGAATTACAGAAGCGTAGAGCAACACATGACTATGGCAAATGTTTAGTGCCCAAGATTAAATTGCCCACTACTGAAATTCCAAAATTCGGAGGTCAGATAACAGAGTTGAAACATTTTCATGACACTTTCAACAGTCTGATAATTAATAACCAAGCACTGAACGATTTTAAAAAATTTCACTATTTGTTGTCTTCTGTAACTAACGAAGCACACCAGCTAATTCAGAATCTTCCAGTTACACAGCAGAACTTTCATTTAGCCTGGAATTTGCTATAACAATGAGCGTCTAATAGCTGCAGCTAATGTGAAGTCATTATTGTCACTGCCAGTGATCAAGAAGGAATCATCCACGGATTTAAGAGCATTGATCAATCAGTTTCAAAGTAATTTGAATGCTATTAAGGCATTAGACTTCAGCATACCCTTGCATGAAGTTTGTTTTCTCAGATATTGATAGAGCATGTGGATGAAATAACCAGAAAACAATGGGAAATTAAGGCACTTTCCCAAGGAATCACTGAGCTTGAAGCAATCATTAAAATTCCTGTAAGGTAAATGTCAGGCTCTTGAACTAATTCACGCAAGTCAGCACCATAGGAATAATAACAGCAGTGGCGTTAGCAAACCAACCAAGCATGCATATGTAGCCACACACAGCTCATGTGTTTCGTGTAGAGGCAACCATCCCTTGTATAGATGTATACAGTTTAGGAAAGCAAGCTCACAGCAAAGGTTGAGTTTAATTAAGCAGAATCAGTTGTGTTTTAATTGTTTGGGTAACAGCCATAGGACATCACAATGTAAGGTAGAATGGAGGTGTGAATTTTGCAGTAGGAAGCATAATTCACTGTTGCCATGTGAGTTTGAGCCAGTTCAGAAAAACAATCATAACGATTGCAACAATGAACGTCAGCCACAGTCGACTAGAAATGAACAAAATAACAGCAACCAGTCAGGTGCAACAGTCTGCCATACTTCCCAAGATAACAGGAACGATTCCAGTCACATATGTAGATAGTAGCGACTGGGGAATCCCGGAAGGACTGATGTTATCAGATGAGAATTTCAACAGATTCAACTACATTGACATCCTGTTAGGAGCGGATGTGTTTTTTGAAGTTCTATGCCATGATAAGAAGACGCGACCAGGAAATTATTCTGTTTTACAGGATACAGAGCTAGGATGGATAGTTTCATGCAAGAAACTTTTAGCAGCGCCTGAAGGAGTTCCAAGGAAAAGTTTCTTCATCCGCAACAATGACAACTTAGATCAGCAACTTCAAAGATTTTGGGAAATTGAAGAATTGCCCAATGAGACATGTACAGCTGAGGAAATTTTGTGTGAAGAACACTTCAAGAAGCATACCGCACGAGATGTTACAGGACGGTACATTGTGAGACTTCCTCGACGTGAAGGTCAAGGTCGCCTAGTAGAGTCGTATGAACAAGCAAAGCGACGATTTCATCAGCTAGAGCGACGGTTCCAAGAACATCCAGATTTACATCAAGCATATTCTGAATTTATGCAAGAATATGAAGAACTGGGTCATATGAACCAGATTAATGAAGACGCAAGCAACACAGAAGAACGGTATTACCTTCCACATTACGCGGTTTTCAAGAGTTTCGGCAGTACAACACGCACTCGCGTTGTTTTTTATGGCTCATGTCGTTCGAGTAACGGACTGTCTTTGAATGATACACTTCTTGTAGGTCTTACAATACAACAAGACTTGTATTCCGTTGTTTTACTGTTTAGAACATACCAGATTGCATTCACCGCCGATATAGCTAAGATGTACCGCCAAGTGAGGATTCATGAAAACGACAGAAAGTTGCAGCGAATTGTGTGGAGAAGATCCGCTGATGAACCATTAAGAACATACGAGCTGTCAACAACGACGTATGGCACTGCACCAGCACCTTATTTAGCAACGCGTTGTTTACAACAGCTTGCAGAAGATAAATCAAAGGACTTCTCATTAGCACCAGAAACATTAACAAACACTTTCTATATGGATGATGCTCTGTGTGGAGCCAACACAATAGGAGATGCACTAAGACTACAACAAGAACTCATAGCACTCTTGGGACGAGGAGGATTTCACTTATGCAAGTTTTGTGCCAGTCACCCCAACGTATTAGAAGCAGTCCCTCCTGATTGCAGAGAAATGGATGTACCCATTGAGCTGGACAGTAATGAAGGCATCAAAACACTAGGTTTGCTATGGCATCCATTATTAGATCAGTTCCTGATTAGCAAGGAACATGTGCTCAAAGATTGCGAGAGCTAAAAACTCACCTGTTAGCAAATGTATTATTTCTTCTATCGTTGCTTCCATATTTAACCCACTAGGTTTAATTAGTCCAGTTGGTGTTGTATACAAAATTTTCCTGCAGCAGTTGTGGCTGCACAAACTTGATTGGGATGAGCAACTACTGTCAGAATTGTTGAATCAGTGGATGTACATGTGTCTGCGTCTGTCCCAAGTGAACGAGATGGTTGTTGATAGATTAGTCTTAGCAAAGGGACAGCCAACAGAAATTCAGTTGCATGGATTTAGTGACTCTAGCGAGAAGGCTTATGGAGCATGTTTGTTTTTGCGCTCTGTTAATCAGCAAGGGGAAGTAACAACTAAATTTTTTACTCCAAATCGAGAGTTGCCCCAGTGAAGAAAGTAACACTCCCAAGATTATAATTATGTGGAGCCTTGCTACTAGCACAATTGATACAGAAAACAGTGCCTGCATTGAATTTTAAGATTGACAGAATCTTGTTATGGACAGATTCTATGATTGTGCTTTCATGGTTAGCAGCTTCAGCTAGTAAGTGGAAAACACTTTTTGCCAACAGAGTTTCCAGAATCAAGGACGTGAATGGAGACATGTTGCATCCGCCAGCAACCCAGCAGATCTCATATCACGAGGCACAAATTCGGATACTTTGAAGAATGCAGGTTGTGGTGGGTAGGTCCTGAATGGTTGAGTCAAAATCAAGAACAGTGGCTTAACACACCATTATTAAGGCATCCAGAACCACCACCAGAACAACGGGAGGTTACAACAGTTAAAGTTATGATTCATTGTTCCCCAGCAGAGTTTATCACCAGATTTTCAACGCTATCAAAATTGTAAAGAGTAGCAGCATATTGTTTGAGATTTTTTCGCAGTGCAAGAAACCCGTCGTTAAGAAGGACAGGTTATCTTACCAGCACAGAATTACGAGGTGCACTGCACGCCTGCATTAAGATAGCACAGCAGGATATCTATGCTTAAGAAATTAGTGACCTCAGCAAGATGTGTCGTTTTTCGTCGAAGAGCCAATTGCAACCTCTGTATCCATTCCTTGACAAGGAAGGTTATCTTCGAGTTGGTTGAAGATTACAGCATTCACATATTCCATACGACTCCAAACATTAACTAATTTTGCCTCCTGCGCATCATATTACAGAACTGATTATAATGAATGAACATCTGAGGTTTCTGCATGCAGGTCCAGAACTTTTGAGTGCTACTTTGAGACAGCAGTATTGGATACCAAGAATGAAGCAAGTCATTCGTCCAGTGTTACATCGTTTGCCATGTTTCAAGTTAAAGGCAGCAGCATCACAGCAGCTGATGGGTCAAATTACCTTTGGCAAGAGTAACAGTGTCACGCCCATTTGTAAATGCAGGCATAGATTACGTGGGTCCATTTTAGATAAAGAGCGGCAATACTAGAAGCAAAACTACAACTAAATGTTACGTAGCATTGTTCATTTGCATGGCCACTAAGACTGTACACGTAGAATTGGTTTCTAATCTAACATCCGAAACATTTGTTGCAGCACTGAAACGCTTTATAGCTAGAAGAGGGTTAATAGATCACCTCTACAGCGATAATGGCAGTAACTTTGTAGGAGCAAACAGAGAATTGAAGACGTCTGAAGAATTTTCAAGGCAGCTGCACAACTGTGCAGCAAAGACACCATTTCAGTGGCATTTCATTCCTCCGAATTCACCATATTTTGGAGGACTGTGGGTAGCAGGTTTTAAGTCTTTAAAGTATCATTGGAAGAGAATTGTTGGCAACGCATTATTGACTTTTGAGGAATTTGACACTTTACTTACACAAGTAGAAACGTATTTGAATTCGCGACCTCTCATAGCACTATCCAATGAGCCTAATGATCCTAGTTATTTGAGTCCAGGTCATTTTCTTATTGATGTTCCTTTGACCTCCCTTCCTGAGCCAGACTTTACCAATACAACATTGAACAGCTTATCCAGATGGCAGCGAGCTCAGCGCTTTCATCAGCAGTTATGGAAAAGGTGGTCAGCTGACTACTTGAACAGCTTGCAGCAAATGGCGCAGCCATCAACTAGACCTCCAGCCCGGAATGCTAGTGCTGCTTTGAGAAGATAACTTACCTCCCATGCCTTATTCTTCTTCTTCTTCTCCTCCTCCTCCTCCTCCTTCTCCTCCTCCTCCTCCTCCTCCTCCTTCTTCTTCTTCTTCTTCTTGTGGCCCGTCAGCTTATGCACCGCAGCCTTAGGCTTATTGTGCAGCCCTAATATTTCGTTCAGCACAGCCTCAATAACCCTGCGCCTCGTATGAAGAGGCAAAGGTCCCTTACTGAGGCTGTGCTTACATCTTTTTGTTCTACAGTCGGCCTCCCAAAGACATTATAACGCTGTCGAGCCATCGCCTCACAACAGCAAATAATGTGCTGCACTGTTTCAGTCTCCATCCCGCAAACTCTGCAGATTGGATCCCCGTCAAACAGGCCCATAGTATACAGGTGCCCCCTTACAGAAGCATGCCCTTTATAGATCGCAGTTACCATTTTTAGTTGATGCCTACCTAACTTTAGTAGGTCGTCAGCTTTTTTCTTACATGGTCTACCTATAAATAGTTTGCCATGTCTGAGGCCTGGCAGGTCTATCCAGGCTCTAAGATGTTGCACCGCAGTCCAGCTCCTAATTGCCTCTCTTACCGAACACTTAGGTATTCCAAGAGCCGGCTCTGGACCGAGTAACGGCGTAGCTGACGCTTGTCTAGCAAGATTATCAGCTTCCTCATTTCCAGAAATACCCCGGTGCCCCGGCACCCAGGCGAGGATAATCTTATTCAGGCTAGCCAACGCTCAGAGTACCTCCCATGTCTTGGAGATTTTCAATTATTAGTGAAACTTATGCGTATTGGACCGTGCATCATCTTGATATTTGAATAATGGTTGACCAACTAGATGACACTTGCTTTATTATATATTGCTCAACATGTTTCAGACGTTAATACGTCCATCTTCAG
>Ga0131853_10021201_pt1 | contig 11797 bp, 8 predicted proteins | sample TergutLab28metaG_FD_92764 | JGI IMG/M metagenome (GOLD analysis project Ga0131853, IMG submission 92764) | Labiotermes labralis P1 segment gut microbial communities from Petit-Saut dam, French Guiana - Lab288 P1 (version 2) (version 2) | ecosystem: Host-associated > Arthropoda: Insects >...
GTCAATCATGGACATTCAATATCTGCTTCTGAAATTCCAACTCCCGAACCTCATACTGGTTGGTCGTTCACCGATTGGACACCTAACCCAGATGGGTATATTGTTGAAGGTAATATTGAATTTTTTGCCAACTTCTCAAGAATTCAACACACTGTTACGTTTACTGCAAATCCATCAGAAGGTGGAACTTTAAATGGCACTACTTCAATTACTGTTAATCATGGACATTCAATATCTGCTTCTGAAATCCCAACTCCCGAACCTCATACTGGTTGGTCGTTCACTGGCTGGACACCGAATCCAGATGGGCATATTGTTGAAGGTAATGTTGAATTTTTTGCCAATTTCTCAAGAACTCAACACACAGTGGCAATATCTAACTTACCACATGCGTCTGTAGTAAATCCAACTGGACAAACTATAAATGGCATTGCTACTACCACTCATTCTACCATTTTTTATAATGATACAGTAACTTTAGTAGCTGGAACTACAACTGACTGGACATTCTTAGGGTGGTTTAGAAGTGATGATGTTCCAAGTACTGGTGCAACTGTTCCTATTCCAACTGACAATACTCACACTTTCCAAATGCCTAATAATGTTATCCATTATGTGGCTGTTTGGGGGAATGAAACTGGTGTTGTTGGTCAACCGAACACTCCAATTGTAACACACCACACAGTATCAATATCTAACTTCCCATATGTATCTATAGTAAGTCCAATAGGGCAAGCTATAAATGGAATTATTACAAATAGTAACCCAGCTATTCAGTATAATCAAACAGTAACTTTATCAGCAGGAAATACAAATAACTGGACATTTTTAGGATGGTTTAAAGTTGGTAATATACCAACTCTAGGTACAACTGTTCCCATACCAATTAACAATATTCATACTTTCCAAATGACAGATACCGATATTCACTATGTAGCAGTATGGGGTAGTCAAGAAGGTGTAGTTGGTCAACCGAACAGTCCAAATGAACCTGTAGAAGAAGGTACTATATTAATTCGATTTTTCGAGCGTGAAGCGTATTTTAATGGCAGTAATAGAGAACCATTCCAAATCAGGGCTGTACCTTTCGCTGATATAGCTGGCTCAGCATATGTTTACAATGTTCCAAGAAGAGCTTTGACAAGTCTTGTTCATATAGGAAGACCGGGATTACCTGGAGATGTTCGTATATCAAGAGCAGGTCTCACCCCTGAATGGCACTATATGGATGATTTGCGAAGTATAACATTCCACGAATTATTGCATACAAATGACTACCATTTAGATGTATTCTTTGAACAAGACATTAACGCTACAGCTACAATGGTAGTGGAGCATATAATTATAGATAGTTTTGGTAATGAAAGATTATTAGAATCACCAACGCATTTAGAGTGGCCAATAAACACTGTGTTCAGTGCACAACCACGTGTAGGTGTGTCTGGGTATATGTTCAGCAGGGTACAATTACCGAATAGTTCGTATTCAGTCTCAGGAATAGCACCTCAATTTGTTCCAAGTACAGAAGGGGTTTATACGATAAGGTTATTCTATACAGAAGTTCCTTCTGCACCGTCTGAAAATGAAAATGAGCATGATCCAATGTATACGCTACGTTTCTTTGCAAGAATGGGAGATGTAGATATGTTTGTAGGATATAGATCAGTCCGTCGTTCTGAAATTATAACTACTAATCCTTTACAACTTCTAGAACTAGAACCAGGAACAGAAATAGAGATAGAAACAAAGCCAGAAACAGAATTAGAGCCAGAAACTGAAGCGGAAGTAGAACTAGAATCAAAAATAGACTACACTACTATTCTACCTCCACAGGTAATTTTGAGAGCAAGTTTCTTAGTTTCTGCGTTTGTAAGATTCTATGAACTAAATGGTGATATAGAAAAAGATTTATTAGAATTTATACGAAACGATATTGAACGTATCCAAAGCGATTATGGTATGTCTCATATGGATACAGAGTGGCACGATATAAATAGAAGAGTCCTAGATATAACATTCTCTGGCTCAGATTATGTAACGGTTCTGCATGTTTATGAACCTACAGGAGCTATTCTATCGGTAGATTACCAACCAGCACAAGTTGGTACTTTAATTCATGTACCAATACCAAAAGGTTTACTATCACCTAACGGAGGAAATCTTGTCTTCACACGTCGGGAACCAGAAGGAGGGTTGATAGTTAGAAATGGAAATATGGGGCGTGGAGCGGATGTAAATACAATACGAATGTTTTATAACAATTCTGCCAATATAATTAATGACGGCAATGAAAATACAGTAGTATTTGTAAGATATGTTGAGCATGGCGGTACAAATAGAGTTTTAACTGAGTATGCGGTATCACCTGAAGAATTGACTTTTATTTCAGGTATTCCATTCTATAAGCACGGAAATATAGATTTATCTCACGATACAACTTCAATTAGTTCGAGTGTGCATTATATTTATATCCCAGATAATAATGGCGAGCCTGGTGTATACTTTGATATCGAACGAGCAATTTTAACCGCAATTCTCAACAGAGGTCAAGATAATTTCGTTACTTTCTACTTTGTTAGACGAGAAAATCATGTAGTAACACCTCCATCTCCTAATCCGCCGTCTGAGTTACAGCCATTGCCACGACCGCCATTTGTACTTGGTCCATCACAGCCTAATCCTGCACCTGATGAAACAGTAGAAACATTAGAACCAGTATCACCAGAGCAACAAAAGCTGATAAGTTGGCAGCGTCGATATGTATCAGGTTTTGAGGATGGCACTTTTAAGCCTGATAGTGGTATAACTAGAGCAGAAATGGCTCAAATGTTCTTCAACTTATCGAACGACCCAAATAAATATGGTCAAACATTTACAGGTTTTATAGATGTAAATGAAACAGGATGGTATTTTGAAGCGATAAGTTATTTCGCAAATAGTGGTGTGCTAGTAGGGTTTCCAGATGGTAGCTTTAAACCAAATCAAAATATTACAAATGCAGAATTTGCACAATTTATATCAGTATTATTAGACCTTAAACCTGTAGAAAATATGAACTATATTATAGGTCACTGGTCTGCACAAGCAGTAAATTCTGCATTTAACCAAGCAATACTTGATTACTTCCCATCTAGTTATGGATTTGGAAGAGACAATATAATAACTAGAGCAGAAGCAATAACAACGGTAAACTATCATTTAAACAGAATTTCTGAAAGAACGAGTATTAATGAATATTTAGATACCCGAGCTTATGGAATTTACAAAGACGTAACACCTAACCACTGGGCATTCTATCAGATTATGGAAGCTTCAATAAATCACTTCTATATTCGCAATGGTGGACAAATTAAAATGTGGTTAACCCCGAGATTAAATGGACGGGCAGGAAGTTTAACCCAATAAAAATCAATAAAAAAAGGACTGTTGCATTCACTTTTGCAACAGCCCCTTTTTCAAATAAATTCTTGTTTGCATCATTTGTACAGTTTTTGGCTCACTATCTATAATAGTGTATTGCTGTAAAAACTCTATTTAGTGTAAATGAGAGTATGGCAAGAATATTCGCTTGAAGAGTAGCCTTTGGCCAAGTACTGTATATTTCACTACTTGCAACATTTTTAATGTATTCTTTAAAAGGAACCCAATAGTTTGGTGCACTTGCATCACTAGGCACACCAGCATGAACAACAATAAATTCAGGGATAACAACTTCATTTAGAACAACATATCCACTAGCTTCTGGTAAAGGTTTAACTTCGGCTTCAGGTATTTTTGGAGCAGTTGGTGCCCATAGATTGTTATCTGGAATATATATATTTGTTCTTTCTCCGAGAGTTGCTGTTTGGATAGCTGTTGTGTCTTCAAAAATTTCTACTCCATTTATCGTTAATGTTTCCATCTCTTCTGCGGTTATTCTTATGTCGTAAGTTGAAAATGGTCTCTCTTCTGTTTGCGGTACCATGGAAAGCTCACCTGGTGGTGCATCTAAAGTTATAGTTTCTGTCCTTCCAGATGAGTCTGTCATTAAACTTTCGATTTGCTTATCATTCTCGAAAATATCTACCTTTGCACCTGAGATAGGATTTGCTATAGTTTCGTTATACACATTTATTACTAAATTACCATTCATAAATAAACTCCTTTTTTATAGTTTATTTCATTTTATGAAAGTTAAGTAAAGAACGTTAAAAAACAACCTGTTTATTTCAGTTCTTGTGCAAATTCATTAATTATATCATATGAAATTTTGAATTTGCTGAAATCACCTTTTGTAACAGCTTTTACTACTGTTTTATCTATAAATTTCATTTTATCCAGCCTTGCCTCACTGCCGAATATTTTTGTAGTTTTAGCACTACTCAACAATTTAGCAGGGAAATTGGTAGATAAAAATTCATTTGCTTGCTCTGTAAGTGCACAGCATAGAAAAATCCCTATTTTCTTTTTAGTTAAGCTTTCTATATTGTTTTCGCAAAATTCACGAAGTTTTCTTGAAGCTTTGCCCACATATATTGAACCGCCAATTATGATTGTATCGAATTTATCTAATTCAACTTGCTCAGTAGCTTTGTTTAAATCAACAAGAGTTACATCTCCTTGCAATTTGGTTTTTAAGTAGCTAGCACAATCTGCTGTACATCCATATTTAGTTGCATAAATGATTAGTGTTTTTATCATCCTAATCCTCCTATAAAGTTTCCAGAACACATTCCAAATTTTCTAACATAAAATCAATATCTTCTTTTGTAACAACTAATGGCGGCTGGAAGGCTAGGACATTTCTAAACTCGCCATTTTTTCCAAGCAGTATTCCACGCTCTTTTAGTTGTTCTAAAATAATATCTGTTTCATCTGTAGCTGGTTCTTTATTTTCTTTGATAAGTTCCGCTCCAACCATTAAACCAAGTCCACGCACATCACCAATAATATCATATTTTTCTTGTAACTTAATTAAACCTGATTTTAATTGCTCGCCCAGTATTTTTGCTTGACCTACTAAATCGTATTTTTCAATATAATCTAAAACTGCAAGCCCTGCTGTAGAAGAAACTGGATTTCCACCAAGCGTTGAAGCAGAAGGTTTCGTAAAACTAGCTGCCAATATATCAGTCGTACTATAAGCTGCAATTGGAACGCCATTACCCAGTGCTTTAGCCATCGTCATAATTTCTGGTTCTATATCAAAATGCTCAATTGCAAACATTTTTCCTGTTCTGGCAAATCCTGTTTGAACTTCATCAACAATAAGGGGAATTTTGTATTTATCAAGCACTTTTTTGAGTTCTTTAAAATATCCTTTAGGAGGCACAATAACTCCACCATTTCCTTGAATCGGCTCTACAATCATCGCTGCTACGTTACCAGAAGTATTCCTTGTAATCACTTTTTCAACTGCATCTACGCAAACAAAGCCACATGAGTCTGACTCTTTTCCAAAAGGGCAACGATAACAATATGGATTAGGCGCAAAATGAATCCCTCCAGATGGTGTACTTGTTGTTCGCCACATTCCAATTCCTGTTACACTCATTGTCAGCTGTGTTCTGCCGTGTAATCCTAAATCTAGAGCTAAAAACTCATGATTTCCTGTGTAAAGCTTCGCCAGCAACATAGCACCTTCATTTGCTTCAGAACCCGACATACAAAAAAACGTTCTCTTCAAATCACCAGGCATTACATGACTAAGCTTTTCTGCTAAATTAACCACAGGTTCTGTTAAATAAATGGACGTAGTATGTTGCAATGTTCGCATTTGTTGGATCGTTTTATCAAGAATTTCTTCATTGCAATGTCCACAATTCATTACAGATACTCCAGCAAAAAAATCTAAGTATTTCTTGCCTTTGCTGTCATACAGATATTGCATTTCACCTCGTACTAACTGTGGAGCAGCCTTATAAAAATGATAAGAACATGGTATTTGATACTCTTTTTTCTTTTCAATGACTTTTTCAGGTCCAATATGAGTCATATACAATCACTTCCTTTTTATAATTTTAAATTCACCCTATAGTAATTTTGTGAGTTTTAGTGATTTAAAGCTTGCAAACTTTGTTTGGTTTCAGTGATTTCTTCGATTTTATGCACTAATTGTTGCCATTCAAATGCTGTAACTTTGTCTTTCTCAATTTTGTCCAACACCTCATGGTAAATGGCTGTTACATATCCGACTTGTTTAGGGCTGTAGTGCTTCGCCTCTATTCGTATCACGTCTACACCTTGTTTTAAAATCTCACCAAGGACAGGCAAATAACAGAAATCTTTCATTGGTAGAACATGATTTTTACAAAACTGATCTGCTCTAACACGTCTTACATAGCCTTTTTCATCAATTAAATCCATTGGCTCTTTTAGGCAATAATCTTCGCACCAATCATCTGATGTTATACCATATTCAGCAGCTTTTAAACAATGCTCTAGGTACATAAAAACTGGTGCACCTTGAACTATAATTTCTGATTGCAAGATATTATTTTTTAAGAACTCATTAATAACATAAGGTGACGACTCAATAGATAAGGTCGTACGCGTTATACCACGGTCTTTATAAAATTCAGCAGCATATTGGTTATAAATATTCAGCCCATAATCACCGATTAATTCAAGTCCTGAGTTTCTAAACTGACGAGCTTGTCCAAGATTACCAATAACTAGCCCAGTTACACCAAATTTTTTTAATTTCGGAATTAATTGATCCAATTCTAAAAATTGACGTTCATTTAACATTCTTGGCAATGAGTAGTAAATTTTCACTTGTTTATCTTCTACATAGTTACATGCTTCCTTTATTTCCGTTAAGTTAAATGCCTTTGCAGGTCTAAATACTTCTGCTGATAAATAGATAATTTTCGCACCGTTATCAGATGCTGCCTTAAATGCTTCTAATGTGTTAACGGTAACTGCTAAATTAGGCTTTTTTATTATTTTTGTCAACTCCTTATTAGCAAATACTTGCTTGATGACATCAACTTTTGAATCAGCAATATCTCTTTCTTCCACTGGCACACTAAACACTCTTGGCTCTCTTCCACCAGGATCAATGTTAGTAGCTCCTGGTTTCTTAAACGCATATGCAGTTGAAAGATTTCGGATTCGGTTTTCTTGTAAAAATGCTACACCATCTGAGTTTGTTTCGTATCCTGTTGGGTCGTCTAAATAACGATCAATAGCTTCAGCATATAAATTAATTACATTTATCATGTAATTAACATCACGCATTCTGCCTTCAATTTTAAAAGAGTTCACGCCAGATGATATCAATTGTGGTATGTGTCGATATAAAGAAAGATCTTTTGCGGCAAATGGATGGTCTAAATCACCATCGCCACATTCAAATTTCCAACGACAGGGCTTCATACACTTCCCACGATTACTGCTGTTTCCAAATAATACACCACTATAATAGCACTGTGCACCGTGTACCGTACACATATCACCATGTGCAAAATATTCATATTCCATTTCAGGAAATTTGCCCACCAGTCCCCTAACCTCATGAAGATGGACTTCTCTTGAAAGTACTACCCTTGTAATACCTAATTCCAATGCTTCAGCAACCATTTGTTCATTATGAACATTAGCCATCACACTTAAATGAAGTTCTAAATCAAGCTCTAAATCTTTAATTAATTTAATAGCACCAAAGTCTTGAACTATCAAAGCATTTGGTTTCACCCCTTCTAAAAATCTTAAAAATGCTTCGGCTTCGGCTAGTTCTGCATCACTCATCATATTATTAAACGTTATGTACACTTTTTTATTTAAATCATGTGCTATTTTAACAGCCTTTGCTATCTCTTCGTTTGTTAAGTTATAATCTGGATTATGTACACGCATATTGAACTTTTTTCCACCAAAATAAACCGCATCAGCACGGCTGTAAATAGTCTTCTGAAAATCTTCAAATGTTTTTACTGGTGCTAAAAGCTCAATTTCTCTATTGTTAAATTTTCTACCCACGAACTTCTCCTTAAAAGATGAGACAAGGCAATAATCTTGCCTTGTCTCGAATTCACTTATTTTTTACAGAGGCTTACATCATTCCCATGCCGCCCATTCCTCCCATGCCAGCCATTGCAGCCGCAGGATCTTCTTTTTCTGGTAAATCTGCCACTATAGATTCTGTAGTTAAAAGTGTACTTGCCACACTTGTTGCACTTTGAAGTGCTATTCTTGTAACTTTAGCAGGGTCTATAATTCCAGCTTGTACCATATCTACTATTTCCTCTGAAAGAACATCAAATCCTTGACCTTCTTTCGCTTCTTTAACATAATTTACTATAACACTGCCCTCTAAGCCAGCATTTGTAGCAATTTGATATAGAGGAGCTTTTAAAGAACTTAAAACTAATGCAGCTCCTGTTCTTTCGTCCCCTGAAAGTGTTTCCATTACTTTTAAAACAGATGAAGAAGCATGAATATAAGAAGAACCACCGCCTCCTAAAATTCCTTCTTCTATAGCGGCTCTCGTAGCTGCTAGTGCATCTTCCATTCTAAGCTTTTTCTCTTTAAGCTCAGCTTCTGAAGCAGCACCTACTTTTATTACTGCAACTCCGCCAACCATTTTTGCCAAGCGTTCTTGTAGTTTTTCACGGTCAAAGTCACTTGTGGAGTCTTCTATTTGCATTTTAATCAATTTAACTCTAGCATCAATTGCTGATTTCTCACCAGCACCATCCACTATTATTGTGTTTTCTTTTTCAACTTTAACTGTTTTAGCACGACCTAAATCTTCTAATGTAACATCTTTTAAGTCTAGTGCTAAATCTTCAGATATTAAGTTTGCACCTGTTAAAACAGCGATATCTTCAAGCATTGCTTTTCTTCTATCACCAAAGCCTGGAGCTTTTACAGCAACACAAGTGAAAGTTCCGCGGAGTTTATTTAGAACAAGGCTTGCAAGTGCTTCGCCTTCAATATCTTCTGCTATAATTAACAATTTAGCATTTGCACCAACTATTTGTTCTAAAAGTGGTAAAATTTCTTGAAGATTTGTTATTTTTTTGTCTGTAACAAAGATATATGGGTTATCTATTTCTGCTACCATTTTTTCCATATCTGTAGCCATGTAAGGTGACAAATAACCTCTATCAAACTGCATTCCTTCTACTAGCTCAAGTTCTGTAGAAACTGTGTTAGATTCTTCAACAGTTATAACACCTTCTTTTGTAACTTTTTCCATGGCATCTGCTATCATTTCACCAATTTCTTCATATCCGCTTGAAATCGCAGCAACTTTTGCTATGTGGTTTTTGCCATCTATATTTTGGCTCATTTTTTTAATTGCTTCTATTGCAGCATTTGTAGCTTTGTGCATTCCTTCACGTAAAATGATAGGATTTGCACCTGCTGCTATGTTTTTAAGCCCTTCATTTATCATAGCTTGTGCTAAGACTGTTGCTGTTGTCGTTCCGTCCCCTGCATCGTCATTCGTTTTTGTTGAGGCTTCTTTAACTAGTTGAGCACCCATATTTTCAAAAGGACATTCAAGTTCTATTTCTTTTGCTATTGTTACTCCGTCATTTGTAATTAGTGGTGTTCCGTACTTTTTATCTAAAACTACGTTTCTACCTTTTGGACCGATAGTAACTTTAACTGTGTTTGCTAATTTGTTTACACCTTCTTCTAAAGAGTTTCTTGCATCTATACCATATTTAATTTGCTTTGCCATTTCTATTTTTTATCCTCCTAAATTAATTTACTATAGCTAATATATCGCCTTGGCGAACAATTATAAATTCTTCGTCATCTAATTTAACATCTGTACCAGAATATTTTGAATAGATTACTTTATCTCCTGGCTTCACCTCTATTTTAACTTCGTTTCCATCTACGAAGCCACCAGGACCTGTCGCCACTACTTCTGCTTCTTGTGGTTTTTCTTTAGCAGTTCCGGTTAGCACAATTCCTGATTTAGTTGTTTCTTTAGCATCTAGCTGTTTTAGGACTATTCTGTCTCCTAAAGGTTGTAATTTCATTTTTAACTTTACCTCCGTTATTTTTTATAAATTTGTATAAATTTAAAATTTTTTCATCACTATATATTTTAAACGATTTTTTGGAATTTTGCAAGTTATTTTTTAACAATTTTAAAAAAATTTTTAAAAAAAATCATTCGAGAATTCAAATTCTCAAATGATTCATAGTGATATTTAATATATCCAAAAAAAGAGAGGTAAAAAACTATATACTTGCCCAAAAATCAAATTCTTTTTTTACAAGTTTCTTACGTATTTCATCTAATTTACCAAATTGCTTTGTTGAGACGTTACTAGCATGAAAAGTTGTTTCCTTAAGTGATAAAATCACTAAAAGATCGTGTTTGTTTTCTTCAAAAAGGATTTTTCTTGTTTTTTCACATACTTCTTTAAATAGATTTTTAATCTCTTCGCTTTCTTCTGGAGTAGGTTCGCTGTAAAGCTTTGAATATAGTAAATTTTCGGCAAAATTTATATACGACCATGATAGATTTTCAGATTTCAAATTTTCTTTAACTGGGTGAGCTTCATAACTCTTTTCTATTGTTTTTAAAATTGTATTTGCTTGTTTATAGTTTTTGGCTAAAAGAATACTGTAAATTAACAAATACCTATTATAAGGACTTTCAAATAATCCTCTTTTATCTCCGAATTCTAAATTTTCAAGCATAGGAACAATTTTTTCATAAGCTGATTTGCGATTGTCATTTAAATTATAGTCAATTAATGCTTTAAGTGTATGGGTCGTATTTTTTATATGTTTATATTCATTAATCTTCATATAAATTCACTTTGGCTGACTTTAGTTATTGCCAGCCACGACCGCCACCACGGTTTCCGCCGCAGCCTCTGCCAAAACCTCCATTAAGGTTTCCGACACAGCCACTATCAGAACCTCCACCGTAAATCAAACACCAGTCAAATCTTTTTAACATAAATGACCTATCCTGCGCGGAGATAATGCCATCTGCAATCCAAGCATCCAATCTTTCTTCAAAGGCTTCACGAGTTAAGAAATTTCCATCATCATCCCACATCATCCTACTGCCTGTACTCCTGCCAGGACAACTAGCAAAACCAGACATTGGAGCTTGGGGTTGTATGTTCGCCATTGACATAGTGCTAAAACCAAACACCATAACACCTGCTGCTGTAAGTGCTGCTATTTTTTTCATAATATTCACTCCTCTTAAAATTATTTTACAGTATTGTTGTTTTACAATTCACTGTTTATGCTATTAGTATAACGTACAATTGTGTCAAAAGTGTGTTTTTTATTTTCTATTTTTGTGATATTTAATTTTGTGGTATAGCATAATCGATTTAGTTAAAAACTATTAAACTCTTTATTAGAAACACGTACGTTTCAAGCATTTTTCTGATGAAGAGTTTGATGATTTTTAAGTTAATCCACTATAAGAGGAATTTCAAAAGTAAATTCCGCTCCGCCGTCAGGAATATTTACCACCTTAATGGTTATGCTGTGTCGATCAGCAATTTGTTTGGCAATAGCTAGCCCTAACCCAGATCCTGTTTTATTATGCTCAGAGCGTTGCTTATAGAAACGATCAAATATATAATCAATATCGTAAATGGGGATTCCACAGCCTTGGTCACGTATATGTATCTGGATACAATTCACTATTTTTTCTAAATCTATAACTACGCTACTCTTTTCTGGAGAAAATTTTATAGCATTATCAACAACAATAATCAGCATCTGCCTTAATCGTCCATAGTCTCCGATAGCTGAGAAGTTATTTTTATTACAAGTAAAAGTTAAATCCACTTTTTTATGTTGGGCAACCCGTGACATA
>Ga0131853_10021203_pt1 | contig 11794 bp, 6 predicted proteins | sample TergutLab28metaG_FD_92764 | JGI IMG/M metagenome (GOLD analysis project Ga0131853, IMG submission 92764) | Labiotermes labralis P1 segment gut microbial communities from Petit-Saut dam, French Guiana - Lab288 P1 (version 2) (version 2) | ecosystem: Host-associated > Arthropoda: Insects >...
ACCAACAGACAATCCCGCTACATAACACCAGCACGCCTCAAGTCAGCCTACACAACGCAACAAGTAGTCGCAAGCTCCTGAAGATGGACATATTAACGTCTGAAACATGTTGAGCAGTAGATACTGAAGCAAGTGTCATCTAGTTGGTCAACCTTTATTCAAATATCAAGATGATGCACGGTTCAATACGCATAAGATTCATATACATATTCACGGTCGTCCGTCATTTGTCCCTATTCTGAGGTGTGTCATCCCCGTTGTGTGTTTAAACAATATGGTGAGGTAAGTTCAGTCAAAAATACAACTATAAATATATGGCTAAATGATGGTGTTTATTAGTAATGTAATAACGACATGTTTCGGCTTATAGCAGCCATCTTCAGGTTTTGACAATTTTCGTGCTAAAAGAGTTTTATATAATATGCCTAAACGGCGTGGTGATGTTGAGATCTCACCACGCGGTTTAGGCATATTATATGAAAATCTTTCGCAAGAAAAGTGTCAAAACCTGAAGATGGCCGCTATAGGCCGAAACATGTCGTTTTTACATTGCTAATAAACACCATCATTTAGCCATATATTTATAGTTGTGTTTTTGACTGAACTTGCCCCACCATATTTGTCCCTATCTTGAAACAGGTAAATGCTACGTCTATACACATAATACAGTAAAACTTATGTTCCTTCTAAGATTCTTCTAGGTAGATTCACTACACAGTAGTTCTAACATTCTACATAAAATACCGTTATAAATATGTACTAGAAATTTGTGGAGGAAAGCAATTTTTGAGAAACTAATAGTAGCTCTGCTGGTTAAGAAATTCCCACCTTTCACACAAACCAAAACTTTATCAACGGCTTAATAACAACAGGTCCCTGGCCCATATCTTGACGCAGATGACACCAATCTACCCCACGCAAACTATTCAATTAAGACACGTTAAAATGTTATCCCCCTTCTATAGATTCATGATCTAATGGGTCTCTTCCATTCACTTATTCCGACTAAAATTCTGTTTGCATTTATCACCTCGCCGAAATGAAATATAAAAATAAGTTTGTAAAGATTACAGCGAAATTTTTGCGGAAATGCTAAGAAATTTTACAGAGCGAAGGTAATTCTTCTGACAAGTACGTCAAAAATCGTTCATACTGTTTTGGACAACAACTCTGTCTTAGCTATACGTAAATTCTTATGGAAAAGAACGTATATTTTTAACAGTAAAGCATTCCAGGTATGCTCACCTTAAACTACGCCTATACTCCAAATAAATGTGACCTCCAAATGTATATAATATTTCTCTTGAAATAAATACATTACTTTATCGCTATATATGTATATTAAACCCTTCAAAACATTACAGTTACTGTACGTAACACCTGCCTTCATATTAACGAGGTGATTACTTACATACTGTATGCTTTTCTTATGCCTTTCAGATTGCCTTACCTTTACAAAGGATAATAAATGTGTTTAATCGGAAGGTCGCTGGTGCGATCCCAGCTGGTGTCAATGGAATTTTTCGTTGACATAAAATCCTTCCGATTGCACTATGACACTGGGGTCGACTCAACCTGTAATAGAAATGAGTACCAGGAGCATTTCCTGGGGGTAAAGGCGGCCGGTGTGTAAGGCAGACAACCTTACCACAGTCCTGTATCTTTGTCATGAAATCTGGGAATCTTAACTTCCTGGAACCCTCTGGGCCACTCCAGGCCTGTAACGGGACTGATTTACTATTTTTTTTAAATAAATGTGTTTAGTCCGAAGCAATAATTAAATTTTTATATACGGACACAATTTACGCTTCAAAGTGATAAAACACATAAGACTCCCTTAAAGAAATTTCCAATTTAATTTCCAGCCTCGCGGTATTGAAAGGAGAAACCTGTCGTTGAAAGCTACAAAAGAATCAAATTACACTTTCTCTCCCACAGAAATTTCGTGTCTTTTGAAACTTCTCACTATAAAGACACAATGTATCATTGTTCTCGTCCCACTCAAGCAGTACTGCTTCTGGCTTTTATTCCCTAAGTATCGGTCTCGAAGTCGTTTTTAAAATCCGAAACATTTTATGCAGCACAATTTTGTGCTCTCAAAACATGTCTGTAGCCCTCTCTCCCAAAGCGCCGTGACATGCAGGCCACTTAACTAGCAATCCTGAATGGCGGATTGCAGCAACTCTTCTGGTAGGCACCACGTTCATGGCATCAACGCCCCGCAATAAGTAGTGTTGGCGGACCACGTGTGGACCGCGAAATCAATTTACCTGCCAAAATAAATATCCTGTTTCTGTGACGGTAAGACTTACTAATACATCTGACGGTCTAACCATCATTCCTGAAACTATTCAACAATATACAGGGTTATTCTAAATGATTGTCGGGGTTTTAACAACTTGTCATACACAATACACTTGAGATAGGAGTATGTTTATTTTTTTATTTAATAGAATAATACTCCAAGTTTTTGTTACATACCTTACAGGTGCTCTATATGTGCATCTTTTGTGATTCTACAAACATCAACACGATAATCGAGTTCGTTCCGCATGTCAGCGGTGATGGTTTCAGTGGCTGTTCTTATTCGTACCTTCAGTTCCAGGATACACACGCACACTGTCTCTTGAAACTGTGCATACCACCTTCGAATGGAATTTTCAGATGTTGGTTGTTTCCCGAATTTGGTGCGGAATTGCCGCTGGAAACTTGTACCCCGACAATCTTGTTGAATAACCCTGTATTTTATCTTTCCCTTGGCTCTCAAAATGAGACCGGCCATCCTTTCAAACTTGCACAGAAACCTGTCGCAGTACACAAATTCCTCCTGCTTTAGTTGCGTCATATAGTCCAACCTCAAATTGTGAGACCGATATGGAGTCATTTTAACCTATTTAGAATGTAAAGGAAGCCAGAACACCGCCGAGACGAGAATTTTCCTGCAGGTGTCACTTCTTCTTTTTGGTACGACACCGATTCGCTTGTGAGACACACTTCCGCTGGGACAGCCAACGTGCATGGATATGCTTTGAAAACCAAACACGCGTGTTTAACTCCGCACGGGCAGATAAGCATTTATTTATGGAAGTTACCAAGAAATGTGCTATGCTGTTCTTTTCTTACCAGTGCTTAACACGAGTATGTTTGCACACTACCACTGCGTCATGCGTCTTTTTTAATGTTATTTTGTGGCCGCTCTTAAACCGAATGAAACCAAAACACGCAAGGTTTAAAGATAACACCGTGTTATTATTTCTGTATGGAAAGATAATTTTTTTTGAAAAAAAACAATAAATCGTGGGCATATTTCTCTTCCAGAAGACATTTGATATTCAAGAAAGTCCTTCGCAAAACATGTAAAGTACAATTAATACAAACATTTTTGATACTGAAACGAAAACAGTTGTATTGATAACAGACTATTTATATGTTCTTCGAATATACGTAACACAGGGGGCATTCCATTACAAGCGTCAGAGCCATTCAATTGAGAAAACCATAACACTATTTTAAATAGGCCTGTCAAAGTCGGTTATAAAACAGGTTCCGAAAATTTTCGGAGAAATATCTTACAGCTCGACAGTTCACCGCATTTCAGACCCCAGTAAATGTTAATTTCTGTTTCAGAGTTGTGCGCAGACGAAACGCAATGTTTCATAGTATCATAGTATCAGTACACCCCAAATGGTCGTGTTGCGGAGATAGCTACCATTTCAAATAACCTTCAAGCCTAGCGCCAAAATCAGTCATCCGTTTCAAAATTATTATTCTGTTTTAATTCAAGGAAGTGTTGATCACAGAATATACCAAAACCTTTGCACGAGGCATACATGACGAAATTGAAATTACCGAAACCTTGCTGACACGTGTTCCACCCATGGTCTTACAACAGGAAAATCTTCAATTAGGAAGTTGGAGTGACCTGCCAAAATCCTCAATCGCTAATTGAAGAAACTACTTGTAGATGGAGGTCAATCGGTATTTAGTAAAGGTACTGATGCTGCTGTACTTCTTGAGTGGGCGTCAGACAAACAGATTAGGAAGGATCACTGTGTCATTCACAGGCATATCTTATGCAGCAAGGTACATTACAACACGTGACGCTCAGAGTTGCTACAGCTGTCGTAAGTCACATTCGTAACAAATTTGCTGAAACCCAGAACATTCTAGGCGCTTCTTCAAGAGGGTAATACCGAATATGGTGAATTGATGTACCATAAGCAAATTCGTTGGCTGATTCAGGAATAACGACTCAGCGTTGTGTGAACACCAGCAGTGAAGTCCTGCCTTTCCTTGAAAGTTCACAAATCCTACTTTTCAGGATGGCATTAGAAATTACGCCCTATTTTTCGTGTAAGATATTAACAGTCACACCAGCTAGAGAATAAGTGTCAGGTCATGTCTCGATAAAGTCTTATATACCAATAAAATGTAATCTATTGAAAATAAAACTCACATTATTCAGAAACTACCTTTCAGAAGGTGACTTCATAATTTTTCCCATTTGTTTGAAACACATTCCCACTGGGATCTTCTTGCGCCTGGTAGAATTATTCAAAGACTTGAAACTGCTGAGAAAGGACTTCGAATGTAGAACACATTTTCTGGTGGTGGGAGCTTTTTAAATTAATTAAGGGCAATGAGAAACTATCGAGTTTCCTTGTTCCACCTTGTACACAAATGAACAAATGGAGACAGGTTCAGCGTACTTGCATCGAAGTCCATAGTCAGAATTTCCCAATCTATGTGATTTGGCCTTGCGGTTTAACATTGTACTCTGAAGCATCTACATTTTAAAACAAACATTCTGTGCAATGAGTCTAGCCAACAACAAACAACTTTCAACACAACTGACAGCCATTTTACACGACACCCAAAGACAGAAACATCACATTTCTAGCCGGACTATGTGACATCACGTGATGTCTGCTTGAGCAAAACGAACATTTGTTTGGCCCTCGAATGTATTTCACTTACGCATGCCTGGTCTAAATATATATTTCCTCACTGGTTGAATACACGTTCACTGGCCGTAATTTGATAGCATATTGAGTTCCCCAGCACATAATGAAGTCGCTTTTACTGCAGACTTTGCCGTTGATCTGGTGGTTACTCTTCAGTTATTTGGGCTCTACATACATATGGCTATATTTTCCAAAATACTACACCAACACGTAAATAATGTAAACAAAATTCTTTATTTTTAAACGCGATGAAATTCTCGTTTCATATGTAGATTTTGAAACACAAGAGGAGTATGTATAAACCTACAGTTTAAACATCGTTTCAAAATAAATCAGAATAATTGCTACAATTTAACGTGCGAATCAATTTCCTCACAACGCCAAATACAGCGCTTCAAGCATTAATGTTATTAGAATATTACTGCTTTACAACCCAACATGTGTCCGAACATCAACTGTCATCACACCGTATTCACAGGTCGTTAAACTGTAATACGGTAACACACCCGTACTTATCACAATCATAAGATTTTAATACGGGCATTTTAATGTAATAGGCTTGTACGTTATATTATTCGCTTTGTGCTATCACTGCAATGCATGATGTCTAGATCGATTTTAAAACCCTGCGTTCGATGCCACGTGGTCGCAACGACAGAAAAGTATCAGCTATAAAGAAGTTAATAGGTTATGCATAAAGGAAAGACTTTATGGCAGGAATTACGGTACGTATGCATGCTATGTAGTACGGCTGAATAAGCTGAATAAATTGGGTATGCCAGTGATAGAAAATTATTTATTTTTGCCATGCCGAACGTTACAGACGACATAAATTTTCCGCAGTAACCAAACAAATAATGTTTGTTTCGACCCCCCCCCCCACTCCATGCTACACAAAATTCAGTTTAGCTATACCACGCACGCAGATTAAACAAACCTGTGTTAGCTTTCACCCACAAATGCTACGTTCTACAAACAGAGGTGGATATTGAAGTGCCGTATCCCCACAACTTTAAAAGGAACTCGGTACTTCAGACTGAGAAATGTGGCACGATGATTATAGTCCATCACTTCTGCCTCATCAGTTAATGAAATTGTTTATTTATTTACTTGTGGTATGGTTATTTAATGTCGTCAGCATATCAGATCATACAGCATCGACGGGTAGATCAATCAGTGCATAACGAATATGAAAGAGTGTGGAAGGATGCGGTTTTGCCTTGTTTGAGAATAGTTTACCGACATGTGCCTAGAGGGACTGAGAGAACCATGTAAAAGTTGTCATCATGACGGCCGGCCTTCGGGCCAAATTAGAAACTATGGTATCCAAAACACAAGTAAGAAATTTTATGAAATAATGTGGAATGCCAACTTGATGCAACTAGGTAATTTTATTGATGTATTCTTAGCTCGACATGTTTCGGGTACTTACGCCCATCATCAGGAGTATTAGATGTTGAGTTGCAGCATATGGTTTTCTGCACCGAGTTTTTGGATGGGTGGTAGTCTTGAGAGCAGCTGCATAGGTCGTGTGTACGGTGCGGATTGTGCCGTGCGACGTACACATGACCTACACAGCGGCTCTCAAGACCACCACCCATCCAAAAACTCGGCCCAGAAAACCATATGCTGCAACTCAACACCTAATGCTCCTGATGATGGCGTATGTACCCGAAACATGTCGAACTAAGAATATATCAATAAAATTACCTAGTTGCATCAAGCTGGCATTTCAAGTTATTTCATGAGGAATATGCACGCTCAAACAACCCTCAGAAATTTTAATTTACCGTGACGTTGAGTTCTAGCTTCAAGGTACCTACTTCGAATTCCGTTAACATTGCACGTCGCAACATATTGACTGGCACACTTTCTCGAAAGCGGGAAGCCAGGCGATAGAATGGGCCTCCACCCCCCCCCCCGAAGAAAACAGTACCTTGATCGAGACTTTTGTAGATTTCCACGGACACGCACTGAATTTTTTGTATGTTAAATATTAGATATTGCAGGCTTCCGCCGCAGTGTGATTGAGGTCTTAGCTTTCCACGAATGACTCCTGGGACTGTTTGACTCTTGCGGATAGGACCGATATATTGTCCCGAAACGTCGGTATCAACTACCAAGTCACATTGCGCAGCATTTCAGAAGAGCGATGATCTCAAATAGTTAATTTTCATAAAATAAGATACGCTGCTTTACAGTATCCAATCTCAGAACAAATGGCAGATGCTAAATTAATCGTCTTGCAATACTCACTCATGCGAAACCAAAGGAGGTACTTCAAATTACAACGTGTCTAAACATTTTACAGTCTCTTATTTTAAAGTAAAAACACAAAATTACACCAGAATGTGGCAGAAGCTATGTCGGTGAAAGTGACAGTGACACTAAATAGGAGGTTATGTGGGCCCCAGTGCCAGAATAAATGTGTTGGGGTGGAGAAAAAACTCTTAATCTTGCTGGGAATCGATCCAGGATTCCTTCTGTGTTGAGCACATTGCCTAGTCGCTATACCGACTAAGCTACCCCGGCACTATGCCAACAAATAAACCGTAAATGAATATTTAAAATATTTTATGTAAAAACTTCCTGCACCATATATCACTCTGATACTCGAAATCATGAACAGCAAGAAGACAGGGACAGATTGGCACGGCACCTGGCCATAGGATCAAATACTGCGAACTGCTCCATATAGATAAGCACAGAACGGGCGCACTGTTACAAACATTTCCAGCATCTTTATTCATATTGCGAGATGGAAATGGCTAAGGTTAGATAAGGCCCATAGCTCTACAGAACTACTACATTATTAGCTGAGAACGAGCTCCAAGACAGCCGTCGCCATTCGTTACTCAGAAGCTGACAGTTGACATTCTCTGATTCCGTCCTACCTCCGCTCCCCTTCGCTCCCCACCAACAAATAAATAGCAACGACGGGAAAGAGGATACCGAGACAACCACCAAGTATTGCACAGCCCTAGCTTGCTTCTTAGCTGTCCTATTTCGTGCTGCGTAGACTGTCTCTTTTTCGCGTGGGAGATAAGATGCAGCAGATGGAGCGCTGTTCTGTCTGTGACGTCTGTGGGTCCCGGCGGCAACAGTGGGAGATGCTACGCAATAATATAGTGTGAGACGTGACGTGAAAGAAAACCAACACCGCTGGCATCTTTTAAGAAGTCTTACTACCATTGCTCCCATTGAGAAAGGAAAACAAATTCCCCTCGATGTTTTTTATCAGCCACATTATATTTCACGAAGTTCCAAATGTTTTCGTCGTCATTACTATCAGTTCACATCGTCTCAGCGTCTGTTGCACGTACGTTCATGGCATTATTGACACGCAAGTGACAATTGTTCATTATGTTCCAGTACATATTCTATAAAATGTCAGTTACCAGTTTCGAGAATGTAATTTATGGTTCATAAGTACGAAATTAAAAGATTTTTATAAACTAAACGCATGGCAAACAGTCCTCCATGAGAAGCTAATAGTGGCCCAGATACTCCAAAATTTCAATGCCGTTTGTGGAGCACCAACATTTAGGTGTATTTAAAAAGATCACATCACTAAAATCGGCGCTATTTTCTTACTTTACGCTGCGTATGTCAATAGATTTTACGGCCGTTTCTGGACGACCTATCGGTTCCATCTTTAAGGGACAAGAATCTTTGCTTGGCCCTTGAAGATGAGACTGATAGAATGTCCCGAAACGAACGGAACTACCATTCTACGCTGCGTAAGATCCCAGAAGAGCGTATATCTGATTTACAGCGTGGAGGAAACCTGAAATCACGCATAGATTACATCACTGCTCTCTGTACTGGGCCATACGAAGCCGGTCTTAACTTCATACTAAGAGTTAAACATCCATTCTAATATCCTCGTTCCAATACCTGCGTCTGCCAAATTCTCGTTTTCTACATGTATACCGACAAAGTTTGGAATAAATTTCCCTTCTGCCACATACATGCTATTTGCCCAGTCCATTATAACAGTCCATTTATCGCCAGAATAATCAATTTAATTAGTTTACACAAAACAAAATTAAAACTTGACACTTGCCAAACAACGCAAAATCGCTGTTTAGAGAGTACAATTACGTCCAAAAATCCTCACCACTCCTCCAACTCAAGTAGCAGCTGGGTTACAACTGAGTGCTTCACTTCTCCACCGCTTCCTAGCAACAGTTTGCTTTTGACAAGCCCTGCCACCTGGCTAACGTAACTGTGATTATAAAAATTACCTAAGTTTGGATAAAATAACAACAAAACCTATGTACCCTATGTATATGCATCTACACACACACATTTTAAGTCTTTGGGGCAATGATTGTCAAATTCTAAATCGGACTGGCAAACATACGTGATAGACGCACTGCAGGTCCCTATTCACGACAAAACACGCATTTTTTGTAAATTATTTTAGGGTCTTAACACCAAGAACATGACAGGAGTGCTTGGCAGTGTTGCGAGCCATTCGACGCAGCAATGTAAAATTTGTAACAGCGATAGTTTAATTGTAAGATAAAGATAACAGCTCCGACGGTGTACGATGTACTATTACTCTGCTTCTTAACCTCAGCACTCGATCGAGTAGAGTGGTCACCTTCATGCTTCGGTCGCCTTACCCCTAACGGCCACTGAAAATCACTTGCTGTTGCCGGGAATTAAATCTCTTTTCGTTCAGTCCGTAGCCCAATCACTATGCGAACTATGCAATCCCGCTCAACCTAGGGCAAGCCATGAAGATTCAAACAGGGAGTAGACAGAGCTCTACTCTTTCTTTAACCTCGACGCTATATAGGGGTAGGACATGGTTGTACGAAGGGTCGAACGGGGAGTAGAGGTACAGTTCTGCTCTTTCTTTAACCTAGGCGCTAGACAGGGGTGTAACATGGTTATATAAGTATTCCACAAGCTAAAATCCCATTTTACTTCCCTCCCTGTTCCGGTTAACAGCAGACAGTGAAATATTGCACACTATACTCGTATGCATCCACATCCGCTCCTTTAACAAACAAACATATGGCACAATGTAATGTGCCAAGCGACGTACTTGGTGTTAACGAGTCTTCACCGCGCGGCGCCACGACCTTAAATAACAGCCGTAAATGTTAAACTGGTCATCGTCTTAACAGGCAATTCATCTTAGGAAATATAAGAGTGCTTACAGACTACCAAACAGATAAATATGCAAATTATAACAAAATTAGCTTAATTTTCTAATTTTCCGTTATATTATGTTATACAGAATAGTAGGTTTCGGTGAAGGTTGCTGCTTCCAGCTTCAGGGTAGTTCAAGAAAAGTGCAGTAATTTTTTTTCCCAAAATACGGCCATCAGAGAGCAAATGCATTGTGACAATTCTGCTTATTCATCATTATAATCCGTTCGTGTTCAGCACATTACGCCCTTGGATATACCGTCAGTATTACAATTATTTTTAACTCGGGTTCAAGCAGCCCTGTAATCAGGACCGTATCTGCTTCATTTCAGATAACACGTGGCTGTTGTTGCTTTTTGTAACAGTTGCAATCTAAATTAAAACAGTCCCTCCTGCAGTAACCCCGGTCATATATAAGGCACATTAATTGAAATGTCCGCCAGACTATCTAATCTTCTTGGTGTATTTCACACGCGATTTAATTGAGATTTGGATGCCTGCAGCTGTATAAATCCTGGTGCAGAAAGACTGAAGCTTTCCGGCCATTGAATATAAACGAATGGAGGGAATCAAGCGAACCACTTGAAGTTACCTGGCATTCTAACGTAGCATACCATCAAACATAAATCAACTCTTTATACAACAACATACCTGTCTTTACAGTTCCCTGGTTTCAAATTAATTGGGATGGCTTACCTTGACCCTTCCACTCCGACATTTTCAAGCACGGATACATCCCCCAAACTGTATTTTCTTAAGCTCCTTTAAAGATTTTACCTGCAGAAAGACATTTATTACCTCCCCAAATAAGTTTTAGAAACAGACTAAAATACAAGTATTCAAATAACTTATAATACTGGTAGGAATATTCAGAAGTGGCGTGAAGATACGTAGAAAGAAAGTGAATTCGCAGTTAGTTTTGATAGGGCTAAAAAATAGAATTTAATATCACATCTTTCAGTACCACCATGAATAACACATATAACAAACTTGGTAATTACACAACTTAATGCACACATTCTTGTTTTATAATAAGATTTATTATATGCCTCTACATGTATCGAGCGCTATCATCACACTCTGTAGGTGGCCGTCCCGTGCACCGGACGGCCACCTACAGAGTGTGATGATACCAGATGCTGTATAATACAATTTTGAACTCCTGATGATGATCACATAGTGCTCGAAACATGTAGAGGAATATAATACATCTTATTGTAAAGCAAGAATTTGTGCATCAAGTTGGTTAATTACTAAGATTGTACTGAGATGCACGGTCAGCAAAACATAAAAACGTACAACAACGTCACAGTCTATCTTAATGTCGTGTTTACACTGCGTTGTGTTCAGTTTTCTTTCCGCACCAAATCAGAGTTTAATGCTCCACTTGCTGTATGAGACGTGGTGCAGTAAACGTTGATTTGATGAAGACAGATAATCATCATAAACGTTTATGAATTCATGGCCTTACAATATGTATGAAGCGCATTAGGACAAGAAATAAGGCTCTGGGCCAATACGGCAGATTCGTTCAAAAATTAGCTGCATAAGTAAGACTTCATTTCACTAGTCACTGAACACTTTCTGCTAGCCTCGTTAAAGTACACACTTGACGGAACTGTGTCAGTGCTTATAATAATAATAATAATAATAATAATAATAAT
>Ga0131853_10021204_pt1 | contig 11794 bp, 3 predicted proteins | sample TergutLab28metaG_FD_92764 | JGI IMG/M metagenome (GOLD analysis project Ga0131853, IMG submission 92764) | Labiotermes labralis P1 segment gut microbial communities from Petit-Saut dam, French Guiana - Lab288 P1 (version 2) (version 2) | ecosystem: Host-associated > Arthropoda: Insects >...
ATCTTAAAGCAACGTACTGTATAGCTCCCATCTTAAAGCAACGTACTGTATAGCTCCCATCTTAAAGCAACGTACTGTATAGCTCCCATCTTAAAGCAACGTACTGTATAGCTCCCATCTTAAGCCTCAAGCAGTCCGAATTGCTAGACCCTTGAAATGAGATCCATTAGTTTTTACCGAAACGTCGGTCACGAACTACCGTTATACGCTGCGTAAAATCCCGAGAGAGCGCAAACTGCATTAGCACTATAGAGGAAGCTTGAAGTCACGCGTGAGACACGGACCGTCAGCGTGCGTGGTTTAACGCAGAATATTGCTAAAATTCTTGGACGAAATTCGATTTGCTCTGGCGTTTTATAAACATACCGGAAGTAACCAGATTGTCATCTTGAATTCTGTCGTTTCTATCGTCCAATGAAGCCCCGTAAGCTTCCAGACACCCCCAGCGGCCACTTTGCTTAATACAGTACAAACCTCAATAAAGGTTTTTACCCTACAAGCTCTGGACCGTCGTCCGTAATAAGCAGTGTTTGCCAAAGTACCAAATTGTTTGGAAACAGTGATGTTGAACAAGAGGAAGGTGAGACAGGTAAAACAATACTGATTTGTCTAAATCAGTAGGAATTCGAGTTACGCCAATAATTTGTGTCCACCAGTGAATTGGAATGGCGGGGTGAGAGTTAACAGTATGTGGGTTGATTAGTTGGCTGTGTAATTTATTGCTAGCGTCAGCATCAGACGGAGATCAAACGGCCGGCCGGCCGGCCAATGAATTCCGCTATATAATAAATGCCTAGTCGCTTTGTGCAAATATAGATAAATGTATTCCTACTCTCGCCTAACTTGCTCTGTCAGTTTTCCTCTCCATTGAATTCCTTTACTTTTACATGATTCGTGTAAGAGTTCCCCACAACCTGTGGTAAGAAATTCTTGTGGTATGCCTCTGAAATTGTTCTTAATGAATATCGTACGGAAATTTAATGTATATCCGGCAAACACGACCTTTACAAATAATAACCCCACGTTTGAACTATAACCTTATGACGAAAATGATACTTTGCTGAGAATTTACTGAAGAGATATTTTTAAGAAATGTGTGAGCAGTTATTGACTGGGATTTAGTTCGAAATGTGCGTGAAAGTTGTTCAGTACAGTTTCATGTGGATATTTCTCACATAACTGATGATTGAATTTGCATCTTTTTCAAATTAGTTACAAAAAATTTGCTGCTTCATGCAGCTAACACTGTGGAAACAGAAGACGAGAGCTCAATACCTGTAATAATTCAGACCGCAATTGGACACGATCCTGAGCCACGTTTATCCATATCTGTCATAAACGCCTCATTGATGTAATCCTTCATTCACTTGGTGTTTAAATCAAAGATTTTGAAGAATTTCTCCCCAAAATTCTGTGTGCTTGCGGTGCCCTCTCCATCATAGTCAAATACACAACAATCCGTACCTTCTTACACTTCAGTACATCTAACGAATTATTTTGGGTATATTCCGATAAATAAGCCATATGTTCAGCCTACATCGGAATGTGTTTTATTTGCGAATGTTGTAAACGTTACAAAATTAAAAAACCTTGACTCTCATTTCTTATTTATGGCCTCATTTTCTTACTTTGCTTTGAATTACTTCTGTATAGTTGCAAATATTTGAAACAAAAGAGACGGTGTACGTTTAAAAGTAACATTTAGGTGCGTTCGCGTAACCATTGTTACCGTGGGTAGTCACAAAGTATTACATTATCCGACAGTGTTTCTATAATTTGGCAATGAGCATGCAATATGCATGTGCCATATTGTCAATTGTGGTCTGTCAGGCTGTACAATACACTAGCTCATAAGGGGCACGATTTTCGAAAAATGAAAATTTTTAAACATAAAATGTGTGTTTTTTCTCCACACCTTCTGTCTGTAACATTTATAACTCTGAGAAGAATTTATCGACAAATAGAACTTCACGTAAAGTGCACGTCTTTCTCGTCAGATTTCAATAAAGTGTGAAATGTCTCGACAGATTTTCAAAAAATACTCAAATATCAAATTTCATGAAAATCTGACCAGTCGGAGACGAAATGTTGTATGCTGACAGAGAGACATGAAGCTAAGAGTCTCTTATCGCACTGCTGCGAAACAGCCTAAAATGGCTCCTGCCTCCATATTCAGGTAAGAAGTGTAGACATAGGCAGTATAAGCCTCCGAAAGTTCGGTACCTACCTACCAGAACACACTGTATCATTCCAAAGAACCAGTGCATATTTCACACCGACACAAATATAGTTTTAAAGACAAAGTAAGGAAGGTCGCGAATTCTTCTGATATTACATTCAATGAACCTGATGGTGGAACGACACTGTTTTTCCCTGACTTAAGAACACGTTGTAACCTTTAATTTCGGTATATTGATAACTTATTTTGTATGTTCCTGCAGGTACCCTGCTGACTAGGACATATTTACAGTGATGCTATTCTTAGCTTCGGGGTGCAACGGCAGTAAAACGTCGTGGATTCTCTTCAGGCTCACGTCTTACCCTCAGAAGTGGTATTACTTGCTTTCCTATTCCCGCAGAGCGCATATTAACACCACTCCATCTACTGGCCTAAATCGCGGTATGCTTACCACAAAAAATAAGCAAGTCACGGATTACTGAATCACGCTGTGGCGTGTTGGCAGAACTGTTTCCCGGCAACCTTCACTTCTCCCATGTTGGCTGTCGTCATGTCCGTTTTACCGCCAGCCTAACGTTCTTGGCCTTCTGCCAACTCGCGAACGTTAGACTCTGATTTCAGCTGCCGATTAGTGCGCTTTAGTTTCTAAATTCGCTCTCCGTCAGGTGGTTTTTAAACAAGTTTCAGATTCGGTAAGTGTCGGGCTTGGTTCTTGTTGATTTTCCGGGACTCAGGTGTTTTGTGTGTGTGTGTGTGTGTGTTTGTTTGTAGCTGATCTCAGACAAGACTACGAGTTGGTGTACTTTACAAGTTTTCGTCCTTTCCATTCTTATGTGAGTTTGTACGTTACTAATGCTACGATGGCAACTTCATGTGGTTTATGCGTGTTATTCTACACATCCACGTGAGTACTGAGTTTATTTACGCTTATATAATTTTATAATAAACACTGTTTCTTTTACCTAGCACTGGAATCCCATCTGACGTCATATTTCGACCACCTCCCTCCCCCTTCACAGCTTCCATATTAGTTTGTCTGATGTTGGTGGCATAAGGGACAGGACGGTAGTTGGAGGGGAGTGCTGGCAGTCTTACCTTTACGTAGTAGCAGAATAAGAGTAGCTACACTGCTTCGCGTTCCCAAAGATGGCACCCTTCATTGCCACAGCGATGCGAAATTCTAGACACACAAGCTGACTTGTGACAATGAACTCTGACGTCACTTTATAGGAACGATACAGATACGGTAGAGAGTTACATACAGTTAATATTAAACTGGTAGAAATAGAGTGATATTTGAAATACTTCGGAAAAATTGAATTTGGTCTGAGCAGGAACCCAAAAACAAAGCTGCACACTAATCCTGTACAACCATCAGGGTGATTACTTGACCACTTTCAAGGCCTAAATATTTAGACTGTACAAATTATAAAACGCAGAACGAAACCTTAATAGTCCAACGGTGATCCAGAGCGTAAACTGAGTGGGAATTGTTATTCTGTCAGTCGTGTCTGTCAAGATTGCAATATGATGGCGTGCTTTCTGGTAGAAACATACTGAAGGTTCGGAAGAATGCGCTGCCTCCATCTTTACGGTAGAAAAATTGCTCCTCACATCCCACCAAAATAAATAAAAATATTGTTCTTATTTTATTTACAAATGTTCCATCAAATGAGTACGTTCCATAGCTTAAAAAGTCGACGTGATATTTTAGGATGAGGATTTACGAAAAACACCAGAGGAGTCACAAATTATTTTAAGATAGTCGTAGGCCTAGTAGCCTATTCTGGTCCACATAAAAAAAACTCAGGGAAAGCATCATGGGCATGAGTCAGGAAGGCCGGTTACCCAAGCGCGCTCTATACAGAATTCACTGAGGAACAGCTGTTGGCTACCGTCAGTGATAGTGATGTTTGCCAGTTTAACCTAACCTTAACCTGAAAACAGAAACAGGCCCAAATATCGGAATATGATTCATATCGGTAAAGGGGTGGTGCAAGGGTGGCAAATTCCCTCCAATTTTTTTTCTACGTAAGAATATTTTTTTTTTGGTTGCTGAGTTACAGAGGACAAAATAACAAACCTGAATACTGTGTACACGATAAACTGGGTCGTGTGAAGACAGAACAAATTAAATACCGCCTTTACGAGACGCACAATAGGGACAGTTTAGTTACCCGTTCACTAGGTAAGACAGGTACCGTAAATGTTGGCAACCCCCCGCCCCCCCCCCCTACTCTGTTCCAAAGTCATTAACCAAGTTACGCCTATGCATGTCTAATATTTTGCGCTTTGGGCAGCAAAATATGTCGACCTGTATTTTAGGGTAACAGGTTCTGATATCTGCGGGGACTCAGGACTATGTTTTGTCTCAGTGCGTTTTCCATACTCCATTTCTATTTATTTTTTAACAATTATATAACAAACACGAAGCCAAGCTCATTAATTCAAAGTCTCAATTCTATTTACATATAAATTATGTTTTCTGTTTTACACATTATGCCTCACTGGTACCCGATAAAATACAACCTGTGTTTAATTAAAGTGTACTCGTAATCCAGTATTTGCGTGCATCGGATGACATAACGCAGTAACTGTGTTAAATAATGAAGAAAATAAGAAAGTCTATTTGGTGTACAGGTTCATGCATTTGGGTGGGGGGAAAATTGGTCCACAGTTCATGTCTAACGTCATCAGAAAGTGCTTTATCTCGTTCGGTACCTTCTAGGGCGATTCACTACACCAGTGGCTATGCGGGCATTGCACACTGCAGCACTGAGGAATCAGTAAGCCTGAACACCTGAGGCTAAGGCAGGTTTGCACATCTACCCGGCGTCTTGTCTCTCGGGCGACTACATTTCGAAAGGTTGTGTCTAATATTTCCAACGCCATTATAGCAGTTACTTTTCGTTACCTGTCCAAATGTGTATCAGTTCACCACACGCAGCGAGCAGAGAGCATCAAGAAACAGTGAGGCTGTGTATCACACCATAGCTTTGGTTTCCAGTAGTAGATTATCTTCGCGGCACATTTTGGTGCTTAGCAGTCGCAGGTGGCTCCTAGATTGTCAATAGGTTTATGGGATCGTGGACTAAAGGTTTCTTGAACATCGAGAAGTTAGGAGCAATTTATTCCTTTACCTTTTCTTTATTAATATTTGTATTGCTATGCTATCACTCAGAGGTACCTTTGACTCTTTGCTTACCAAACATTACACTAGGAACACGTATGGTGGGATGGAGACAGAAAGCACTCATTTCTTAATCTTTGGCACTGGGAGAAGATGAGACTTACTGTCTAGCTGAGAACTTACACCCAACGAACAACTCCGGTTTCTTCGTGGGTAAAGGCTATGTGGGCCCCAGAGCTTGTCTGGGTGTGATGACAAAAAGACAGTCGCGGAGTGATAAGAGGATCTCAGAACTGAAGTGGTGAATTGTCAAGTAATCTAAAACATATCACCGTGTCGAGTGGTAAATAGTTCTCGATGTTTCGGAGAAAGTATCTGCGTCATTCTTCAAGGTCTGAGTGGCCCAAGAAGAGTAGAGTAATTAGCGCCTGAAAATGGATGCAGAAATCTCTTCTAAAATGTTTTTTACCCATCGATATGGCGTCATATTCCAGAATATTCCAATATTCAGGAAAGTCTTTAACTTCTCCGGGGATCAAATCCCGAACCTTCGGTCGCCCAGCCAATGAATCTGTGCTCACGCCGACTGACCCAGCCGGACTCCATAGCAGAACGTGAGAAGTTATAAAGTTATAGAAAATTATGCAACTTTGTGATCGGTTTCGTGTATAATTTACACAAATTCAGATTATAACCAACTTACTTTTTTTTTTAAATAAAATCTCGAATTTACGCGTCATTTCCATATTTCTAATTTATATTTTCCGAATTCCACATTTGTGTATTAGTCTTACGTGCATTCAGATATAATTTATATACAGTAATATTATATGTATTGTTTTAGCTCTATAAAGCCATATTCAGTTACTCACGTGCCATGACTGCAGGCGTTAATGTGAGTGTGTTGGTGTGGATGCAAGCCGTTCGTGTACAGTGCTTTGCTGCTGATTGGTGTTACATACCGTTCATCTACCCAACACAGAAATGTTCACCTAACAATGGCTGCCGTGGATTACCAGCGTTTCTCAGTTGCTGCTATTGCCACTATTGCTGTAGTCAATATGACGTGTTTAGTCGTTATATTTGTATTCACGTTGTGTTGGTCGCAGTAATGAAAAATTAATTACTGTCAAACAAAACTAGTGGAATATACAGTGTATAATTTATTTTGGCAACATGTTTCGACAAAATTTTATCGTATTCAGACCCGTAATATACAAATTCATAAAATGTTCTGCATAAATTACATTAAAATATTTCAGTCGTATTTCATTTTCACCAATTCGCGACAGCCCCACTGGACCAATGCCCCCTCTTTATCGAGGACTCATAATCAAACTCAGACACACCACACTCGATAGGACTCCTCTGGACGAGTGATCGGCCTGAAGCAGAGACTTCTACTTGACAATACACAACACTCACAAGTGACAGACAGCCATGTCGCCGGCGGGATTCGAACCCACAATTCCAGCAAGCAAGCGGCTGCAGACCCACGCCTTAGACAGGGCTGCCACTGGAACCGGCCGTAATACCTTGTAATATAATTTTGCATAACAGGCCAAATTTCTACGAAGTTTATATATCCGACCTGAAGAAGAACATGTTGGTTCGAAACATGTTATCACAATGACGTATACATTATATACTAGTTGTGTTTGACGGTAATTAATTCCTTCATTATGAAGTACGTAATGTCGACTTAAATCACCCAGTCAAACTGCAAACACACACTAACGATTTAACAGATTGTTAGAGAAACAGAACGTTGCATATTAATGCCAGCTGTATTCCCCATTGTCAGCTAGAACAGTGTACACACGAGTGCCAACTTTCTCGAGAGTTATCTAGAAGGAATGTAAAGTGTGAACTTTACATTCCGTCAAAATGGAGTTCCACAATGCCATAGATTCTTATGTTAATATCAACAATTCATTTTTGCACCCAATGACCTAGGTGGTCCAGCATCTACAGCACTGTCGGTCAGGCAGCACAGGACAAAAATTTCGCGGGCCACACGCGATGGTCCTATCTCAAAACACCACGTAAAGCTGTAGCGATTGCAGAGTTTTACGGACGGACGGACGGGCCGAAATTTTTGATAGGTCTACATCAGGGATACCAACACGCCTAAAAATGGTCAATAGACCCGCAGAAGAGCGAGATTTAAAATCGACCTTCCCAGGATGGTAAAAAATTGAGACCTGCGCCCTTTAACGTTATTACGCAGCGAGTAGTGTTAATTTCTTATCGACGTTTCGGGACGACTTATAAGATGAGACCCGACAGGTTGTCCAGAAACGTCGATAAGAAATTATCACTGCGCGCTGCGTAATAACCCAGCAGAGCGCAGTTCTTATCTATGTATGTACTTCGCGGCGAAAGCCTGAAATCACCCAGGGTGAAACTTTACCGACAATTTGAAATATGGCCGTCATCCGCGTAGTAGGGGGAGATTTAAGAATCCCTGATTTCAGACGATAAAACCTGATCTTGTTTTACTTCTGTGTATCCGTGATGCCAGAGCGTGCCACACAAATCAGTATCTCCCCTAAGTGTCTGTATTATGTTGGCAATTCTTCGTGGGATTCGTCACGATACAGTTTGTCGTCGCTGCTGTGTTTGTTAATTCGTTACATTGCGTGTCATATTACGACCTTAGTGACTATTTCCACATCTCCATGATGGATTGTAGTATGAATGAATAAATCCATACTAATCCTTTATCTGCAACCTATGAGCTTGTTCCCCCATATCAAAAGAATTTATAAATTCGCCGATTACCATATTTTCTCTCTCTCTTCTCTCTCTCTCACCCTTAATATTACATCTTGCTCCCACGCCACCAGGTTGCGCCTGAAACTTTTCATTTATTCGTTATGTCTACTGAAGCAGGCTGAGTTAATTATGTAGAGGCCAACAGCCCACAGTGGGTCATGGCCTCCTCATTCACGAGGTTTCTAGATCACACACAACGACGCACCACAGTCCTTTGGACAAGTGATCAGCTCTTCGCAGAGACGTCTACCTGACAACACACAATACTCAAAACAGACAGACATTCATGTCCCCGGTGGGATTCGTACCCACAATCTCGGCATACAATCGGCAGCAGACCTACGCCTTAGACCGCGCGGCCACTGATGCCGGTAATACATACAACAATATTAGGATTTTTTCGCCCATACACAGATTTTTATTGTTTATTACGTTTCTCACAATAAATACAGGCCGATCGCAGTGGCCGCACGGTCTAAGGCATAGGTATACGGCCCCTTACTTGCTGAGATTGTGGGCTTGAACCCCCTGAGGGCATGGAGTTCTGTTTGTTGTGAGTGTTGTCAGGTAGAGGTCTCTGCGACGAGCTGATCACTCGTCCAGAGGAATCCTACCGACTGTGGTGCGTCGCTGTGTGTGATCTAGAAACCTCGTGAATGAGGAGGCCCTGGCCCACTGGGGGCTGTTGCCTCAACAACAAATGAACAATACATACAGTCTATTTCTGTAAATATTATTAATCAAATGGTCTTTGTAATCAAATGAAATTTACACCCTGAGTTTCAGATGCGTTCTTTTGGATGCAGCAGGCAAAATAAAGTCTGTGTCACCGCACATACACTGACTGTAATTATTTCTACGTTTATTTTTTTACTATCTTCTCTGTGTTGAAAGTTTCTGATCTCATCTGAATTATTCTACAGCACAGAATATTCCTACATACAGCAGGTCCTCCCCCTCCCCCATCTTCTATAAACCATGCACTTTTTTCATTTCTTTTCAGTTGCATTCGAATTTACATACAATTTTTTTTTCTACATTTGGAAATGTTGTGATCGTAGTATTGCTGCTTCTTTCCTTACGCGCCAGTTCTTCATGTAAATACACATGTTAGTCGTTCAAAAAATTGCATTTCCATCTACGTGTGTGTGTTTACACCTCGCCAATATTTGTACCTGATTGTCGCCTTAATTACACGGGGATTATATTCCGTTTTATGCACCTCGCAATACTGTAAGAAGTTTTTCACAAAACTGGTAATGAAGCATCTCGGTTGTGGTAAATAGGCTTCCCAATTTCTCTTATTTACGGACCGGGATAGCTCAGTTGGCGAAATGCCTTGCTACGGCCTGGAAGTTCCGCGTATCGAATCGTGGTTCGGGTGAGATTTACAGCATCCGTCCAGACAGGCCCTGAGACCTATCCAACCCCTTAAAAATTGGGTGCCCTTCCCGTGGGTAAAGAGGTAGGAGCGTGACAATGACCACCTGCCGTATAAGGCGCCGAGGGTAGAGAAGAATAAGAGCTGTGTGTTCAGTCTTTCCTTTATTTTCACAAATTGAGTTAGTATGGCAATATATGTGCGTGGCACTTACCGTCAAACACAACTATTTTATTGGTTAATTATTGGAAGGTGTACAACTACATGTTTCGGCCCTATTCCTGGGCCATCATCAAGTTGTATCACGACCTAGATGATGGCCCAGGAATAGGGCCGAAACATGTAGTTGTATACCTTCCAATAATTAACCAATAAAATAGTTGTGTTTGACGGTAAGTGCCACGCACATATATTGCCATACTAATTTTATATCACACAACGGGGATGACGCACATAAAGATTCACAAATTGAGCACAATATAGGCCTGTGCATTCACTTTGTTTGCAGTCAGATCGCCCTTTCGGTGTTTTATGATATAAACCGATATCAATCACAAAACTTCCATTCTTATTTTATTATTAATAAAATATTCCCACCTTTACTACTGTCATATTATCATCTTCCGGCCACTTATTGTGTATTTTTATTAAATTATTTTAATTCTTTTCCTATTGTAAAAAAAAACTGCCTAATTTCTCCAAATACCGAAGCCCCGTTTTTTCTGGTTCTCGCTGTTGTCTTCATTAAACTGTTTCATAAAATAACCAAAACAAGTGCCGGCTCTAAAAAACATTTCGCTTTTCTTTTATTTTCTTTTCTGTTTTTTCTTTACTACTTTTCTAATGACTTGGCTCAATCTTTCAGTTTCTCTCTTCTTCACAATATAAGGCAATGTCACCATTCTTTCCCATCATTTCTTTCTGTTATCAACATTCCTAGTTCTAAAACTCCTAAAGCTTCTCTCGCTAATCTCCTTTCCTCTCTACACTGATCATTAGGCCAGTATTTGTCTGTCTAGCCCTTTCTCTTGCACTGTCCACTCCGGCCCTGTTGCCCACTACATATACAGGACTTGTGTCCCCTACGTTCTTTTCCTAATTATTTATCGTCATCGGTGCCATATGAACTTACTTTTGACCACAGATGACACCAGTTGCGCAACGTAGTTCCCACCTCCTCCCAATCACCCTCTTTCCTACCACCCTCTGACTTCCGAACCGAAATCCACTCTAAGCCGCAGTGGACACCCTTGCGCTGGTAAAATTCATTGTAAGCTTGTTATTCAAAACTCTGTTTTGGTTGGACAGTCAAGAGGTCTGAGTCCCTGCAGAGTAAGTTTGTTCCATCTTCTTCTTGTTTCGCAACCTGCAGCCATGAGCATTTCGTCTCGTTATGAGATTTTGGGTTATAATTGAATTTTCGAACTTCCGTGGAGCTGGGTGTGGGAATCTGTAGCCATATGGCCTTAGCGCCACACGTGTTTCTTCTGGGTGTTATTAATACGTGCGTAATCACGATATGAAATTAGTCCTCACAGCGTGATACTGATACTTGGCCGCCCCGTGCTGCCGTGCATGGGGGTGAGGTTACGTGGTTTGCAAGACCGCACAATGGAGTGACGGTGCGATTTTTGTACCCAAAACACAGTTAGTTATTGGTCCTGTTTAATCTGCTAATAAAATTAGCCTTATTATCTCTACTGTACTTACAGTCATCTGGTACCTTGGCTCTCTTTTCAGCAGATGTCTCGTTATCATCTTTCGTTTCGTTACCCTGTACATTGTTTTGTGTGCGTTTCAGTAATTGCTCTTACTGCAACACGATTCATCGTCATCTCGGATCCAACTTTCACATTTATGAAATTTTATAAGGCTTACTGCAATATCAGTGCCTAATCTATTGTACTTTTATGTGCGTGATTAAAAAAGATCACTTTCTTTTATCTTCCCCATATTTACCGTCCAGTATTTCCATCATATGAACTAGCTATCTAACTAACTAACTAAGTAATCAATATATAACGAAGTCCACAGAACAAAGTCCTTCTTGATGATATTGTCATCATATATTTTCCCCAAAATCTACTAGATATTCCCCTTCATACTCTTCTGTATTCTCCTGTCCATCTTATCAATAGTATTCAGCATATGCTAAAAGTTTAATTAAAAATTACCAATCTTTGCTTTCCAATCACCTATTATCACTAAATCAATTTTCGCTACTTTCTCTCTTATCTACTTTATATCCTCTTCCAACCCAATCAAAAATTAAGTTTTTCAGTCTCAGTGTTCTTGGCATAAATAAATAAACAAATATATATATATA
>Ga0131853_10021205_pt1 | contig 11794 bp, 5 predicted proteins | sample TergutLab28metaG_FD_92764 | JGI IMG/M metagenome (GOLD analysis project Ga0131853, IMG submission 92764) | Labiotermes labralis P1 segment gut microbial communities from Petit-Saut dam, French Guiana - Lab288 P1 (version 2) (version 2) | ecosystem: Host-associated > Arthropoda: Insects >...
GGGGGCCCCCCTTAGAATAAAGGAAAAAAAATTTTGTGAAAAATTTTTTTAAAATTTTTTTTTTTCCTCATTGTTGGTGGGCCTTATTTTTTTCCCCCCCCCCCCCCCCCCCAGATTCACGGACTGTACAGTTTTCCCCATGAAGGCCGATTTTTATTTATTCGCATGCTACATTTATGCGGATATTGCTGTCGTCCACCTTGAATTGTTGTCAGACCATACGCCATCTCCTTACCTCATCGTGCCAGATCGTGTGTGGACGCGCTTTGTCAGTCTGTCCTTAGTGCCATATGAGTATGTCGTCTTTTGTATAATGAACATTTTGTTGTATGGTAGTGAAATTTTATTTAACATCCTTGAGAAAGACACCGTGGCAGTATACATATGTGCTGTATCAACACCAAAATTCTGTAGGGGTTTTTGTTTTCTCCATCCGAAATACAGCTCCAGCCTTTTACGAATACTTGGATTCGAATTTCTCGTACCAACTTTTCACTTTTTTTTTTGCCCCTTTTGAAGATCCGCGAGGACGGAAAGAACAGACGATGGTCAACGTATTTCCGAGTTTTGAAGATTGAAGTCGTCCGGGTTGTGACGCTTCGTCGTTGGGCGAGTAGACCCCGACGTTTCGAAGGAACGTAATCCTTCTTTTTCAGCGTCAGGCGGTCTTCTTGTATTGCTTGACTCTGAAGATGAAGGCACGATCATCATTCGAAGCGCCGGGAGCCATTTGCCCCACAGCACATCATAACGTCCCAGAAGAAGCCTTGTTGTCTGTAAATCTGCGATATTGATGCATGTGTCTTCTCTTCCCTTAACGAACGTTGCGCTGGAAAGGTGAATACCCCGGCTTCGTATTTGTAATGTCCTTAGAATAAGGACCGGTATAACAGCTACCCTAAGTAAGCGCGTTTGATTGTGGTTCGTGTAAAATATGTACAGTTTTAAAACCGTGCGGAAAATGTAACAATTTCCTTAGCTTATGTGTAACTGGCTGTTGAAAATAATTTCTTCCAATTTTTAGGTGCGTTCACAAAACAGCAGCACAAAGTACTTAGTTTCGTCATGTCTGTCCATTCTGCCCATCAGCATGGAGCAGCTCGTGTCTCGCTGCATGGGTGTTTGCTAAATTTTGTACTGGGATTTTTTTTTCTTAAACTTGCCAACGAAATTCAGTTTTGATTAAAGTCTAGCAAAAATAGTGCAGTTGATGTATAGGCATGCCATACACGATGGCCTCCGTAAATTTATGATACATCGCGGAATGCTGTGTGGGTTGAAAACGCTCCAGAGAAAAAGACGTAGAGGAAATAATAACATACGTTTTGTCAGGTACGTCTTCCAGAATTTCGCGCCTTTTTCAACATAATTATACCCACCAGAATAGTTTACAGTCCAAACATAAAATGACGACACATAGTTCGGATTTTCATGCCGGTTAATTAAGGCAAAAATACAAAGAGGTAGTGTGATCTGCGATCACAACTACGAAAACTGTGAAATTACGCAGCGAATTGCTGTCATTAGATCTGTTGGCCCACGTTACACGTGTATTGTAGGCCATGAACGGGTAAACAGTCTTTTGTGTGATGCATTGTTTCTGTTCTGTGAATGTTGGTAGAATATATGGAGTGTGTGTGAATTAGTTTGGACATATTATTTTCAAAACGCTTACCTATACTTGCTGTAATTTTGGCAGCATAATGTGACTGGACACATCAGGATGCAAAACCCCAAACACGCCTCGATGTTAAGTTATACATACATTTCCTGCCTTGCCCTTGCAATTCAAGGACTTTGTGATTTTGTTTCTGGAAAATCTGTAAAAATCAAAGGCCTTCTTTTCCCTTCATTCTTCGACTCCTTGTGGCTGCTTGCGAACTGAAAGAAACGACTCAAATCGGTGCCAGATTTTCCAGAGTTTTAGTTTTGTGTGTGTGTGTGTGTGCGCTAACTGAATGTGATTGAATTAATTAAAGTGTTAAGTATGCAGAACTGCAAAGAATACATTGGAAGTACACGTGTATTACACGTATCGTAATAAACTTATCCACCCCTGTTCCAACACCCCACGAACCGAGGTCCCTGCTGCAGTCGTAGTTGTGCTGCGCTGATGAGCTGCTAATGACGGTGGCGTGCAGTCCTTGAGACTGCCTATTACCTTCCTTACTACCGTCCCTCCTCGCTGTATTCGTCTTGTGGGCGGACATCACTTTTTCAGTGCAAGCGTTACGTTGCATGTCACAAATTAAGGATGGAAGGACGTGCAGTATCTCGCTGATCTGTGTGTACTTCATTAACAGTAGTCGTGGTTAGACGATTCGTAGGGTATTGGTACCTTGTATCGCTTGCGAAGCCTCATGCCCTTCACGTATTAGTTAAAGTAACGATCACCTTTGTCGTGAAAGGATTAGGGAGGAAGCAGTAGTGGCGAACTGCACGTGATTAGGTCTTTCGCAAAGAAGCACTCGGTAATACCACGAAAAATCAGTTGTGTCTAGGTCAAAATTCGAAACGGATATCTCTCGGCTAAGAGTTACACGTCAATATTCGGCTTTTTCGATACGTATGCCTGTGGTCGGATAGATGGGCGGGTCTTTTGGGAGGATTTTATTGACCAATTACGGGTTGGTGGGGGCCACGGTAGACCGTAATTACAGTAAAATTCATCTAATGTAGACTCATTGAAAGTGTTTCAGATTATGGTAAGTTCTCTCTTTGCCTGAAAGCGTACAAGAAACGAAGTACAACTAGGCAAGGCTCCGAATCATAAATTTAGTAAACACGTCTTATTAAATAATAATAATAATAATAATAATAATAATAATAACCTGGGCATGAAGAATATAGAGGCCAGAGAACCTCCCTCTATGGCAGAAGCAGAAACTTACTGGAAGTTACTATGGGGAGAAGAAGAACAGCATAATGAAAGAGCAGAATCGATAAGAAGGGAACAGAAAAGGACAGTTAGCCATATGGATTGGATCCCTATACAGATTACGGAAATTACTTCGTATTTGTCTAAAGCTCACAATTGGAAATCTCCTGGAAATGATCAAATACAAAATTGCTGGCTTAAAGCTTGCCCAGCTACTCACAGGCATATCACAAAAAACTTCAATGCAGTAATAGAGGAACCGGAGAAGGCACCTGACTGGCTGACCACAGGAATAACTCATTTGATGCCAAAATCAGGAGACAGCAAGGAAGTCAGAAACTACCGACCCATTACATACTTAACGACTATGTACAAAACCCTAACAGGAATAATACCTAAAAGTATCTCCACACATTTGGAAGAGCAGAGCTTACTGCCACCAGAGCAAAAAGGATGTCACCATGGAAGTAAAGGTTGCATGGATCAGTTAATGATATCAAAGGCAATATATGAGGACTGCAGGAGAAGAAACAAGAACTTAAGTATAGCCTGGATTGATTACCAGAAAGCATTTGACAGCGTTCCATATAGCTGGATGGAAAAGTCAATAGAATTGGTAGGAGTAAACAGTAAAATTCTTAGATTTTGTAAACTATCTATGGAGAAATGGAACACAAGGCTTATTTTAAAAACAAAGCAGGAAGTAATGCAGTCACAACCCATTCAGATACGAAGAGGAATATTCCAAGGGGACTCTGTTTCGCCATTACTTTTTTGCATTGCACTCATTCCATTAACAAACGAGCTGAACAGAGATGATTGTGGATATCAAGTACATGGAACTGAGAGGAAAATAAGTCACTTATTGTATATGGATGACTTGAAACTGTTAGGTAGAAATGAGAATGATTTGAAGAATGAAATGAAAATTGTGCAAACAGTTAGCAAAGATATAAGTATGAATTTTGGTTTAGAAAAATGTGCAAGAATATGTTTAAAAAGAGGTAGTGTCCAAAGCAAAATGCATGTAGGAAGCACATTTGAGAACGACATTAAAGAACTGGACCCCAGAAAAGCATATAAGTATTTAGGCATAGAAGAGAGTTTTGATTTCCAGCATAAGAATGAGAAATAAAATTTGAAGAAGGAATATTTAAGGAGATTGAGACTAGTTTTGGGTACAGAATTAAGTGCAAAGAATAAAATTCAAGCAGTTGGATCATTGGCAGTACCAGCACTTAGATACAGTTTTGGAATTATTAACTCGCACCAAGAATAACTGCAAAACCTAGACCGGAAAACAAAGAAACTACTAACCATTCATGGACATCATCACCCAAAAGCAGATGTAGATCGCTTGTATGTCCCCAGAAAACAAGGAGGAAGGGGCTTGATGCAGTTAGAAGCAGCCCATGCACTAGAAATTACAACATTGGTGGAATATGTAGACAGGAAGGAAGACCCACTAATACAGGTTGTCAGAACACACCAACACAACACCGACTCAACAGTGTTACAGACAGCTAGATGCCTGAAGACAGAAGTACAGAAAGAAACAAGAAAAATTAAGGACAGCATAGCGGAGAAAACAAAAGAATGATGGCACGGCAAGAGGATGCATGGACAATTGCCACGTAACTTAGACGAAAAGCTGGTGGACATTGAGTAGTCATATCGCTGGCTAAAATCTGGCGACATTAAGGGAGAAACAGAAAGTACAATATTGGCAGCTCAAGACCAAGCAATTAGTACAAACTATTTTAAGAATAAAATTTTGAAGCAAGAAATTGGGAGTAAATGTCGGTTATGTAAGCAACATGAAGAAGCTATTGACCACTTAAACTCGGGATGCCCCATTTTGGCAAAGAACGAATATCTAATGAGACACGATAAAGTTTGTACAAATTTGCACTACTCAATATGCAAAGTCTTAGCCATTGAAACCACAAACAAATGGTACACACACATGCCCAAGCCAGTGTGTGAAGAGGGAGATGTCACAGTGTTGTGGAATCAAGCAGTACACACAGACAGAGAAGTTACAGCAAATAGTCCAGATATAATAATTAAAAATAAAAAAGAGAAAACATGCACACTGATAGATGTGGCAATACCCGCAGACAGAAATGTTGTGCAAAAGGAAGCGGAAAAGAAGTTAAAATACAAGAGTCTGTGTATAGAGATACAGCGAATGTGGAACCTGAAATGTACGTTTGTACCAGTAATAATTGGAGCCACTGGAATAGTAACGAGAAGCTTAAGGAAAAATTTGGAAGCTGTACTAGGAAAACATTCGATAGATTTACTACAAAAGACAGCTATACTTGGAACATCACACATAATACGGAAAGTACTGCAGTGTGAAGCTTGAAGCCTGAGTGATAGGGATCACCGCTGGTTCAAGAGAAGTACCAGGAAGAAATGCCTGTGACAGGAGACGTACATATCGTATAATAATAATAATAATAATAATTATTATTATTATTATTATTATTATAGACTTAAGATTGCGCGCAGGACAGCAACTGCAGCCGCACTGCCCCTCGAGAAAGATGTCACTTTGGACGTAGTGGTGAAATGGAAGTCCTTAGAAGCGCACGGAGTTGAACCCCAATCGCCCGGCCGCTAAACATTAATCAGCCAACAAAACCGTATATGATGTGGACTGGATATACGTAGTTTATGCACCAGGACTATAAAACGATGTTCGTAGGTTTCGAGTGCTGTTTTTCTTTCTGCAGAACTGCCGGGTGAATTTTATCACAGGACCTTGAAATGTGTCACCGTTTGTCAGTTAAGCTTGGCTTAATAATTTGAATTTGTTGTAAAAAATATGGAAATTTTAATGTTAAGTCAATCAGTATCGAAGTCGCCGGATACCGATCACGGAACTCACACTTGATATGTTAGTGTTCAGACTTTATAATTAATGACGGGTGAACAGCCAGATAGCGCAGTCAGTAATGAAACTTGAGTCCGGCCAGAATGACCGGGTTTTATTCCGGATAAGGATGATAAAGAATTTTCCTTTTCAACTCCAGAATGCTCTACAGTGGGGATGAGACCGATCAAAGCGTGCAACCGATCACGAACCACTGTGACAATACGCATACAGCGCGGAACTTCATGTTCACCAGTGTTTATTAAGCCTTGATGTAGACACGCGAGTCCTGTACCTTTAAACCGTTGTGTCCATTCGTATGTTTCATTTCCTAAATTAGTGGTGCCGGAGTATGTGGATAAAAGTCAGTCTGTGACGAGTCGACACCAAGGGTTTGTGGAGAGATATGTATTTTGGTTGGTATGTCTCAAATACAATCCTTATGAAACCAAATCGGACTTCTTATTGAGAAGTGAGGAAGTAGGCATAAAACACTTTGACGACTGCACTTTACACAACCGACACGGAAGTTTGTTATTGTGATTATTTTATACTGTAAATGTGCAGTCATTAGGAAATGATGTTCATCGTGGTGGCAAGCCTAAGTTTCGTCTAGGGCGACAAAGGAATTCTAACTTCTAGCTGGCCCGACCTGTAACGTTCATATCGATCTAATGCATGTGAGTTTTGGAGAGAGCTGGAACTTATTAAGGATCGTGTTCTTTGACTGTTCCTAGGTATAGCGGTGCTGAAATTTATGGATATACTGCTAATAGTTTCTTTCCTATCCATTGTAGTCTTACGTACTGTATGTGCAGCCGAACGCGGAACCGGCATTCACTTGCATTTCTGCTTAGTGACCGACGACGACGCCCGCTTTGCAGTGCACAGTTCGGGAGTCCCAAGTTAACGTTCGCAATAGAGCGGACGACACGAGATGCACAGTGAACGACGACGTCCGTCGCAGTGCCGTACTCGGTTCCGCTTTAACAGCGCTGTGTAATGTCTAATAAAATTTACAACACTTTGTGACAGAAATGTTAATATTCTAAATGTTTTCTGATACGGTTTGCCATTTCAGTGAAAGAATCGCTCCTCAGCCCGTTTGAATCTCACTTGAAATACAGCAGAACGGGTTTCAGAACTGTGAGTCTTTCCCTTAATTCACGTGATAGTCCTACGTCCGTACGTCAGTAATTCAGTGTGTGTGTGTGTTTGTGGGTGTGCGTGCGTGCGTGGGTTGTGTATGCGTGTGTGTGTGTGTGAAGGGGTGGGTAGATCCCGGCTGACGGTCGGGTGAACGAGCGAGTAGTTTACTGTGAGAGGTCGTAGTTAGGATGACAGCGCTTCCGCCTTCTTCCTTAGATGTCTTCCAACTGAGAGCCCATTACGTAAATTGTTTAGCATTGGAATTAATTCTGTCCCCACCGATATACCGAATACTAAATACGCTGATTGTCAAAAACTTCTGATTTTAAAACGGTGTTACTCTTACCATCGAAATGGTCACCTGTCAACAAACATGAACCAGGTTTACATTAATGTAGTATAACGAGAACCTTTATGTTTTATACACATCGGCTGGTATAGTTGGCCCAGGAAACGAATATCGGGGATCTTCCTGTGGGTTACAATTAGCTGATTATGAAGTCCGCCACTTGCCGCTATTCATCGCGGAATTCGCTGGCTAACTACTCATCTATGTTTACTTCGAAATTCGCGAATGTGCCGTCTGTGCCTCTTGTGCCCCTTCGTAGTGCTCTTAATAGGAATAATAATAATAATGTGGAACTTAGTAATTCTTACCCCGTGCCAGATATTGTGAAGATAATTAAATGGAGGAGGATGGGATGCGCGGTGCATTTGGCACGCATGAAAAACTGCTTACCACATTTATGGTGGGAAAACCTGTAGAAATGAATCTCTTGGAAGTCTTGCACGTAGATGGCAGTATATTAAAATGGAGTGTCAAGAAAGAGGGTGGGAGGGTGGGACTGGGTTCATCGGTTTTGGGACTGGGACCAGTGACTGGCTATAGGTAATGAACCTTCAAGTTCCGTAAAGTGCTGGGCATTTTATTACATAAGAAACCGTTAGGGGTTATTATTATTATTATTCACGGTGTTGGATGTTACCCGGGATGAAGGAAATAAAACTCGCCTACGAAATGTGGCTGGATTTTTGTTTACATTGAAGGTGGCGACGGCGATGGAAGAGCGGTATTCTACGTTGAATCATGGGTAGGTACTGGGCAACTTTATGTCCATTGAAGTGGCCCCAACCGTGTTATATCAGCTGGATGTGACTGGCATTTACAGCAAAGACGTAGTCACTTTGTATGGGTACGTTACGTGAGACCTACGTATATTACTGATTTGATTATCCCTCCTAGTTTGTTTGGGATTGATCGTAGGATTGCGTATGCGTATAGGACGTATCATTCTGGTTGGATATATACTGGTGATGCTAGAGGGTTTGCTGGCGTAAAGTTGTCTGGATCTCCTAGAATCCAAGTTCCCGTGGGATTGGTATCGATAATAATGATTATGATTGCGAATCCCAGGATGTCTTTTCCTGTAAAATATGGGTGGATTGGGATCTTGTCTGTATTTTTGTTTAATCCAAGCTGGTTGTTTGAACCTGTTTGGTTCAGAAATAGTAGGTGGATTATTGTTATTGCTGCCATTGCGAATGGTATTAGGAAGTGTAATGCGAAGATCGTGTTAGGGTTGCGTTATCTACGGGGTTAGTACAGCCTGCTGGAAGAGAGCATAAAGAGCAGACAAACTCGCTGTTCCTGTCAGGATTCAAAGCCAGGTCATGCAGTATATAGTCCTTTGTAGTGGATTACCCTTGCTGTTCTTGGACTATGTATCTTAGGGTGGTAGAGGCTTGTAGCACAAATTACCGGTCTAGGTCAGAACGCTTACCTTGCTGGTCAAAGTATTCGGCGTTGTATAATGATACTTGAGGCCAGCCGTGAAGACGAATTTGCTGGTGCGAAAGCTGAAAGTAGCCTCTTTTAAGTTAATACGGAATGTTTTGAGAAAACCAAAGAATCTGTGAGGACTAACGCAAATTAAGTGACAGATGAGAGAACCTTTGATTTTAGGGTATGTTAACGAAGATGTGTGACGTACAGCAATCCCGTGTGGAACCCCCTGGTCGGTGACCTTTGTTGAAATTAGCTGCACGTCTGATAAAGCGATGTGATTCGCATTTCGAGTCGTGTGATGTCATTCGCTCGGTCTTGCTTCCTTTTTCGATGGGATTCAGGCTTTCTTCAAGGTCGGCCATGTTGACTGTCAAGTGTAAAATTCGTTGTTTTTCTTTTCACCGTCACTTGAAAATTCCTCTTTCCAGTATTTCTTGTCCATTTATTCCTTTCGTAATTTCTACCCGTCGTAATTTTCATTTTTTATTATCTTTTATTTTGCCTGTCCGTACCTTTTCCATTTTACTTACTGTTGTTTATGTTTTTCTCGGTTCGACTGGCTTGCGTAGGGAGTAAGTTATGATTTACGGATTTAGTCAGTACAAGTAGGGTGAAAGTTCGTAAGATAAGGCTGAATTATACATCCCATTTTTAGGCGCATTACCTTCATGTTCGCGTGGATGACTTGACGTGCTTTTTCTACATTTTTGGCAGTCCGAGTCGTTAATAGGCGGCCTGAACGTTCAAAATTCTCAGACGAAGTTCGGCCGGTTACGTTTCAAACGTGAGTGCCATTAAGGTATTTGTACTGTACTCATGGCGCCATCACGAAAGGCTTTGTTCAGCATTTAACAAGTCTCAGAAGCTGTTTTATCAAGGTTAAGACATAGCTTGGTGCAAATTGTCTGTTCCTTAAAGTCTGTCATTTCACTGGGCTACAACGATTGCAGACCACACTGCCACGAACACAAACCGCAGTTGCACAAACATGCATTGTTCTGTTACAGCAGCACTCACCACTCTGATTTACAATAAACTAATTCAGCGGTATCTAACGGCACGAAGCTGAATTACGTCTGGTTTGCGCTCCGCCCAGCCAGTCGGGAAACTTTCAGCTTGCACCTCGAACTGCGTTTTTTCAACACCCCCGTCCAGACCAGCCTGTTTATTAGTGACAACAGATCTTCGATTTTTCTCCGTAGTATATGTGTTTTCGCCCAGTGAGTTAATATCGGCGGTGTAGACTAGAAGCTGGCTATGTGTTTCAGTTTTAGTCGCTTCCAATTAGCTTGGACCTCTCTAATGTCTTATTCTAAGGCAAATTTAAGAAAGAAAAACATTGGTAGTAATGCATCTGCGTTCTAAATAGAAAACGTATCAGACAGATCTTAGCATACCCAGACTTCGCGCGTTTTGAACGCTTTACTATATGGACCGAGATATTTAAAACCAAAGGTTTTGCATTGTATTTACGTTTATCTTCCGTGTGATCGTTAGAACAAGCTGCATTCACTGAATGGTCTTTTTAATGGAATCACGCTGTATTCTGTGAGGCACGAACTCAATTTATGTATATATAATGTAAATAGTTTTCCAAGTTTTAATCCAAGTAGTGTTATGAGAGGTCTATACCAAACGCTAAGAGAGTGTCATGCACTAGGACCCTCCACCAGAGAGAATAATACTTTCTTGAAGCCTTCTAAATAGCTGACCAATAATTTCGTCCAGACAAGGAGTTAGAATTGAGAGAAGAATGATGGATAAAAGTGTACATGTAGCTGAAAAAGTGATATTCCGTGATAATTACTGCAGCCATTTTTGTCCCTTGTCTGATATATAGGTATAGAATTTCTCTTCCACTCAGAGGAAATTGTATATTTAATCTAAATTAATTAATTAATTAGATGAAAACGGCCGAATTTCCCGTCGCACGTTAATTTTATGCACGCAAATAAGTAGCCTCCCTTGGCATGTCGCTCGTTCTACTACCGACCCAGTCTTGCCTTATACTTAGCATCTGCTCTGCGCCACACACAGGCTACGGCTGGTGAGACCAAACGTGTGGACCTTGAAAATGTTAAAGCGGGAAGTATCCAGTTCCAGATCAGAGGACGGCGAATATGATTTTCGATTTTTCACTTCCGTGTTATTCAAAAACAAAGTCGAATCAGCTTCTTCGACGATGAATTGCCCATTTGTCGCTCGTAGCAGTGATTTTGTTCCAACGCAGTACGTGTTATTTTGTCGTCTGTAATTGACGCTCCTAGAAGTCAATCGTAAGCCTAACAGGACTTCATTGACAGCCAGTAAAAATTCTGATATCGGCATTTTAAATAAAACGGAACATATTTCGAATCAGTGTAAGTATACGAAGGAATTAGTGATGTATTTGTTCTCGGTTCAACAAAGACGCTGGCGCAGCTACATAGAATGTGTGTAGCCCTAGTATTGAATGAAACGAGGTAATATAGGGTCATTAATTTATATGACCCCAGTTGCTTGTCGCTGTCCGTCCGGTCACTTATGTTCCACGCGATCCCAATCGCCGGCTCGCTCCCGTGGTACTTATCGGAAAGTTCATGGGTCATCGGCAATAGAATGCGAATTTTCTGTGATCCACTACATATGCTGATTACGGTTGTTACAGAAGTGTGAAAATTTGGAGATTTCTCTTACTTACTTACTCCATGGTGCAGAGTCCTTCTTGAGAAGCTGACTGGTTTGCAGCTAGTCAAGAAATTCCCCGCATTTTAAGGAACCCGAAGGTTCATTACCGCACTCACAAGCGTCCGCCACCTATCTCTATCCTGGGCCAGCCCAATCCAGTCCACATACCCACATCCTACCTCCTGGAGATCCATCCTAATATTATTCACCCATCTGGGCCTAGGCCTCCCCAGTGGTCTCTTTCCCTCCGGCTTCCCCACCAAGACCCTATACACCCCCCTCTCCTCACCCGTACGCGCCACATGCCCATCCCATCTCATTCTTCTCGATTTTATCACCCGCACAATATTGAGTGAGGAGTACAAATCATTTAGCTCCTCGTTATGCAATCTCCTCCATTCCCCCGTTACCTCGTCCCTCCTAGGTCCAAATA
>Ga0131853_10021206_pt1 | contig 11793 bp, 7 predicted proteins | sample TergutLab28metaG_FD_92764 | JGI IMG/M metagenome (GOLD analysis project Ga0131853, IMG submission 92764) | Labiotermes labralis P1 segment gut microbial communities from Petit-Saut dam, French Guiana - Lab288 P1 (version 2) (version 2) | ecosystem: Host-associated > Arthropoda: Insects >...
GGGGGAATGGAGGAGAATGCATAACGAGGAGCTAAGTGATCTGTACTCCTCACCCAATATTGTGCGGGTGATAAAATCGAGAAGAATGAGATGGGCTGGGCATGTGGCGCGTATGGGTGAGGAGAAGGGGGTGTATAGGGTCTTGGTGGGGAAGCCGGAGGGAAAGACACCACTGGGGAAACCTAGGTGTAGATGGGTGGATAATATTAGGATGGATCTCCAGGAGGTGGGATGTTGGTATATGGACTGGATTGGGCGGGCCCAGGATAGAGATAGGTGGCGGACGCTTGTGAGTGCGGTAATGAACCTTCGGGTTCCATGAAATGAGGGGAATTTCTTGACTAGCTGCAAACCAGTTAGCTTCTCAAGAAGGACTCTGCACCATGGAGTAAGTAAGTAAGTACCGTCAAACATAACTCTTTTCTCCGTTCTTAGTCATTTTATTATATACGACAGGTCCCTAACCTGTGGCCCACTATCAAGGGTTACATACTTAATTAGTCACGGAGGCTTTCCAACAGCCGTTGATTCACGACAACCGACCTTATCAAGTAAAGTAAAATTTAGATTTATACAGGGTTATTCATAAGTCCGTGAAACATTTTAAAAATTCTCAACAAATAACCTACTCAACGGATCATGGTAGTTCTTACGCCGATACAGAGAGAAACTCTCCAAGTTTTTTTCACATATTTCACAGATACTCAATGTATCCACCTTTGGTAATACGATCGACATCTATGCGATAGTCCATCTCGTTCCACACGCGTGTCAGCATATCACGGTCGACCAGTCACAGCAGCGGTAATACGGTTACGAAAATCTGGAGATTAGCGGGGAGTGCAGGCACAAAGACAGTGTCCTTCACAAACCCCCAGAAGAAAAAGTCGCACGGGGTTAAATCCGGTGACCGGGGTGGCCACCGCATTAACGCATCATCTTCTTTTCCTGTGCGTCCTATCCATCCTTGTGGCAAATTTAGATTGGGATACCCTCGCACGTTTTTGTAGTGAGCCGGAGAGCCGTCTTGTTGAAAGATGTAATCATTACTGTCTTCAATCAACTATGGCATCCGCCAGTTTTCTAACATGTTTCACGGACTTATGAATAACCCTGTATGCTTGTGAGACGTAGGTGACAGAAGGATATGATTACTTATTCAACATTACAACGGTATGGCATTGAAGATCAAAACGCATTCAACTGTCGGGTGTCAAAAAAGGTGAGGAATTTCTTGGGCGGTTGAATGACTATCAGATTCTGAAGAAAGCTGGCACCTTGTGTAGTTATTACGTTTATTCCCTGCCTTTCTTCTCTACGAAACGTAATACCATGATATATGAATTAAGCCGCGCTGTTAAAGTTAACTACATTTATAAACTACATACTGTTATACTGCTGCATCTTGTTTCATCTCTGGATGCAGTCAGTAGGTACGTTTACATTTGCACCATTAATTAAGGTGTTAATTCGAGTGCGCACTAATGTAAGTTGAGAGTCATTGAGAATAACTGGATACCGACACTCCTAAAATGAGCAAGACAAAGAAGGTGATATCTATAATTCGCACCTTCAACAGGCGCCATTTAATACGAGTTTGGTCGGTTTCGACGCTGGTTTTCTGAGGCATAAAAGCTACTGCGTAGATTATTCGGTTCGTCATGCAGAAAGATGAAAATTACTAGGAATCCGAACCAGTAAATCCGGTCCTCAGCCAAAATTCAAACAGTGGTAAAAGAAAATACAAAATTATCCCTTTGTGCACCGTAAGGGAATATGGGGGAGTAGAAGAATAGATCCATTCATTCCTAACCCCAGCACTACATAGAGCTGACTGGCCAGTTTCATGCCCCGGCTGCTTTACCACAGGGGAAGAACCCATATATACCCACTGAATAGGAGGATGGGTGGATCCTAGGGCCGGTGTGGACGATGAGGAGAAAAGAAAGTCTATTTCCCTACCGGAATCGAAACACGATTCCTCGGTTGCCGGCCCATGGCCTAGTCACATAATACAGACCACGCCACCGTAGATACGCACCGACTATTCTGAAAAGGTCCAAATACAGGTTTCATCAATTGTTCGGTTGCGCAGTCCTACCTTGTTGCTTTCAGCAAATGTGTGCAGTTTTTTATGACATTAAGTGTCAATTGTGAGTACATAGCTGGGTGCTGTATTGTGTTCCCAGCTGAAGCCTTCGCACTGGCTGCATCAAGCTGCAGACAGTGTCGCTACTGAATCCAATGCCCCTTACAGTTTGTTGAATCACAAAATTTACAGTTTCGAAACCAAAACCAATGCTGTATAAACAACAACGATACTTCAAGGACCACTTCTCGTTAATTCCTTATACTGACTTGTAGAAGCAACAGACACCTGCACTCAAACCGAATACATGCACTTCTTCTTCTTCTTCTTCTTCTTCTTCTTCTTCTTTAGGCGCTACAACTTCAGTCTTTGAATGTTTTGGCCTTCTCAACATAAGATTTCCACTCATTATGATCCTGGAAGCAGCTAATCCAATTCTTTACTTTTAAATTTCTTCACGTCATTTCTTATGTCAATTCCCATCCGTTCTTTGGTCTCCCTTGTGGTCGTATTGACATCGGTAGAATACATGCACTGGTCGGTGTAATTGTGGAAACAGCAACAATGAATTACAATGACACTGAACAACACACTAACCATATGTAGGCCAAGATGCTCAACAACCTCCATCGCAAAGGGTCTTCCTTGGATAGCCGATGCAATTCCACAACCTTATTTGCGTAACCCGACGGTTCATTACCGTTTTCACAACAGCCCGCCAATGGACACTATCCTGAGCGAGGTATAAACCAGTCCCCACTCTCATACCTTGTACTGTAATACCCTCATAGTGAGTTGCAACAAAGTCGTGCACATGCATTCTTCATACCCTGAAGATCTCACCGCCCTCGATTGGAATACCCTCGTAACGGCTGAAGTTCCTTATTACATCAGTATTCTGTTCCTCAATCCACTTTACTCCCTTAAAGTAAAAGAGACCCTAAAAAACGTAGCCAATTTACAGCTATTTTAATGCTAAAACTATGATAGGACAAGGGAAGATAAAGGTTCCGAACCGAATGGCAGCGCATGTGACAAAGTCTCGTGGGGTCATTTCGTGACAGGAGTTTCTATTCTCAGCCATTAGTCCAGATAAAATAGCTGCGTCCTCAAGAAGAACGGTGGGTGTGGCTGATGGGACAACAAAATTACAGTTCTTTTCCCCGCAAGGGAGTGCAATAGTCTGTCCTGAAAAAGCCACGATCGCTCGACCTGCTGCTAGAATCATCGCATTGCAAAATGTTGCAATAACACGATTTGCCACTTAAATGTCAGCTTAGTAAGCCTGAGGAATATACAAGACCAGGGAAGGCAAAAACATAAACGTACAGTACATGCCAAGCAAGTAATACAAATTCTGGAAACGTTCCCTCCAGTAACAGGCTTTGAAACTCTCAGTTTATTTCCGGATTTAATATATGAAACCATATTTATTCCGCTTCTCCAATTTGTAAGTCTTCAAATAAACGAAGAAAGCTCTACTCAAAGTAAACTAATATTATCCCATTTTAAAATAGAGTTCAGATGAATTTTCGGAACTTGCAAAACTAATTTAAAGTGACAATGTGTCCTCCACTTAAGTACAAATGTTTCCGAAATAATAAAAAAAAAGTTTTTTTGTACATAATGACGCTGACATTAAGATCATATAGTATGGATACCAAATAAATATGAGTACGTTACCTTGCTGTAATGATACCCGCGGAAGAAACCCGAATTACACGGAAAAAAAACATGTCCTAGTACCACTCTGTCCACTATTAATTCCACAATGACTGGCCTGGAAACGAGCTCTGGCCTCCGCAACGAGGACGGCGATTTACCGCCTGAACTGTACTTTTGTTGTTACTTTCAATTCTTCACTCGACTGTGTGATCGTTCATCGGAGATACAGAGATTACCGTTACACAGATTAATAACACATTGAAACACCACACTGTACGTGGTCAGATAATACAGTTGCTAAGTTTCTTTACAAACCCATTATACGCAAATATATTTAGAATAAACAGTGCAAATGAAAATATACACAGAACAATAGCAACCCTTGCTGACCTTCAAACAAGGCAGGGTTTTTGGTGCACTAATAAAAACCAAAATGAATAAATTTGATCAATTTTTAGCGGAGAAACATGATACCAAATTTCAACAAAATCAGTTGAATTCTTCCTAACTTGAAATATGTGGCTGGACGGATACGACCTTTAGTTTATGATCTCTACCACTGTACGAAGAACACTGTGTATGTAGCGTGAAGTAGTATTACATTCATAGACGAATAACAGACTGAGAAACTGAAGCTACAATGCTGTACTGCATCTCAGACTGGACGCCTCCGTATAGCACTTTAAGCACTGTGCCCGGCAAAAACTTCGAATCTTAATACGATAAACGCAGACATACTGAAGAACTCGCCGACATAATCTAGGAAGTTCTTGTTTCTATTTTTGCTAATAAGGCCCGTATGTAGAGATCTCTACATCACGTGCGCGTGCATGCTTGTAGTAAGATCTTAAATTCCCCTAAGACAACCTGAAGATGGCCAGTACAGGCCGAAACATGTAGTTGTCCATTATATAGTCATTAAATACACCTAATGTGACACAGTTGTGTTTTACTACATACAATTTTCCAATGTCACATAAGCTTCTAGTTGAGAGTAAGACCGAGTTTTAAATTGTACGGAGTTACAATGTTAAACGCCTAACCATTTAAAGGGAAATTTAGATGAACGACTGCTGATAAAGTTGCATAAGAAATCAAGTTGTCCCCACGATTCGCTTAAGGATGGCACCATAAATACGCATGGGAAGTGGAGTACAGTTCCTCGCATTCCTAAACTACGTTGCGCGGCCTGGCCACCTGCTGTCCCTCTTACCTCATCTTGATTGATTTGATCACCCTAACAATATCTGGCAACGAGGAAAAATTATGAAGCCCCTCCATGTGTAATTTTCCTCACACTCAAATTACTCTCGTTTCACAGTGTAAGCTCTCTCATGTGCATCATGCTTTCAAACACAGAGGAGACAGGCTGCACGTTGTTATTCAAAATATAATGAAAATTTTAATATATACAATATCACGTTACATATTTCAGCTCATAACGTCAAAACTACACCATCTCCATGAACATTGTAGCCTATGAATTTTCACAGAAAAGAAGAGCGCTCTCATGGTTAGATGCAGCAGGTCAGCAAGTAACACCTGGGTCTCCTGTGCTCGCACATTTTTGTTGTCGCAACTGAAGCACAGGACCAGTTTATTTATGGCAGCTCTTCGTGTGGGATCAGCGCACAGCAATGCAGCAAGCGGAGCGCCGGAATATCGAAGATCGTTCCATTTTAGATCTAAAACAGTCAGACGAATTGAACGAACAGATACTATCGATAAAGGCAACTCTGCACCCAGGTTGACACCTTCATGCCCTGTGCCAGCTGCATGCAAATGCGACCGTCCACATTTCATTCATAGTGAAGAGCTGAACATTTTTAATAAACCGGCATTGCTTCATTCAAAACTGGAGTCATACAACTACATACTTAACATTCAATAGGTCCGTGCATCGCTAATATATTCGCAGAGTACAACCAACAGGATGCAACGTTTCACGATTTATTTATTTCTGTAAGACGCTCTACATGTTTCAGACGGTTTTCCGTTCATCATCAGGAGCTCAAAACTGCACATACAGCGTCAGGTATTTGTCAGACCAATGCTGCTACCTGCCGTTAGCCTGGCCAGGCTAGCAGCAGGTAGCAGCATTGGTCTGACAAATACCTGACACTGTATGTGTAGTTTTGAGCTCCTGATGATGGACGGAAAACCGTCTGAAACATGTGGAGCGTCTTACAGAAATAAATAAATTGTGAAACGTTGCATCTTGTTCATTGTACTCTGCGAAAAACTACATATCTTGGAGGAAATAAATAAAACACGTTCGTGAAGGTTTAGGTCCTCACTGCGGTGACTCTGCAGATTACTTCCTTCTGAGACGTGACGCTGTGTAGTCTGGTAGGTAGTTGCCAAATTTAGGAGTAACCAGTAATTTCCAAAGAACTTCGTCCAGTTTCACTGTCCCACAACACGTGCTGAGTAAATGTCACATTTACCGAACAGTGTCTTGGCGTCTTGCATTCTTATTCCTGCTATTCCTCCCCTCCCCCACCTCTGCAACGAATATAAGGCTACGTGCCAGAGGTGACCGTGACCTGACGGACTACGAGGGTATTTACACCATATACGAGAAAACTTTGCACTCTATTCTTGAGGTTCTTCCTACAGCACGTCGTCTCTGTTGGTCGGTATAACGCATGTAATGAGCTTAGTTTGTGACTAAGTCACATTGCGTAGATACGTCAGCACGGCTAGTTATGTACAGTATACAGTGTGGCGCAAAAGGCACTTGGCACTAGGGGGAACATTTATGCAGAGTAGCGTCATGTGACGTTTGGGCCACCCGCTATACAGCTACTGTTTCTATCAATATATCTAACCCTCTCCTCACCACTTGGTCTTAAATAACATCGTTGTCTGTTTATCGGGGCGAGGAACCAAATTTCACATTTACACAAAACAAAGAATAACATTATAAATGTGTTGAATATTCACGCTTTCAGACAGGTAATGCACAAGCATACGGTTGTCAAATAAACATTAGGAAGATTTCCGCAAGTTTAACCCACTCTGCTTTCAATTCTCCGTGAACGCAGCAATGAAGTATCACAATTTATTAACCAACACACATGCACCGCACTGTGCACACTAAATCACATATTGGTTACCGCTCCGACGCGAATCGGTGGCAGATACCGAAACGCGTCACAGCGGCAACCAATATGTGTTTTAGTGTGCACAGTGTGTTGCAAGAGTGTTGGTTAATCAATGGTGATGCGAACATGATGCACGTTGCGCATTGCATTAATATAGCAATAGTGAAGTGTTACTTTCCGTGTCAAATAACGATCGGACAACGAAGCACTCTGCATCAAACTGTGTGTTTAGATCCCAGTGCTCTTTTCAACTAAACACAAAAAATAAACAATTAATGGGAATCTGTGTCTGTCAGTTTGTGCGTCAAAAAAAGGAAAAAAAAAACTCACAGCCGTTCGAAAACTCTGTGTTGGTGGTCTGCACCAAAATCTGCCGAGCAAAAACTAATTCGCGCCGTCACTAGCATAAACCACACACACTTCATAAAACTTAATCAAAATTTGAATTGTTTGTCATACAACGCTCTTTGTCTCTTATAGGAAATGACGACACGTAACCTTAAAACTGGCCTCGAACGTTGTCTATCACACAGACGTACTTCCAATTGATACCTCAATGATATTATCGTTCAAGCGTCCTTGCTAAACAGCCTGTGGACAAAAAGCGTTAAATAAGACATCCTGTATGGAGGGATAAGCTTTCAAAACCGGATACAATTTCCTCTGGGATACCACACATCCGTTTCCCTCAGCTGCATCATATTACACGACGCCTCCATTGAGGTGTCAACCCCCCTGTAACGTGTGTATAGACCAGGGATGTTTACTCATGCCAGTCGTTTCGTATATCTTACTTCCCCGCAGCCAGCAGAAGCCTACTTGCTCCGAAGAGTTCTTTTCTCCCTATCAGATGCATTTCTTCTGCCTTGACAAAATGTAACCATAGTAACAATGGATGTCATGAAAGTATCAGGCCCCCGTATCCAAACATATCTCTGTATTTTGTACAGTACACAGTGAAGATGCACTGCTGACTCGACTAACAGATGTTCTGTTGTACTGTACTCTAACCGGTCGTTAGACATCGCAATCAAAGCGAACAGTAACATAGGTCTTGCGCCCCAGCCAAGTTGTTGTTTCCATTAACTGTACCCAGCAGAATTATTTTTAAAAGCACACAGACGCTCAACTGCTCAAAAAATTATCCTTCTTTTATGGAATCGGAAAGCTCAAAACCACATTAACAAAAACCCGCCACTGGAATCCATTCTGAGCCAACTGAATCAAACCCACACCGCCCAAACCTGTTTTTTTTTTTAAGATCCATTTTAATTCAATCTTTCCAACGCTTAGGTCTCAACTTAAGGTTCACGAACAACATTCTGTATGCATGAGAACTGCGCTCTTCTGGGTTATTAAGCGGCGAGTAACGGTAATTTCTTACCGACGTTTCGGGACAACTTACCGGTCCCCAGGATCTTTTTTATTCTTGAACCCTGAGGGTTGGACCGATAGGCTCTCCCGAAACGTCGGTCAGAAACTGCCGCAACTCGACACGTAATAACCCAGAAGAGCGCAGTTCTCATCTTCGCAGCGCAAACCTGAAATCACACATTCTGTACGAATATTTATTCGTCATTAGATGCGTGTTACGGCACACCTGCCCATCCCATTTTCTTGATTCATTTGTTTTCACTCCAAAATATCACCTCCACCAACTGCATACTTTTCGACGCTACTGGTATGTGTACTTTTTTCAAGTTCCATGTTGGGGGTAAAAGCATTTTCTAGTCAGCCGACAGAGATCTGCTCATTCATTCTGTATCTCAGAATCACGGACGGTAGCATCTAGGGGCCAGTTCTTCCATAATGAATGCGTTGCTCACAGCACATAGACAAAAGCACATTCCCTGCAACAAGACACGGCGTACGACCAACTTTGAATTATTAATGCACAATAACAGGTATTTGTGTGTGACATGTAGCATAACCCACGCGGCTTAATTCGGGAGTGCCAACATAAGCAAAAAAGGTCAGAGTTCGAACTCCCACTGACACACTTGCGCTCTCTTAATACCGCCCCAAAAATACAACGTACAACTGGCCTGTCGCCACTAGCAATTACTACCGATGTAATAAAACTTCACACACACACACACACACACACACACACACAGGAGTCCTTGGATGAGGATCAGTCGAGGAACACCGAACAAACGGCACAGAAATAAATCATCACAACGGGATTCGAACCACCTATTGTTTTATCTTTTAAACAGCGTGACCACTGATGTCGATACAAAAATTACTGAGTGCGGCATGTGTGTGAACTTAATTAAAAACTTTAATTAATCTGAGGTTGTTTGGAACTTCAGGGCAATCAAAATTAAACTACATGGTAATTAAATTTTAAAACTTATGTGGAGTACAATGCACAGGACATTTAGCACGAAGTATTAATTAATATTTTCATACTTGCTCGTCAATGTTTACACATACGTGCTTGCGTTTAGATGCCTTGTAAGTGCTAGTACACTAGCACTTACCATCAAAAGGCTTGGATATCAAAATTAATCTAGTGCCATCACACTAACACGCATCAAACGGCTTGGACATTTAAGTGCATCGTAATTGTTAGTACACTACCACCTACTATTGTGGGCCGGGTAGCTCAGTCGGTATAGCGAATGGCTACGGGATGGACGGTTCGGGGATTGAATCCCGGTGGGGGCGAGATTTTCCGCACCTGTCCAAAACGGCCCTGGGACCCATCCAGCCTCCTGTACAATGGGTACCGGGTCTTTCCCGGGGATAAAGAGCGGTCGGGGCGTGATGCTGACCCCTCACCCCTTCTAGTGCCGTGGTCCAGAAAGAGCAGACCTATACCTCTACTTCCCCTACTGGCCGTACGGCCTGTACAGAGCCTCAGTACCTGAACAAGGGTGAACTTTACATTTTTTTACCACCTATTATTAACAGGCTGGTACATTTCCAACGAAATAAAGCTGAGTCACACTTTGCCCTCGCTGTATTACAGATTTTAGACATTTCCCTTACAGAAATATCGGAAGTGAGGCCGGCTTGGCCACGTCACCGACTGCTATGTTATGGAACAAACGTTCATTAACAGTTTATATGCCATACAGTGAGAGACCTAACAGTTTATTTAGCAACTATGGAATTGGAGTGCTGAAGAACGTGGCTAGACCTAAGAAGTAGAAAGTAGGAGGAGGATGGAGAAAATTGCGTAAACAGGGAATTTATGGTTGTCAGTTCTCATTGCAAATTATTTAAGGGATAAAATCAAACGAGATGAGACAGGCGGAGCGTATGGCAAGTATGGGAGATAGGAAAGATTTTGGTGGGAAATCTAGAGGAAGCAGACCACTGAGAAAAACTAGACATAGATGGGAAGATAATGGCACGAACTGGATCAGTCTACCTCAGAACAGGGACAGGTAGCTTTATTTTGTTAACACGGTAATGACTCTTCGCGTTTCATGTAATGGGGACAATTTTTTTGACTAGCTGTATTCTGCTGCATGTACTCAGAAAATTAGCTAGATGTAGGGCAAAAGGCCTAGTAGGTCTTATGCAGTGATACACCATTAAAGTTATTACTTGAAAGTTTATTTAGCGTCTGAATGTAAAATTGTTGTTTGTATGAAGAAAATTAACGGTACTGTATTTTCCGCGCCCCATCTAGGGATCGCATAATCTTGAAGGTGGTGGTGGCGCTTGTGTGGTCTAATGAGTCATGGAGCTATGCTGGCGGTAGCGTAGCTACTGGTAGGGCCTCCCATGCCAGACTGGTCCGTGATGAAGACCTAGACTATGAAGCAATCCAATCGGTCCTCCAGGATTGCTGGGGGTTTAACCCAAGGCTGACAACCTGCTCCGGAAAAAAGATATTGTTGCGAAATCTAAAGAAGCAATGGCCCGACTGTCCGAAATATGGCGACCTACGAAAGGATTTAAGGACCTGAGAATTGACTCGTGATGGAAAATGCCAGGAAGTTGGGGGAGAGAAATTGGAGGAACGCTGCAAGGAATAGGGACAGCTGGCAGAAATTTCTGAAGAAGGCCTGGCCCAAAAGGGGCTGTTGTGCCAATGATGAGGATGATATGTTTTCCGCGCATCTTCAGCTTACTGTCGTCTGTATTTTAAGAAATAGCAATACTGTAAGCATGTCAGAATGTATGTGTGTCTTGCTGTCACCCTACAACAGCCGAACGGTATATGTCAACACATGAACGCCAGACACACACTATGATTGATATGCAGCTCTGAGGGTGACAGCTAAGTCACTTGTCATGAAACTGCTTGCATGCTTCCACATGTTCAACCAATTTTGCAAACAGCGCAATTCTGTAGAGTACAAAAGTAGTCATGATCTCTACCACAACAACCATCACCACCACGACAACCCAACATAATAATAATAATAAACTGCTGTTTCAATACATGCCACATTTAGATCCTCCGCATGCATTACATTTGCAAAAGGTGTATTTAACGTGTGGAAAACATTATTCTGTATTCCAAGACTTAGTTTTGTTTACGGATTCGAATGATTATATGGGGCATTTCCTTAAATCTATGTAAGATAATCAGGGATAGTTAAGAATGTCTGATGTAGTTGTACATATCGTTACCGAATGGCAGACTCGAGAGAGATCTCGGCGCGGCTACAGGTCCTAACTTTGAGCTTAGTGATGTTTTGTTGCTGGGCGCAATTAGCAGTTCGATAAAGAAAAGAGGATTAGGGTACAGTTTGGTTAGGTACTGGCTAGAGTCAACGGGTTTATAAGGTCTTCACGTGGATACAAGTATGTAGCCACCGGCAACACGACAGCGTGTAGCCTACGTGTTTAACCTTTTGGCGCCGGAATTATTTTTTTTTAATTTTAGCACACCCTGTATATAAAATGTGAATAATACAGGAACCAAATACGTTAGAATTATGAAACAAACTGCATTTTGAAGAGAAA
>Ga0131853_10021207_pt1 | contig 11793 bp, 8 predicted proteins | sample TergutLab28metaG_FD_92764 | JGI IMG/M metagenome (GOLD analysis project Ga0131853, IMG submission 92764) | Labiotermes labralis P1 segment gut microbial communities from Petit-Saut dam, French Guiana - Lab288 P1 (version 2) (version 2) | ecosystem: Host-associated > Arthropoda: Insects >...
GATGTAATTAGTGGAAGAATACCTGTTTCTCATTTAAATTTCAGGCCGTCAGATGTTAATGTGGACGGTAGAGTAGACCCGGTAGACCGCAGCCTGCTGTTAATGCATGTTTTAGGAGCTCCCGGTGTAATACTAGGCCCACACAACCCAAATATAGTACCGGGGTCGTATCTACTAAGCTTTAATTTTGGCAGGCAGGTAATAGATATACCAATAGCTAACGGTGGTATAGATACTGCGCTAATTACAGAGGCAGAGTTGCTAGATTGGGAGCTAGAGCTGCTGAATGTGCTGTATGATGCATATCAGCAAGGTGAAAGAGCAGCAGGATTTGCAGTGTATGTAACTGCACTGGATAGTGCAACTTCGTATGTAATGGAGCTTGATTTATCTGCAATGGGTGCCATTACAGCAGAAGTAATTTCGGAAATGCGTGCGTCATATGCAGTTATGGCTGGTGCGTTTGTGTTAGATTCTTCTGTTGAGGGTAATTAAGCGCCCACTAAGTATCTATGCCAAAGGAATTAAAAGAGCATGCTATTGACATTATAGAAAAGGCTGTAAAGTTCCACCAGCCCTACAAGGGAAAACAGAAGATGTTGTATAACAAAAACCAGTAGAGCCCTACTGGTTTTTGTTATTATACAACACAGCTCAAGAAAGTTTTCGAAGGTTGCCTATAGATATCGCACACCTACAGCCTTATCAGTTGGCGTTATAGGCAACACATCATCTGCCATGCACACAACGCATCCTTCGCCACGCTTCATATCTGGTATTTTATCAAGCTGCTTGAATGCGCTTATATCGCTCTTATCGCAACTAATGTGTTTTTTCATTTCAATAGGATAAAGAGTGTCTCCACGCTTGATAAGTAGGTCAATCTCATTACCTTCTTTGTCGCGGAAAAAGAAAAAATTCATATTTGGAGTTACGCCTTCTCTATTTGCCCACGATTTGATTATTTCACCGATAACAAAGGTTTCAAAGAAGGCACCGGCCATTGCGCCATTCTGCAAGACTTGTGCATTATCCCAACCCACTAAATAGCTTGCAAGCCCTGTGTCTAGGAAGTATATCTTTGGTGTTTTAATTAGCCTTTTCAAAACATTGTTATGGTATGGTTTTAATGTAAATACCATATTTGAGGCAATCAAAATAGAGAGCCATTTTTCAGCAGTTTGCTGGCTGATGCCTGTATCTTTTGCGACTTCGGCAATATTAAGCAGTTGGCCTGTTCGTGCTGCAATTGCAACCATGAATTTTTCAAATTGCAACAAGTTGCCAACCTGTGCTAGTTTTGACACATCACGGTCAAGGTATGTTCGCACATAGCTTGAATAGAAACGCGACCAGTTTGGTCTTTCTGTTACGATTTCGGGAAAGAACCCACGCCATATGTTATCCCATATCTCATTGTACTTGATTGGCTTTGGTTTGCGTTGCTTTAAAAATTCCTGTGTCGGCATAAACTCCCCTCGAAAGTCATCTCCAAGGATTTCACGCAAAGAAAGTCCATAAAGGTCTATCAAATTTATTCGACCGGCTAAGCTTTCAGTCACATTAGACATCATCTCATACCGCTGCGAGCCGGAAAGTACAAATATACCCTTCTCACCAGTCTTGTCAATGTGAATCTTAATGTATGGAAAAAGTGAAGGTGCGTATTGAATTTCATCAATAAAAACAGGCGGCTCAAATTGTACGAAGAATTCCTCCGGCTGTTCTAGTGCAACTCTAAGCAGCCTTGTTTCATCTAGCGTTAGTTCCTTATGGCCTGTGAATAATGCTTTAAGGACAGTCGATTTGCCAACCTGCCTAGCACCCGTTACGCAAAGTGCGCCTTTTTCGTTTATTGCCATTTTCAATACTTCTTCTATGTGTCGTTTTACATACATATCCAACCAACTCTCGACTGAAATACAACTCTTATTGCATTATAGCCAAAACAATGTAATATTACAACTCTTTTCATATATGCACTACAATCGCAGAGAAATACAAAAGGTTCTATTCTAACCCCACCCACCATAAAATAATAACAGACCTGTTCTAAAACCAAAGAAGGCGGGTGAAAATGTTTCGGAATTAGGGAGCATTTTCACCCGCTGTTGCGCTTTTAGTTAAAGTGCTATAAATACAGTTTTAGAACAGGTCTAATCTGCAAATTTAAAGGGGCTGAGAATTAATGAAACAAATAACCCACGAAAACATAAAACAAATGGACATTTCCCTAGGCGGCGGTATTGGGATTATCAGCGAAAAAACAAGAATAGACACCATTAACCACCCCGTTTTAGTCATCGGCCTTGGCGGAACAGGCACAGATGCACTGCTACGCCTAAAATACCAAATCAACCGCCGTTTCAAACTACCAGACAATCTAATAACCAAACAAAAAAAGCTTAAGCCAGACAATATCGAGTTCCTTGCACTGGAAACAAACGAACATGACAAAAAGCGTTATAAAGGTATTTCTCTTGACAGCAACACGGAAATGGTACTGCTGGCCAATGCCAATATAGGCTCAATTCTAAACAACCGCAGCACCCTGCCAGACTATATAAAAAGCTGGCTATCCCCTAACCTTACCATTACCGATGGCACAAAGGGCGCAAGCGGCAACCGCCAAGCCGGGCGGCTTTTGTTGTTCGAAAAAATAAACACCGCAATTGATGCAATAGACAACAAACTCCGTTCTTTGCGGCTAGACAGGGAGAATAAGCTACTGGTATTCATATTATCCGGCCTTTCCGGAGGTACAGGTGGCGGTATGTTTTTGGACATAGCCTATATTGTACGTGGGCTAATGGAGCGGGAATACGGCAGCAAAGGCATAGATAAAGTAGAAATAGGCGGATACTTATTTACCCCGGACGTAAACCTGTCTGGCAATAATTTAAACATACATACTGAGGAATATATCCAACGGAATGGTTACGCAGCGCTAAAAGAACTGGATTATTGGATGAATTTGGAGGAACGGCAGGGCGAGCGCTTCCACCAGAAATACGGTACAAGGCTGGAAGTAAACAGCGGCCTTGCACCATTTAACTTGTGCCATTTAGTAAGTGCCAGCAATGTAGACGGCGTGTATTTAAAAGGCGCATATGACTATTGCATGAATGTAACAGCAGAAAATATAGTAAATTTCCTTGCGTTAGAGGAAAAAGAGTCAGGCCAGGAATTTGCTATACAAGACTATTACAGTAACCTTCTAACCAATATTTCCACAATGAAAACTAATCTACCAACCGGTATGCCTCATACCGCCAACTTCACCTACAATATTATAGGCGCATCTGCTGCAGCATTGCCTACAGAGGGCCTTAATGCGTACCTAGCTCATGGCCTGTTCCGGGAAATTTCTCCAATGTTTGAAGCCACACCGGACGACCATAGCATTAACCAATTTGCGCAGTCTGCTAAGTTAGACATAACGTCTATGGGGGCAGAACTGGCACGCAGCTTGCCGCCAATAAAACTAGACTATGCTGCAACAGATTACTACAGCTACCAAAACGTAATAAAAACCCGGCGGGTTAATATAGATGAAAAACTAACGGAACTATACAATACCGCCAAACGAGAATTATCAAAGTCTCAGGGTTTAAAAAATCAAGCAATTGCCGCAGTAAAAGCAGAGCTCAAGGTAGCATTCCTTAACCCTGCTCAAGGGCCGGTATTTACATCCCGTATTATATCTGCAGACACCAACCCATGCCTGCTATCCAGAATGGAAGCCTATGGGCAGCACTTGCGGGAGAAAATTCACACAATAACAGAAGAAATTGACGCACTAGAGCTAACGGCAGAAGCTAGGTTAGAAGACGCAAACAAGGCGATGTTCCTTACAAAAGAAAGCAAAAAAAATGCCTTCATTGAAGCAAAAATAAAAGTCTACCAAGCCCGCCTGCAACGAGATTGCTTTACCACACTAATTGACGTGTACAAAGAATTGTCTGTCGTGCTTGAAAGCGAAAACGACAAGATATACACCGCATATGTAGAAATTTTGCAAGAAATTAATAAACTGTTCGCAGGTAACGTAGAACTGTTGTGCCAGCCGGCAGAAACAGAAAAATCCTACCATTGGGATGTTATAGGCGTAACAGATGCCGTTCCTGAAATTGATGAAATTTTGCGAAACACAGGGCAAGAGTTGCTTATCCGCAGCTTTACCAAAACTTTGTTAGAAGAAGCCGCAAAGTTTTTAAACGACAGCCAGCTTAATATTGCAGGTGCTATTTCAGACTTTATTTACGACCAATTCAGCCAGCTGCTTGCACGCTCTATGTCCGAATACTTGGGCATGAAATACGGTAAAGACCGCATTGTAGAGCACATAGTTGAAGCAGAAATCGCACCCCGCTTATACCGGGACGCAAAACCAGTTTTCAGCCTAGACAACACCGCAGGGCTTTTTAACTTCCCAAGCTATGGCATGGTTAGCGTGCCTTGGAACGCCCCAGACATTTTGCGCGGTATAGAAGCCTACCAACAGCATGCACTGTCCAACCTGCCGTTTAACATTCGCAAAAGCAATATTACAGACCGTATTTTTTGGCTTAACACCCAAAACGGCATTCCATTGTTTGCATACACGCCAATAAAAGTGTACGAAGAACTGTACGAGCGCACAATAGGCACCCGGGAAGGGGTTGGCCGCCATTTGGTGATGAACGAAAATGAAAGCTGGGTGAACCTTCCCTCCCCTATTCCGGAAGCTCTTTGGGGCGACACATACAACAATCCCCGTCAAAAAGAATTGAACGACCAAGCCCGGCAGACTTTCCAAACAGGTGTTAAAAACGGTGTAATCCGGGAATATGACGGGCAATATATCTGCGTGACATCAGCCAATTTCGACACTGCTGCCTATAAATATAACGAAAAAAATGACACTCACAGCCTGCACCAAATATTGGGGAATTTGATTGATTTGCAAAGCAACGGTTTCCCACCGGAAAGCAAGCGGGTGATTTTCACTACAGTAATAGAAAGCGAAGCTGAAGACCATTTTATTCGCAACATAACACTAATAGATCTTGTAAAACAAGAAAACTTAAAATACAAAAAACTTTCAGACCTTATATCAGGCCTGCATTCTCTTCTGGCAGAAAACGAAACCGAAAACGGCCAAATAGATGAATTCCTACGCACGCTAACCTGCGAAGCCATAGTAAAACGTGGTGCACATTACATTTTCGAAAAAGAGTTGGAAGACGACCCGTGGCCGCCGTTTGTAAACCTAATCGAGCAAGCAGATTACCCGGAATTTTGCATGTTCGACACATACAGAACCCTCTCCCCAGAAAAGCGCAAAACCCTAAAAACAAAAGCCAAGCTGCACGAAGAAACTTGGCCCGAAGACAAACTGCTTATTAACTTAAAAAAATGGCAAGGCAAAGTGGCCATGCGCAAAAACCAGCTGGATAAAGATATGCAAAACTACCCCGGCGGCGATAAAATTTATACTTTCTACCGTAATGTTTTGCTGCGGCTAAATACACAAGTTGCGGCAATGTCTGGGTGATATTTGTTTCATTTATTTTAAATATAAAAGCCACTGTATATATTGGCAGCTTTATTGCCGATATTTACAGTGGCTTTTGTTTATTATTTGTTAAAAAGCGTTTTACCCCCTGTTACCACAATTCGTGTTCATGTCAAAGGAAGCTTTTACATTGTACAATATTTTGGAATTTTTCACAATAGCGTTAGACTTCTTCTAAAATCAAAGAATGCGGGCAAAAATGTTGCAGAATCAGTGAGCATTTTCGCCCGCCAATTCCAATTTCAGAAGAAGTCTATTATTAAAATGTTTTTAGTTGCGTCATAACACATAACCTACTATAATAATGGTGCAGACTTATAATAAATTTGAAAGGACAGATGAAAAAAACATGATTCAATCAATTGTAAATGGAATACAGCAGCTAACATTTTTTGCATGGGAAGGTTTTGTCCCGGATGGCGAAATAGGCACAGGCGGCCAACCCGCCGTTAATCAAGCTGGTGATGCAGCAGCTACAGCAGGAAACTATGTAACCCAAGCAGCAGAAGGCGCCACAGGCGGCGGTTTAATGGGTGGGCTACCCCTTATACTTGTGTATGTAGCACTTTTTGGTGGTATCTGGTTTTTCTTACTACGCCCACACAAAAGGCGTGAGAAAAAATTAAAAGAATTACAATCCACAATTAAAACTGGGGATAATGTAGTTACAAACGGCGGCATGTTTGGCAAAGTTACAGACGTTGGAACAGACTGTTTTGTTGTAGAAATGGGCATTAGCGGCCGCACAGTAAAAGTTCCTATATTAAAGACAGACGTTTTGGGTGTACGTGAGCCGGTTCTTACTCCGCCGCCAAAAGATACTGTATAGGTTGCCCACAACAAACTTTTTAAGAATTACAACGTAAATGTAAGTGTAACCATAAATTTAATAAAGGAGGCTATGCTATGTTACAACTATGTATCATCTTGTTAGTAGTAGGTGTTCTTGCTCTTGCATTAGAGCTAATAATGCCCGGGTATGACGGTTTTATAGGTGGAATAGTGGGTATTATTGCCCTTATTGCATCTGCAGTACTGGCTGTTTGGTTTGTTCCGGGAGGCTGGTGGTTTGTTGGTATAAACATAACAGTTTTGGCTGTGTGCGGGTATTTTGCTCATATGTATTTTAAACGAGGGCAGCTACACGGCAAAGTTGTTTTGGCAGATTCTTTGGCAGAAGATTTGCCACAGTTGGACTATGCAAGCCTTGTTGGTAAGGAAGGTAAGGCTGTGACATTGCTTCGCCCCGCAGGGGAAGTAGACTTTAACGGCACACGTGTGTCTGTAACCACAGGTGGCCAAATGGTTGAACGTGGTACATTAGTTAAAGTAGTTGAAGCTCAAGCAAACAGAGTAGTTGTTAACGTAGTAAACGGAAACTAAAATTAGGAGGATACAGCCATGACATTTTTAGCACATTCCGCATACGGGGGCACCACAATGGGCGACCTGCCATTTAGCGGAACAATGATTGCCATTGCAGTTGCAGTTTTAATTTTCATTATAATATTTTTACGTTTTGTGCCTATTGGCCTATGGATCTCTGCCTTTTCCAGCGGAGCAAAAGTTGGCATTGGCGCACTAATTGGTATGCGCCTAAGGCGTGTACACCCGTACAAAATTGTTTTGCCGTTAATCAAGCTTACAAAAGCAGGCATTGCAATTCCTATCAGCCAATTAGAAGCTCACTTTTTGGCCGGCGGCCGTGTAGACCCTACGGTTAACGCACTTATTGCCGCACACCGTGCAAAATTAGACCTTCCTTTTGAACGTGCCGCCGCAATAGACCTTGCAGGCCGTGACGTGCTTGAGGCTGTACGTATGAGCGTTAACCCAAAAGTAATTGAAACCCCGATAGTTTCCGGCGTGGCAATGAATGGTGTAGAAGTAAAAGTAGTTGCACGTGTTACCGTGCGCACAAACATAGAGCGCCTGATTGGTGGCGCAGGGGAAGCTACAATTATTGCCCGTGTAGGCGAAGGTATTGTAACCACAGTAGGTTCCGCCCAGTCCCACAGGGAAGTACAAGAAAACCCAGACAACATCTCCAAAACTGTTCTTGCAAAAGGTTTAGACTCTGGCACCGCTTACGAAATTCTTTCCATTGACATTGCTGATATAGATGTAGGCCGCAACATTGGCGCATCCTTACAAATAGACCAAGCCGAAGCGGACAAAAAAGTTGCGGAAGCAAAAGCAGAAGAACGTCGTAGCCTAGCCGTTGCAGAAGAGCAAGAAATGCGTGCAAAAGTACAGGAAATGCGTGCAAAAGTAGTTGCTGCAGAAGCAGAAGTTCCACTAGCTCTGGCCGAAGCATTGCGCAGCGGTAATATGGGCTTTATGGATTATGTAAATATGCAAAACAAGCAAGCAGATACAAAAATGCGTGAAAACATTGGTGGTATGCAAATAGAAATGTCTGCTAAGCCGGTGACGTAATAGGCAAACAGCCCTTGTCGGAGCTAAAAAGCTCTGACAAGGGCTGTTTTTTATTTCACTAATATATGATATACTTTCAAAAAACCATCGGCTGGAGGCAGTTATGAAAATAGGAACAGTAAAAGAAATAAAACACCACGAATACCGTGTGGGATTAACCCCAAGCAATGTAAGAGATTATATAAGCAACGGCCACACAGTTTATATTCAATCAGGTGCAGGGCTGGGCTCGTCATTAACAGACGAAGAATACCAAGCCGCAGGCGCAACCATCCTTTCCACAGCACAGGAAGTATGGGCCACCTGCGAGATGATTATAAAAGTAAAAGAACCGCTTGCCGCCGAGTATCCACTAATGAGGCAAGACCAAATTGTCTACACATATCTGCACCTTGCGGCAGACAAACCACTTACAAATACCCTACTCGCTCAAAAATGTAAAGCTGTAGCATACGAAACCATTCGCGACACCGCCGGCGGCTTACCGCTTTTAAAACCAATGAGCGAAGTAGCAGGCAAACTTAGCGTGCAAGCAGGGGCCCGCTGCCTGGAAAAGCCCATGGGCGGCAGAGGAGTGCTTTTAGGCGGTGTAGTTGGCGTAAAACGTGGCGATTGCGTAATTATTGGCGGCGGTGTGGTTGGCACGGCTGCATTAAAAATGGCTGTTGGCCTTGGGGCAAATGTAACCCTATTGGACAACAACCTAGAACGCCTTAGCTATTTAGACGATTTATTTGGTAACCAAATTCAAACCATGTACTCTACACCCGCTGCAATTGAAAAAGCCGTAACCAATGCAGACTTAGTTATTGGCGCAGTGCTTGTGCCCGGTGCTGCCGCACCAAAGTTAATTAAACGGGAATATTTAAAAAACATGCGCCCAGGCTCCGTTATTGTAGACGTAGCCGTAGACCAAGGCGGCTGTGCCGAAACTACAAAACCAACCTACCATGATGCTCCAACATTTGTAGTAGATGGGGTTATTCATTACTGTGTTGCAAACATGCCCGGCGCTGTAAGCCAAACTTCTACCTTTGCTTTAACCAATGCTACATTAAATTATGGCCTAAAAATAGCAAACATGGGTTTGGAAAAAGCCATTGCTACAGACAATGGCCTTAAATTAGGTGTTAATTGCTATAAAGGATATTTAACTTGCGAAGAAGTTGCACGTGACTTTATGATGGAGTATACAAGTATTGATGGTTTGTTATAGATTTCTTGCATAACTTTCATTTGCGGCGATAATTTCACAGGCATTAGTGGGGAATTATCGGTCGCTAATTCAGAGTTATGCAAGAAGTCTTATGAGATAAGCGTTACCAATACAACTACCGCAATTACAGCTGTTAAATTTAAAAAGGTATCAATAATGTAATGGTTCGCTAGCATTTTATTTTCAGAATTTTTTATTTCCGGGTATTTAACTATAAATTTTGCGGCAATTACCAGAGCTGCCGCAATGTATTGGCCGTTAAACAATAGAAAGAAGATTATAATCCGCTCTAAATAACCAATTAATCGGCTTGCATTTTTATGCAAGTCTTTTGTTTTGTCTAAACTTGTTTGCTCTTGCGTGCTTACCATGCTTAAATCCCAAATAGAACCGGATTCTAATAGCCTTCCAACTGGGCGGACAATACATAAAAGCCCTAATACCGTAGCAATATGCCGAGCATATGTATACATATGCCCTCCAACTACAAGCCCTCTGCCAAAAAGCAGCCATGCTAAAAATATAACAAAAATATGAGTCGTTTGGTCTATAACAAAACCCCATTTTGTGTGCTCTAGCTTGGTAATCTTTTTATCAAAATCTATTACCAGATGAAAAACGCTTGTGAATATGCCCATCCACAATAGGTTGTGGAAATATGTTACCCCGCCAAACCACCTTAATGCAAGCATTGCCGCTGCCATACATAATGTATATATAAGCCCATGAACAAAAAGCCATGAGTAACTTGTTTTTTTCATTTCCGACATGTGGCTCTGTTGCAGGTAAAAGTCTCCTACAATGTGGCCCAGCAAGAAAATTGTGAAAGTGCTCATATTTTAGTGCCTCCAATGTTTTTCGGTCGTATAGTGACTGACTATTATGTTAGATTATTTTCAAGTAAATGTAAAGCCTCTTCTTAATAATCGTGGTATACTTGAAAAAATAAGACTGGAGGTATTACCATGGAAAAAGAAAAATCCCCAACGCAACAGCTGCAAGAGCAGCTAACTTTCACAGGCAAAAACGCCGCCACCAAACTTACAGAGCAAGAACTGCAAACAATTTTTGATTTTTGCGAAAACTACAAACAATTCCTAAACAACTCTAAAACAGAAGGTTGCTGTGTGGAAACTGTAATAGAATTAGCAAAATCCAGGGGGTATACAGAATTTGTGCCAGGCGAAAAATACGCCCCCGGCGCAAAAGTTTACCTGCGTAACCGTGGTGCGGCAATTATGCTCTCCACCATTGGCACACGCCCCCTTACCGATGGTTTGCGGGTAATTGCATCCCACATAGACTCCCCGCGGCTAGACCTAAAACCTAACCCACTATACGAAGAAGACGAAATAGCCTACCTAAAAACCCACTACTACGGCGGTGTTCGCAAATATCAGTGGCCTACAATACCGCTTGCACTGCATGGCGTGATATATAAGGCTAACGGGGAAATGGTGCGCATTAATATTGGCGAAGATGAAAACGACCCGCAATTTTACATTACAGACCTGCTGCCGCACATTAGCAAGGAGCAAAATAAAAAGCCCCTTGGGGAGGCATTTCACGGGGAAAGCTTAAACCTAATTGTAGGGAGCTTGCCGGACAGGGACGAAGATATAAGCGATAAAACAAAATTTACTGTGTTAAAACTATTGCACGAAAAATACGGCATAACAGAAGCAGACTTTTACACGGCAGATATTAAGGCTGTGCCTGCTTATAAGGCTCGTGACATTGGGTTAGACAGGGCGTTAATTGGTTCATATGGCCATGACGACCGTGTTTGTGCATATACCTCTCTTATTGCAGAGTTTAACGCAATTAAGCCGGAATACACAACTGTTACTATTTTAGCGGACAAAGAAGAAGTGGGCAGTGCAGGCAATACGGGCTTAGATTCCCACTACTTTGCGCATTTTGTGGAAGAGCTTGCAGATGCTGCTGGTGTAAAAGCCCGCCGTGTTTTTGCAGCTTCCAAGGCACTTTCTGCAGATGTTAACGCCGCATACGACCCTGGCTTCCCAGGGGTATTTGACAAACGCAATAATTCATTTATTCACCATGGGGTGGGAATTGCTAAGTATGTAGGCTCCGGCGGTAAAGGCGGCACGGTAGATGCTTCTGCAGAGTATTTGTCGTTTTTGCGCACTATGTTGGATGACGCAGGTATTAAGTGGCAAATGGCCGGATTTGGGCGGATAGACGAAGGCGGCGGCGGTACTGTTGCTAAATTTTTAGCCCGTTACGATATGGACATTGTAGATATTGGCGTGCCTGTGCTTAGTATGCACGCACCGTTTGAAGTTGTTAGTAAAATTGATGTTTACATGACGTTTAGGACTTTTGAGGAGTTTTATAGATGATTGATATAAAACGCATAGAATTTGTAATAACAAATTCATGCACCGGAAAGTGCAAACATTGCTCCATGGAAGTAACCGATGCGCATAGTGGCAGTATAGATGCGACTGCTGCTGTGCAAGCAATAAAGCAACTAACAAGCCGTTACACTGTAGAAACAATAATGACATTTGGCGGCGAACCGCTTTTATTTGCAGATACCGTCTGCAAAATACAC
>Ga0131853_10021210_pt1 | contig 11792 bp, 8 predicted proteins | sample TergutLab28metaG_FD_92764 | JGI IMG/M metagenome (GOLD analysis project Ga0131853, IMG submission 92764) | Labiotermes labralis P1 segment gut microbial communities from Petit-Saut dam, French Guiana - Lab288 P1 (version 2) (version 2) | ecosystem: Host-associated > Arthropoda: Insects >...
AGCTATCAAAATGGCTGTTGATATGGTGGGAGAAGGTCTAATTACCAAAGAAGATGCAGTTGCTAGGATTGATATTACTCAGCTGGATCAACTGCTGCATCCCACAATAGATACAGCAGCTGATTTTCAAGTAATAGCCAAAGGTCTTCCTGCATCACCGGGTGCTGCTGTGGGTAAGATAGTATTCGATGCCGATGAAGCTGAGGATATGGGTAAGGAAGGAATAAAAGTAATCTTGGTTAGAAATGAGACTACTCCTGATGACCTTAACGGAATAGTAGGAGCACAAGGTATTTTGACTTCCAGGGGCGGCATGACAAGCCATGCTGCTGTTGTTGCCCGAGGTATGGGTAAACCATGTGTATGTGGCTGTGATGAACTGGATATTGATATAGAAAATGAAAAACTGGTAGTTGGCAATAAAGTCTTTAGCAAGGATGACACTATTACAGTTGACGGTTCTACAGGTAGTGTAATAGAAGGAGAGGTGCCACTACTTGTTCCAACCCTTAGTGAGGAATTTAAAACTATTCTAAAATGGGCAGATGAAATTAGAACTCTAGAAGTTAGAGCAAATGCAGACACGCCTGAGGATGCAGTAAAAGCCAGAGAGTTTGGAGCTCAGGGAATAGGGCTTTGTAGAACTGAGCATATGTTTATGGGTCCGGAAAGGCTGCCCGTTGTTCAAAAGATGATTTTATCTCTAAATGATGATGGTAGAAAAGTTGCTTTGGAAGAGCTTTTGCCTATTCAGCAAAAGGATTTTTATGGAATACTAAAGGCAATGCAGGGGTATCCTGTAACTATTCGTCTATTGGATCCACCATTGCATGAATTTTTGCCAAATAAAGAAGAATTGATTGAGGAAGTTGTCAAATTGAGATGCCTTGGCGGTTCAGAAACAGAACTCAAAGAAAAGGAAACTTTGCTTGCTGCAGTCAAGTCATTGTCAGAGGCTAACCCAATGCTTGGTCATAGAGGTTGCAGGTTGGGTATTGCTTTTCCGGATATATATGCAACCCAGGTAGAAGCTGTATTTAGAGCAGCAGTACAACTTGCAAAAGAGGGGATAAAATCAATACCTGAAATAGAAATACCTCTTGTGATGGATGTTAATGAACTTTCTATATTAAAAGAAGTTGTGGATCAAGTGGCGGATAGTGTCTTTGCTAAAGAAGGCATATCAGTTGAATATACTGTAGGTACTATGATAGAGCTGCCCAGAGCATGTGCTACTGCCGGAGAAATAGCTAAGGTTGCCGATTTCTTTTCCTTTGGAACAAATGATTTGACCCAGACGTGCTTTGGCTTTAGCCGAGATGATGCTGAGGGTAAGTTTCTGCACACTTACCTGGACAAGAAAATAATTAGTGAAAATCCCTTTGTGGTTTTAGACAGGGATGGTGTTGGACGTTTAATGGAAATGGCAGTTACCAAAGGAAGAGCCAGCAAGAAGGATTTATTAATTGGTATCTGTGGTGAACATGGAGGAGATCCCAGTTCCATAGAATATTGCTACCAAATTGGTCTGGACTTTGTCAGCTGTTCTCCTTATAGAGTGCCAGTAGCAAGGCTGGCAGCAGCTCAAGCTAGATTAAAATCATAAAATATATGCCTGAAGGTTGTGGGGTAGGTGTCTGTCTAATGATTTTTCTGCTCCGGTCAGTTCCGTGCAGTAGCCGGAATTCCCTCCGCAGTAAAATCATCAGCCAGACACTTGATAATCTGAATTTTGGATGCCTGATATTTGAAATAAGAAAAGGAATTGGCTTAGCCAATTCCTTTTCTATTATCGTAAGTTCCATTGAAAAATCTTACTATGGATATTGATTTTGTCTACAGGCTGGACTTATTGGAGAAAATTATTATATAATAACAATATTCCAAGAGCTAAACTGCAGGAGGGCAGATAAATAATGTCAGATACATCAATGTCCTTGATACAACATTTAGATGAATTACGAAAAATACTTATTAAAATTATCATAGCTGTATTGCTGGGTACTATAGTAAGTTTTGCTTTATTTGAAGCTGTTTTATGGCGAATAATCAATGCTCCTATAATGGGGATTGAAAGAGACATTATAATGATTCAATATGGTGTAACAGAGGTTTTTGTTGCACGAATAAAGTTAAGTCTTTTGGCTGGATTTATTATAACCTCGCCTTTTACTGCATATCAGGCATGGAGCTTTATACTTCCGGCGCTATATGCCAATGAAAGAAAATATATTTATATGATAGCTCCCGCATCAGCCATGTTGTTTGCGGCAGGAGTTGTTTTCGGATATTATGTTGTATTACCTATTGCCTTGAATTTCTTTACTGCTCAACTGCCCATTATTGCAGGCTATCCAACTACCTTGGCTTTTTCACAATATGTTTCCTTTGTTGTGGTTTTTTTGTTACCCTTTGGATTAATTTTTCAATTGCCCTTGGGAATTGCATTTCTTGCCAGAATGGGTATTGTAGATTATAAGTTTTTTCAGACCAAGAGAAAATATGCCATATTAATTATATTTATAGTTGCTGCACTTTTAACTCCACCGGACCTTATTTCGCAAATACTTATGGCGGCTCCGGTACTGGTTCTTTATGAAATTAGTATCCTGATTGCTTGGCTTATAGGAAAAAAGAGAGTTAAAAGAATGGAAGCAGAAGCAGCGGAAGAAGAGGGTGTGGATAAGGATGACATCTCTTAGAGAAATTTTTGAAAAAAGAGAAGAAGATTGGCTTTCACCCTATGCTACTAAATCGAAATCTACACGAGGAAAAAAGAATCAAGAGAAGCCATGTGATGTGCGTACAATATTTCAAAGAGATAGGGATAAAATTATTCACTCTAAGGCATTTAGAAGACTTAAGCATAAAACCCAAGTTTTTATATCACCTGAAGGAGATCATTTCCGTACAAGGCTTACCCATACATTAGAAGTGAGCCAAATAGCAAGAACTGTAGCAAGAGCATTAAGGCTTAATGAAGATTTAACGGAAGCTATAGCTTTAGGGCATGACTTGGGACATACTCCTTTTGGTCATGCAGGAGAAACGGCTCTTGATCAGGTACATCCAGGAGGATTTAAACACAATGTCCAAAGCTTAAGAGTAGTTGATGAAATTGAACAGGGAACGGGCTTGAACTTAGCCTGGGAAGTGAGAGACGGAATACTAAATCATACAGGAAGTGAAACTCCAAGTACATTGGAGGGACAGATAGTTAGATTAGCTGATAGAATTGCTTATATTAATCATGATATTGATGATGCTATTAGAGGAAAGATAATTTCATTAGAAAGCCTGCCAAAAGAATGTCTTAATATTCTTGGCTTTAAGCATAGTGAAAGAATAAATACAATGATCAGAGATATGATTGATACAAGTTGGGATCAACCTTGCATAGCAATGAGCAAGGAAGTATCTGCAGCAATGGATGAGTTGCGTCAGTTTTTATTTAAAAATGTCTATATTGGTTCCCTGGCAAAAACGGAAGAAGACAAAGCAAAGAGGCTTGTACGGGAGATTTATTGCTACTACAGCGACCACCCCCATGAAATACCCAATGAATATAGAAAACATAGTAATATTACATCAAATGAAAATAATCAGGTAGTTGATTATGTAGCAGGCATGACAGATAGATATGCTATATCTATCTATCAAAAAATTTTCGTGCCATCAGGTTTTTCCGGTATTTAAAGTGAATATTTTTAACTATACATGTTAATAATACTATAAAGGAACTAAGTGTCTTGTTAGGTATCTAGTCAATACCTAAATAGTCTGACCGACGAAGAGATACTTGTTCCTTTTTATTTTTTGACAAAGATATTTTCCCAAAATAAAACTTCTATCAATTTTATTATTGATAGAAGTTTTGTTTTGGGTATTAAAGGGGAAATAATAATACTGTTTCTCAATAGCAGGAAAATAGCTATATTTATAGAATATATAAGCGATGTTTAGCAATTACATCTCAAATGAGAATACTCATGCTTTTAGCAAGAATAGGGCGGTATTTTTGAAATAGAAGGACTTAATGATTTTATGACGAAATATATAAAAGCAAATTAAAACCAGAAAGGTTTTAATTGCAGGACTAGTATAAACTCATTAATAGGTGATTTAAGGTGATAAATTTTATCCCTGAGGAAAAGGTTCAGGAAATCTTAGAAAGGATTTCTATAGAACAAATTATATCTCGCTATGTATCATTAAAGCAGCAAGGGCAGAATTATACTGGTCTATGTCCTTTTCACGGTGAAAAAACACCTTCTTTTTCAGTTAACCCTTCTAAAGGTCTTTTTTATTGCTTTGGTTGCGGTGCTGGAGGCAATGTTTTCACCTTTATTATGAAGGCAGAAAATTATACTTTTGTTGAAGCTGCAGAATTTTTAGCATCACAGGCAGGAATTTTGCTGGCAGATAACAAATTAATTAGTAAAGCAGATAAAGGAAAAAACCTGTTTTTAAAAGAAATAAATGCTTTGGCACAAAAATATTATCACTATTTGCTATTAGAAAGCCCAAAGGGCAAAAAAGCCCTTGAATACTTGGAAAAACGAGGAATTTCATCTGATACCATTAAAGAATTTGGCATAGGCTATTCATTGGATGGTCGAGATTCCCTAATAAATTTTATGAAAAAAAGAAATGTACAACCATCTACTTTAGAAAAGGTAGGCTTGGTAAGTACAGGCAGTGGAAATAATTCAGGATATTACGATCGTTTCAGACAAAGGATTATTTTTCCGATTTATGACCTTAATGGTTTGGTTATAGGCTTTGGTGGGCGTATTATTGATGATACATTAAAGGCTCCAAAGTATCTAAATAGCCCTGAAACAGAGGTATTTCAAAAAAGCAAATTCCTTTATGGGATGAATATTGCAAAAAATGAAATCAGAAAAAAGGATTTGGCTATTTTAGTTGAAGGCTATATGGATGTAATTGTAGCCCATCAAAATGGCATAAAAAATACAGTAGCATCACTGGGGACTGCGTTTACAACAGGACATGCAGACCTATTAAAGAAAATGTTAAAAATAGATAATAGAAATGTAGTAATTGCCTATGATGCTGATGAAGCCGGTCAAAAGGCAACGCTTAAAGGATTATCTATACTTAATGAAAGTGGCTGTAAAGTTAAAATACTTACTTTGCCTGATAAAAGTGATCCAGATGATTATATAAGAAAGCATGGTTCTGAAAAATTCCTTGATAGTGTTGAAAACCAGTCAATCCCTTTGATTGACTATAAACTAAAGGTTGCTATTCAGGAAAACAATCCAGATACAATAGAGGGTAAAAAAGAAATTCTTGACTTTATAGTTGGTGACCTTAAAGATATTACCAGCTTGGTAGAGAAAGAATATTATATAAGGCTAATTTCCAATAAATTAGGCATTAGAGAACAAGTAATAGCCGCCGAAATTGGGGAATATTCCAAAAAAGTGCGAAATATTGATGCTGATAGGGATAAAAAGGAAATAGCAAGGAATAATAGCATAGAAAAGTATATATTGGGAGAAGGTGCACAATACAAGGCAGAAAATTTTCTTGTAAAGTATATTCTTGAAAACCCACAAAAGATAGATTGGTTTCAAGAAGCTGTAGGTTTGCACTTATTCCAAGTTTCAAAATTTAGATATTTAATAGGAAGTTTAATAAAATATATCGAAGATAATGGGGTTAGTGATAAGTTTAGTTTTAAAGCTTTTATGCTTACACTGCCCGAAGAATTCCAAAATTTATTACCGCAAATATTCAATACTGATGAAAACACTTATTCATTAAATGATTGTGTTTATATTATAAAGAATAACTGGTATAAAACTCAGATAGAAAACCTTAAAAAAGAAATTTCAGCAGCAGAGGAATATGACCAAAAGGAAATCGTGAATTCCTTGGTATTAAAGTTAATTGAGCTTCAAAAGGAATGGAAAAAGTAAGCAAGCATAATGACCCTAATGGAAGGGGGGACAATGGTGAACGAAGATACTAGGAAAACAGAATGTGTAAAACAGCTTATAGAACTAGGTAAAAAGCGTGGAATATTAACCTATAAAGAAATAATGGATACTTTACAAGGCGTAGATTTGAGCCCGGATCAAATAGATGAGATATATGAGAATTTGGCAAGTGCGGGAATTGAGGTTATTCCTGAAAGTGGGCAGGATGATATGGAAGATGACAAGGAAAGCCTTGAATTAGATATAGATTTATCTGTTCCAGAGGGAATAGGTATAGACGATCCTGTAAGAATGTATCTAAAAGAAATAGGAAGAGTGCCTCTACTTTCAGCTGAAGAAGAAGTAGAACTTGCAAGAAGGATAGAAGAAGGGGATGTAGAAGCAAAACGCAAGTTGGCTGAAGCAAACCTTCGATTGGTTGTTAGTATAGCTAAGCGTTATGTTGGAAGAGGTATGTTGTTCCTTGATTTAATCCAAGAAGGTAACTTAGGACTAATTAAAGCGGTTGAAAAGTTTGATTACCGTAAAGGTTACAAGTTTAGTACCTATGCTACATGGTGGATACGTCAGGCAATAACCAGGTCAATTGCGGACCAAGCCAGAACAATTAGAATTCCTGTGCATATGGTGGAAACCATTAATAAGCTCATCAGAGTATCCAGGCAACTGTTGCAGGAGTTGGGGAGAGAACCTACTCCAGAAGAAATAGCTGTAGAAATGGATGTTCCGGAAGAAAGAGTTAGAGAAATAATAAAAATTGCTCAAGAGCCTGTTTCTTTGGAGACACCAATTGGTGAAGAAGAGGATAGTCATTTAGGTGATTTTATTGAGGATCAGGATGCACTGGCACCTGCAGAGGCAGCCTCCTTTACCTTGCTTAGAGAACAATTGGAGGATGTATTAGATACATTGACATCCAGAGAAGAAAAAGTGTTAAGGCTTCGCTTTGGTTTAGATGATGGTAGAACCAGAACCCTGGAAGAGGTAGGACAAGAGTTTGGGGTTACCAGAGAAAGAATTAGACAGATAGAAGCTAAAGCATTACGAAAGCTTCGTCATCCAAGTAGAAGTAAAAAACTGAAGGATTTTCTAGAGTAATATTCTAAATGTATAGCAAAAAAATACTATTGACAACATATTTAGAATGTCTTATACTATACTTTGTCAGTGTTGAGGGTGTTCCTCGGTAGCTCAATGGTAGAGCACTCGGCTGTTAACCGAGTGGTTGCTGGTTCGAGTCCAGCCCGGGGAGCCATTTTATTGGGCCCATAGCTCAGCGGTAGAGCCACCGGCTCATAACCGGTCGGTCCCTGGTTCGATCCCAGGTGGGCCCACCACTAAATCAAAAACCATGAACTGGCCCGTTGGTCAAGTGGTCTAAGACACCGGCCTTTCACGCCGGTTACATGGGTTCGAATCCCATACGGGTCACCAATTAATTTAATATGGGCGATTAGCTCAGTTGGGAGAGCGCCTGCCTTACAAGCAGGATGTCGGCGGTTCAAGTCCGTCATCGCCCACCATAATAAAGGAACAAAACCTTGCTATATGCAAGGTTTTTTGGTATTGTTTTATTATTAGACTATTTTTGACACTTATTTTATTTCAAAAATGCCTCAAAAAAACCAAAAGAGTTTTTAGGTCTTGTTCAAGCTAAAATGATTTAATTTTGTATGAATGGGGAGGCAAAAAATGTTAAATAATAGACTTGCCACAATTGCAAAATACATAACACCTAACACTAATGTTGTAGATATTGGAACGGATCATGCTTTACTACCGATATTTTTGATTCAAAATGGTTTATCTTCTAAGGTAATAGGTGTTGAGTTGAATGATGGACCATATTTAAAGGCTAAAGATAAAGTTGCTTCTCTGGGGCTAGATAAATACATAGAGCTGCGTTTAGGAGATGGCTTAGAGCCTGTAATGGGTGACCAAGTAAATATAATAGTAATAGCAGGCATGGGAGGTCAAACTGTTATTGAAATCTTAAAAAAAGCAACAAGCCTGTTGGGAAAAGTTGATAGGATAATCTTGCAGCCTATGAATAGATGTGAGTTGGTAAGGAACTATATACACTATACTAAAGGTTTAACAATAGCCGATGAGGATATTGTTATGGAGGGTGACAGGCTTTATGAAGTTATTATTGCAGAGCCGGGGGTTTCTCAGGATTTCGATGATATACTCATTGAGATAGGTCCAATGCTATTTAGAAAAAAACACCCTTTGTTCCCTATACTTTTAGAAAAGAAGATTCAATGCTACAAGAAAATAGCTAATAACTTGGATAAAAGCGATAAGATAACAGTTAAAGATAAAGTTAGGTATTATGATACAAAGGCAAAATGTTTAGAAAAGGTGTTGGTGTCGTGTCTGTAAAAGTTGCTACTATTATCCAAAAAATCGAAAAGATAGCTCCTAAAAAACTAGCTTATGATTGGGATAATGTAGGGCTTTTAGTTGGTGACCCCAGGGCAGAAGTAGATAAAATACTAATTTCTCTTGATGTTACTGACCAAGTAGTGGAAGAAGCTATTGAAATGGGAGCAGGTATGATTGTTTCTCATCATCCATTAATATTTAAACCCATAAAGAATATACTCTGGGACAATCCTATGGGAGCAATTTTAAAAAAACTTGTGCAAAAAGAGATTAACGTCTATGCTGCTCACACCAATTTAGATATATGTAAAAATGGAGTTAATCAAGTTCTTTTTGAACGACTGGGCTTGGAAAAAGGAGAACTTTTAAAAGTAGAGGTTGCTGAAAAAAATTATAAATTGGTAGTATTTGTGCCAATGTCCCACGTGGAGCAAGTTAAATCAGCTATGGGTGATGCTGGTGCAGGATGGATAGGAAATTACTCACATTGTTCTTTTGGAGCACCTGGAGTAGGGTCTTTTAAACCTCTGGAAGGCAGCAATCCACATATAGGCGATGTAGGAAAGATTGAAGAAGTAGAAGAAATGCGTCTGGAAACTATTGTGTCAGAAAAGTTATTGCGTAAAGTGCTAAAGGCGGTTATAGCGTCACATCCCTACGAGGAAGTGGCTTATGATATTTATCAACTTGACAATTTTGGTGAAGAATATGGATTGGGTTTAGTTGGGACTTATGCTGATCCTCTTGCAAAGAATGAATTTTTACAAATACTTAAGGAGCGTTTACAAGCTCCAGTTTTAAAAGTAGCCGGTTTACTTCCGGAAAAAATTGAAAAAGTTGCTGTCTGTGGTGGCTCTGGAGGGACTATTATAGGAAAGTCAGCCTTTAAAGGTGCTCAGGTACTTGTGACAGGAGATGTAAGTTACCATCAAGCACAGGAGGCTGAAAGTCTTGGAGTTTGCGTTATTGATGCAGGTCATGGTATTACTGAGAAATTAATAGTACCTGTTCTTGCTTCTAACCTGAATACTGAGCTGCAGACCCAGAAGGATGATGTAGAGATTATTGTATCAAAAATAAATACTGAACCATGGATTTTTATATAGGATAGGGTTTTCCCCTATCCTATTAATTTTACCCTATTATGGAGGTGCTTTTAATGAATATGCAAAAACTTTATGAATACCAAAGCATGCGAGGAGATTATTTTAAACTGAAAGAACAGATGAATTCCACTGCCAGAAGGGACGAGCTTCTTGAATGGAAGGGGAAAATTGAGCAAATTAATAAAGAAAAAGAAGAACTGGAAAAATTAATTGATGAAAAGCTTAAGCTTGTAGGAAAAAATAATTCTTTAATAAAAGATATTGAGATAAAAGAAAAAGACATGGAAAAACAACTTTATGATGGAAAATCTGCAAATCCAAAAGAGCTATTATCTATGCAGCAAAAACTTGATGAGTTGGGCGAAAATAAAAAGCATACAGAGAATATATGCGTTGAGGAAAATGAAAAAATTTCTGCTTTACAAAAGGAGCTAGAAAGCAAAAAGCAGGAATTAATGAAGGAATACAAACCCTACCAAAGCGAGATTAATAAATATAAACAGAACAAAGAAATTGAAAAAGTTAATCTTAATGAATTGGCTAGGGAAATAAAGGAAATGGAAAAGGAAATAGACAGCGACTTGCTGGAAAGTTACTTAAGGTACACAAAAAGCTTGGGTAATAATGTACTAGCACTTGTGAAAAAGGGTAAATGTGAAGGTTGTAATATTGATATTCCCAAGGTTGACTTGGGAGATGTGAAGGCAGGAAACAAGTTGGTGAATTGTGAAAACTGTGGTAGAATATTAGCTATCTTGTAATACTAATTGAGGTGGAATAATGGAGATAGAAGTATATACAGATGGTGCATCCAGGGGTAATCCGGGAGATGCGTCTATTGGTGTAATAATTTATGATTTAGATGGGCAGACTTTAAAAAAAGATAGCGAGGCTATTGGCATAGCCACAAATAATGTTGCAGAATATAAGGCTGTAATTAGAGGACTCGAGTTGGCAGTAGAATTAAAAGCTACCAAAGTAAAGGTATATGCCGATAGTCAGCTTTTGGTAAGACAGCTTTCAGGAGAATATAGAGTGAAAAATGAAGGTTTAAAACCCTTGTATAACAAAGTTAAAGAGTTGGCTGGAAACTTTGAAAACTTTGCAGCATTTCATATTCCAAGAGAACAAAATAAAGAAGCTGATAAACTAGCCAATATGGCTCTCGATGGTCAGAAGCCGGACTAGGTAAAATTTGCTAAAGGAAAGTGATTTATGTGGAGGGTTTGTTCTTAGTAATTGTAATAGCTATATTGGTGTTGAATTTATCGTGGTATCTGGTGAGTGATTATTGGTTGCGTAGTAGTCTGCCACAATATCCTAAAACACGTGTTATGACTAGATTAGCTCTTATAATATGGATGGTTGCTGTATTTATACCAATAATAGCAATGAGCATACCTTACTTTGCTACTCTACTGACAGATAGCTTGTGGGGTTGGCTGGCTCTTTTTCATTTATGGATAGGAACCATTTTTTTCTGGATGATTGGAATGGGTATTTTAAGTGTACCTGTTTCTATATATAATTATTTTGCTAAAAAGAGTAAAGCTAATAAGACCGGTTTACAAGTAGTAACGGCGGAAACAGAAATAGATAAAGACCATGCTTTAACCAGAAGGAAACTTTTGCGTTTGGCTTTGGTAGCAGCACCTCCTTTAATAGTTGGTGGAGGTACATTAGCTGCAGCAGCAACAAGGGACAGGTTAGATGTTTATACAAAAGACTTACCAGTATTAGACTTGCCGGAAGATTTGATTGGTCTGACAATTACTCAATTGTCAGATATGCATGTAGGCACTCTCATGGGCAGAGAAAGAATAGAGAAAATGGTCTCAGAAGCTAATGCTTTGGAGAGTGATATTATAGTAGTAACAGGCGATATTCTTGACCGGGATATTAGATATATGCCTGACCTGCTTGAAATAATTAAAGAGCTCAAGGCTCCCATGGGTGTATATCTCTGTTTGGGAAACCATGATAAAATTTATGATGTTGATAGGTGGGAACGGGAAATACGTGGTGCTGAATTGAACCTTTTATTAAATCAATCGACTATTATAAATACCGGTGGAACACCAATAAAGCTGATGGGTATAGATTTTACTTACAGTGATAGTGAAAATTTTGGTTTTATACAAGAGGCCGATGAATATACTAGTGCACCCAATGCACTGAGAATATTGCTGGCACATCACCCTCACGCTTTTGATGCAGCAGCAGCTATGGGAATACCTGTTACCCTTGCTGGACACACTCATGGTGGACAGCTTGTATTGAGAGACCCATGGGGTAACGAGATATTTAACCCCGGGAATAGGCTATTTCG
>Ga0131853_10021211_pt1 | contig 11792 bp, 5 predicted proteins | sample TergutLab28metaG_FD_92764 | JGI IMG/M metagenome (GOLD analysis project Ga0131853, IMG submission 92764) | Labiotermes labralis P1 segment gut microbial communities from Petit-Saut dam, French Guiana - Lab288 P1 (version 2) (version 2) | ecosystem: Host-associated > Arthropoda: Insects >...
AGGAAGTTTATTGTATAGAAACTGCCGGCAGAGCAGACCAGGTCGAGTGTGTCGAAATTGGGGGCATAACGGAGGAAGTTTATTGTATAGAAACTGCCGGCAGAGCAGACCAGGTCGAGTGTGCCGAAATTGGGGGCATGTCAGACCACAAGCCCTTGTTTTATTCAAGTGATAACGCCTTTGATCTGTTCTTTGGACAACCCCATTCCGCCTCTTGAGCGCTTAACCGACTGTCCTTACGGGAATATTTTGGGGTTGGCCTCATTGGAGCCAGTTCCAGTATGGCACTTTGAAATGTGTCAAGATTGGTTGACCTCCAGTGCTTTCAAATTTGTCGAACGAACGCCACCTGCGTATCGATGGTAAGTAATTGTTGCAGTTCCCATAATCCTGTAAAATACACGTCTAATGAGATTATAGATGTACAGCCCGTACCGCGCAGTAAACACACCCCGTCTCTGTTATACAAACCAGTCAGTTAATGCTGTATAGGGAAATAATCGCTGTTTGTTCTCAGATCCACACAAAACACATAAATACAGTGTGTGGACAGAACGTAGAGTTGCTGAATGTTAAACTGGTGGTACATATAGTGACCACTGTGCAGTACATATAGTGACCGCTGTGCGGTACATATAGTGACCAATGTGCGGTACATATAGTGACCACTGTGCGGTACATATAGTGACCACTGTGCGGTACATATAGTGACCGCTGTACGGTACATATAGTGACCACTGTGCAGTACATATAGTGACCAATGGGATGTAAAGGGTTAAATCTCTGTTAAACAAACCAGTCAGTTAATGTTGTATAGGGAAATAATCGCTGTTTTTTCTGAGATCCACACAAAACACATAAATACACTGTGTGGGCAGAACGTAGAATTGTTGAATGTTAAACTGGTGGTACATATAGTGACCACTGGGCTTAAGAGGGTTGGAGCCTGCTTTGGACTGATCCCCATTCCAGGGTGTCATAATACATGTCCACCAGATTCCTAATTTAATTCCGAAATAGGAACTGGCTGACGATTTAGCAGCATATCACAGCGGTTCTGTACAAACTATTAGCTTTATTCCATGCACCGTTCGTCCCAGTGGCTGTCTAATGTCTGTGCGATACCAGCTGCAGCCTTCTGGTCATTTTTCAGACAACTTTCACTTGACATGGTCGTTTTTTACCTAATTAGGCCACCATAAGTGTTCAACAATAAGGCTTGCAACACAACTAACGGTAAGTACAATAAATTTGTGTAATGACGCTGGCTTTAGTCACATTACAAACGATACATAACAACCGTGACCATAAGAGACAGGACAGCTACAGTGGGTTCGGTTTACATCCACCCGTATTTGTATCTAAGCAGCAAGTAACAGCTTTGCGTTTTTCACCTTGTATTGGCAGTGAAGATTTTAAATTTCGAATTTTATCAGCACGGATAGGTTTTCTTAGAGGTGGAAGTTAGCTACTGTATCATGTACTGTACATGCTCATTATCTTTGTCCAATATAAGATAATGTAATGCATGTTAAATCATACCTCATAAAACATTTTTCTACGGTAGGTAATTGCAGGAACGGATTTTGGTAAACTCCAGTTATTAATGACGTGAGTTCAGTCATTAAATTGAAATTCAAGGATAAACAGTCTCTTATCAGATAAAAACAGCTTTGTAATGTGAGAAACTGACTTACGCGTGAGGACGCAATGCAGCCAACGTAAGCACTGCGCGGTTCATTGGCTGCAGATCCTTCAGTAGAGCAGTGGCAAATTATTCCACTCGACGGTTAACAGATGGCAGCATTGAGCGCAGATAACAGTCTTCTTGCCCATGACCCTAAACAGTGTACACTACCTTCCATAACAGCATTACCCCGGCAATCAAGAACTTTGTTCGCATTGGCTCTGGCGTTGGTCCATCCAACTTTATAAACAGATTTTATACGTTGACAGAAATTGTAATGGCGTCAGCAGAGAGCACAAGTCCGTCCGTCCGTCCGTCTAAAGTATGGCGCTACAGCCCCATCTGGACCCTGACCTCCCTCCTCCTCTAGCCCCAACTCCGTTCCCCTAACCTCATAGTCCTAGCGTTTGTAATGCATCCCTCAGGACGACGTCCTCCCATCTACTACTTGGTTTTCCTACTGATCTTGCGTTGTGGAATTCCCCATTAAGAATTTTTTTTTGGAAGGGGGGGTTCTTTCTTCCATTCTAATGATCTGACCCCCCCCCTTAGTCATCTAATTTCAGTATCATTCCGTTTAAAGTAGGTGTGTTTAATGACGCTGTTGGTATTTCGGTCTATACCACGTGCCGTGACAGAACGAGCGAAGAGTAGTGAATTGTACAGGATTTGGAAGGGAGCGATCGTGGTCTGAGTGAGGAACTGAGGACAAACACGGAAGCAGACACTCAGGACAGTCGGTGTGCTGGTCGGTGTTGCAGGTTGTAGAGTTAACGGCAGAGCAGCCGGGTCTATCTGTAGGTACTGCACAGCAGTAGATTGCAGCTGAAATGTGATGGCACACGGGGACGCACGGGAGGGGAAATGAAGGGGAGATTGGCGAATGGAGTGGGTAGCCAATACTCTTCACACTACCTCGGAACATGGTGTATCCAGCATTACTACCGCTGATGCGCACACCCTGAATCGTTTAGCGACAACTCTGTCGCTATACCGACTGAGCTACCCTGGCTGCGTCGAATTCCGACAGTGGCAACTAATTTTTGTGTTCTCAGAAGATCCAGACCGGCTGTGGAGCCAACCCAGCCTCCCGATATGTACCGGCGTTCTTTGTCGGGGCTCAAGAATCAGTGGAGCTATCCCTCAACTGTTCCTGTACGCCATCGTGGCGTGGAGAGGGACTAACAAACTAATAACAATGCACGTACAGCGTAGCATCGCGGCGCGTTCGTTTAACCATTGTTGTAGCGAAAAACAATGAGTATTACATATTCTGAGTAAGTGTTTGTAGTTTGAGTTATCCAGCATGCAATGCACATGAGCCGTATTGTCATCTGTGGCCTGAACGGCTGTACCATATTTTTCCATATTACCTCATCATCTTCATCCTCCGTGGATTAGGTCGTTTGACCTATTCCGGCATCGACGCATTGCCATCGTTTCCTGGGGCGTCTACGGTATCTTCTTCCTCGGGGTCTGTAGTTGAGGCCGTGTTTCGGCAGTCTGGTGTTGTCCGTTCTTTCGAGGTGGTTGATCGAGTTTTGTTTGTATTTGAGTCTCACGTCTTGTGTTCCAGAGATCTCTAGTTCTTTCCTTATGACTTCCCTTCTTATTTTATCCAGCTTTGTGTATCCCGTAACACTTCTTAGAAAGCGCATCTCTGCAGCTTCTAGGCCAGTCATGTCTCTCTTCGTGGCCAGACTAGGAGAGACGAACTGATCTTCCAAGAATGGGGGTTTTGCGGATGGGTTGGTAACCCTCCCAAGGAAAACAAAGTACCATATTATTTCATTCGTGTGTGTGTGTGTGTGTGTGTGTATATATATATATATATATATACACACACACACATATACACACACACACACATACATACATACATACATACATACATACATACATACATACACGAATAAGTTGTTTACAAGCTTTTGGGTTTGATTAACCTTTTGACGCCTAATGTCAACTATATTGGTCGTAGCGCAACGTTAACCTCTAAAGTTGCATTTTATATACATATTCAACAAATATAGGTACTAAATATTTTAAACGTGGTATATACTCTCCTTTTCTCTTCAAAATGCAGTTTGTTTCATAATTCTAACGTATTTGGTTCCTGTGCTGTTCACATTTTATATACAGGGTGTGCTAAAATTAAAAAAATAATTCCGGCGCCAAAAGGTTAATTAACCGCTAAAACGTCTGGCACAAATTAACTGATTACATAGTCACGTGCGTGTAGTGCATGAGCAACTTGAGTTCTGTAGCGGTAGAAGTGAAGATCTTTGTGTTAAAACCCGTCGAACTCCGGCTTCAGACAGCCCGAGTGGCACAGGGTGGCGACTCGCAGAACGGTGTAGACTTCTTTCTGTGACCTCTCTCGCTACCGCAGTATTCTCGGCTGTACGTATTGTTTTTACACTGCCACCTTTCTTCTTTAGTGTAGAACCAGTAGCCTCAGAGTTTCGAACCCAGGTCTTGAGGGTTGCGTGGGCTGATGGAGCAGCACGATTGCGATGAATTAGAATGCGGTTTAAATACGACAGTTGACCATTAGTGTTAATTTCTTCATACCTGGAAGCCGGTCTGTGTTCTGCTAAGGTGAGTTTTTTGATTTGGGAGAAAATTCTTCCTTATGGAATCATTTCAAATTTGTTATCACGTGGTACTGGGGGGTGGGGGGGATAATTTTCGTTGTACGACTGTCTTACGATCAGTTAACGAGGACTGAATGGAACTGGTAAGCCGAGGGATTACTGCTGTATTTGGAAATATAGTGTGTAGCGTGGGAGAAGGGTGGCAGGCCGGTGAGAGGGGAAGCCCTGCGCGCGCACCGCCAGGCGTTCAGTGTCGGTCTAAAAAACGTCCACAGTGACTGTAGCTATGAATGTACGCCGTACAGAGTAGATGTTTTTGACATAGGTATAACGTTGCCTGGCCGTTCCGAGCTGAGCCTAGCAGCGGCCACGCCGTGCCGACTGCAGCTGTGTGCAGTGTCAGGGAGCTGAGCTGGCAAGAAATCTGGTCTCTGCAACACGGATGGTGCTAGTAGGTGGGCCCAAGACACCTCTGCGTTTTCCCCTCCTTTTTATGTACGCATTTTCCTTACATTTCTTTCTTCCGTCTTTTTATCCCTCCACGCTTTCTTTGTTGCTCCGTCTCTCTCTCTCTCTCTCTGTAATTTTTCCTTTCCTTTGTTTCGTTTTTCCATTGTCAATTTCTTTTTTTATTCTCAAGTCTGTCATTTCCTCTGTTTCGTTCTCCTCGTCTCTCATCATTTCTCCATTTCTGAACAGTAGCTTGGCGACGCGCGCCTGTCCATTGGGCCACCGGCAACAGTTCAATCTGCAGCTTAATGAACTCTAAAATCTCTATATTTTCTCGTTGACTGAAGAAACCCGATGTACAAGTTGAGAAGCGCCAGTCTGAAAACGGTTGCATTCAGTGATGGTGAGGACAGGATACAGAGGTGGCTGCTTCTCAGACCGCGAGTCATGTAATTGTTGCGCCTGTGTCTGTGCGAATTCCTGTATGTTGAGTCCATCTACGCTACGAAGACGTCTGTCTTAGCCTAATTAACCAGCACAGTCATTCAACAAATTGGATTGACTCCCGGTGGCAGTAGTACAGTACACATTTACACACAAACAAAACACAGAACGACGCAAAACAAACAATACATAGAACAACACAAAAATTTTGAAAGAGTGCGGGCCGTGCCCCGTCTTTGCGAGTTATGCCCTTGCATTTGCCTTACAACTGAGGGAAAATCGCGGAAAACCCTCAGTCAGGGTAGCCGAAGAGTGCCAGCTGGCACGATGAAGATACATAAAATAAGAATACATAGACATAACAATGAAAATACATAAATTACAGTGTTAAACAGGAATACAACCAAATATGCATTGATATAAAATAGAACCTAAAGAATATACAATCAGCAACTTCGTATTGTCTGTATTGTCTTCTAATAATGTTGGACACCTTATTACTAAACCATCAAAACCCTGCAACACTTGCTACACTTCACCACACTTCACTACATTTATCGACACTTCACTTCCCCTCATTTACACTTCACTACCCTCCCATTTGGGTTCACCCAGTTACATTTCCTATCGCTCTATGTCACCTCACATCACTAAACTAGACACAGCACAGCTCTCATCTCCAAACGTATTTCCAAAATAATGAACACCTTCACTGCCCTAAAGAACCTCTCACCATTTCACTTCACTTTCTATTTCTTCTTATTATTTTTCACTTATTCTATGAACCCTTCACTTCGCTTTACTTTTGCTATTCATATCTACAACTCACTTCCTTTCACTTCACTTTCCTTCACTTTTTACTTTTTATCGCCTTCACTTCCCCTCACTGGTTTTTCACTTTCCTAACCCTCGTTTTGAAAATTTGCGTTTTACCCTGAGAAGTCCCTATCGTCCTTTAAGGTAGCTATTTCCGGTCATTAATGGACCTTTTCACAAAGGAGTATTTCCCGATTTCTGTTCTCTGTTTTTCTGGCTGTGATTTTCCAGTAATGATCGACTCAACTTCAGTAGCTTGGCGCCCCTCGCCCAATCCCCTATTCCTCTATATTCGCGAATTCTCTCTTTACGCACCAGATTACAGCCGTGCGGTGTATTTCTTTACTTTCGCCACAGCACATAAGCTGTATCCCATATAAGGCTGCATCTTGTCGCGAAATCTCGCGACCGGTGTGATGAAATTTTACCCATGAATATGGTTTTTCGACTGACTTGGGATATAATTTTGTGTGTAAGAAACGAACGTAATACCATTGAACATTTCCGAGTTTTATGACCACAGGTGTAAGGAAAGCCATGCGTTACGTATGGTTGTCAGTGTAACTGTGCTGGAGTGGAATTGGGTACATGGCGAATTGACAGAAATTTGTTGGGGGTTTGTGTATTGATAATGGGCGCAGTAAGCCGTATCTTCAGTTAAAGGCGTAATTGAATTTCCCTTCCGTGCTTTCGAAATGTACCGTCCTATTTGGGTCATTCTGTGTGAAGAGTTTAGTGAAGATCGACTCCAGGAAGGCCATCTGCTTGTCTTACAGGCGAAGTGAGGTCACGTGTGCTAGTTGCCGAGGAACTGAATGACATTGAGAATGTAAAGAACGCCTTGGTACAGTGTGTGTACCACGTCACATGGTGTGCCATTTGCAGTCTCGTTAATTACTTGGGCAATTATGTGACCAGCGTAGACTGTTTTGTGTGAATTGTTACAGATTTCTGTATTTTTCACTGCAGGAAACTAAATGATTTGTAACGACGCGGATTTCTAGTTGCGACCAGCTCGTGGAATGCGATACTTAGTTTTGTTTCGCCTGGAAGAAGCCATTTAGTTAGTGTGAATGAAGCAGCTCGTGGCTCCGAGAGGTGTGTGTGAGGTCGCGAGCACAATTTACAGCAATTACAGCAACAATACAGTGTCACGTGACGCTAATGGAAAACGTTATAGGGTGTTCGTCAAACTGTTGGCCTATACCATATGTTCAGAATTACAAATCCGCTGACATGTGTGGCCCATATGTGACCATAAATAGTGAAAACCGAAGATAAGTACGTGGCAGCACCATGATACTGTAAATGGGAGCCACTGCTGCAGCCTGCAGGGGAAAAGGACCCATTTGTGTTGATTGCACATGTTCAGTGAAAGTTTCATTAACCTGGGTTATATTTAAAGTTTCCGTCCGTACCGCGCAGTAAACACTGCGTCTCTGTTATAAAAACCAGTCAGTTAATGCTGTATAGGGAAATAATCGCTGTTTGTTCTGAGATCCACACAAAACACGTAAATACACTGTGTGGGCAGAACGTAGAATTTGTGAATGTTAAACTGGTGGTACATATAGTGACCAGTGGGCTTTAGAGAGTTAAATCTCTTTTACAAAAACCGGTCAGTTAATGCTGTATAGGGAAATAATCGCTGTTTGTTCTCAGATCCACACAAAACACATAAATACAGTGTGTGGGCAGAACATGGAATTTGTGAATGTTATAGTGGTTGTACATATAGTGACCACTGGGCTTTGAGGTACTATCCCGGTATATTAACTTGAGGGCTGAGGAAAATCATGACAAACCTCAGAATAGCCATTCTCCGTCCTCTCCAACTGCGGTCCCCGCTCGATACCACGACTAGCAGCAGAACTGTGTCACTCGGATCGTCTCAACGCCCTCCCCTCACCCGCGGCCCTTCGCCCGACTACAGCAGCCGTATTTTAGCATTCTTATCGGTTCTTGCTCCTAGCGAAGTTTCGCTGCCCTTTGCGCCACCGTCTCCTTGTTGCGCCTGCCGCACTGAATATCTTGTAGCCTAACTCCTGGTTACCAATCACGACTCCGACGCTCGGCGTCCTGCTGTGTTAGCTGTAAGCAGTACTAGTGCCTGATAACTGCACTCTGCTGGGCCATTACGCAGCCAGTAGTGGTTATTCCATACCGACGTTACGTGACAACCGACCGGTGCCATGGTCAGGTGTCAAGTATCCGCCACTATTAGCTGCGTAACGTGGGCCGGCCGGAATAGCTCAGTCGGTATAGCGACTTGGTGCGTGCTGGACGGTCCGGGGATCGAATCCCAGTGAGGGGGGCGACATTGTCCGCATCCGTCCATACCAACCCTGGGGCCCACCCAGCCCCCTATACAATGGGTACCGGGTCTATCCCGGGGGTAAAGCAGCCGAGGTGTGGCGTTGACCCCCCACCCCTATCTAGTGCCGAGGTTAAAGAAAGAGTAGAGCTGTACCTCTACTCCACCTCTGGGACCTCGTGGCCTGTTATAGGGTGAACTTGCCCAGCTGCCTAACAACCCAGCAGAGTGCAGTTACCATCCACTTTGCGCCGTGAAGCCTGCAATCTCCCTCCCATAGGTCCTGCCACTTGACACCACCTAGCGAGATCTGTATTAGTAAAGAGAACTTGTAACATTGCCGACATGTTTCGACTTATTCGATTCGTCACCAGGCTGATGTGTTGCAACGTCAACAGTACAGAATGTCGTGTGTTCGCTTGCTCGGAGCGAGGGCACCATATATAATGACAACAGTATTACTGGCGGTGCTGCTGGTTATTTGTATTGTTGCTGCTGCTAGCATTCAGCTGCACGCAGATTGCCCCTTTATTTAAATTTTAAAAAAATGCATAGCGGTGCATAATTTGACGCTGTTTAAAAATGTGGTTATCTTCTGTGGTTGATTTTTTGTGTGACGTTTATTAAACTTTTGACGCCGGAATTATTTTTTTAATTTTAGCACACCCTCTATATAAAATGTGAATAATACAGGAACCAAATATGTTAGAATTATGAAACAAACTGCATTTTGAAGAGAAAAAAAACGGAGAGTACATACCATGTTTAAAATATTCAGTACCTATATTTGTTGAATAAATATATGAAATGCAACTTTAGAGGTTAGCGGTGCGGTACGTCAATTATAGTTGACGTCAGGCGTCAAAAGGTTAAACTGTCCTGTTTCATTAAGCAACTTATGAAAACTCATTAATGTACCTTATGCTTACGTCAGTAATCCCTCCAATATAATTACCACTAATCAATACCTATTCTCATATTACTGGAGGTATATTTCCCATAATTCCATTGTTTACTTCCAACGTAATGTCTTATGACACGCCTTATGTGAGCCGGTCCCAGTGGCCGCGCGGTCTACGACTTGGGTCTGCGGCAGCTTGCTAGCTGGGATTGCGGGTTCGAATCAAGCCGAAGACATGGATGTCTGTGTGTTGTGAGTGTTGTGTGTTGTTACGTAGAAGTCTCGGTGTCAGGCTGATCACTCGTCCAGAGGAGTCTCTACCGAATGTGGTGCGTCGTTGTGTGTGATCTAGAGACCTCAAGAATTGCCTGGTTTGGGCCGTAGCACCTCAAGGAAAAAAGACGCCTTAAGTGTGCAGACATTCGTTTTGTGTGTGTGTGTGTGTGTGTGTGCATGGGACAGTGCATCGTAACTCTTTATCAATAAATGTCCAACAGGATGTAACTATACAAAGTTTATTTTATCTGTAAACTGCTCTACATCTTTCGGATGGTCTCTCCACCCATCATCAGGAGCACAAATAGCTGTAGATACAGCTATTTGTGCTCCTGATGATGGGTGGAGAGACCATCCGAAAGATGTAGAGCAGTTTACAGATAAAATAAACTGTGTATAGTTGCATCTTGTTGGACATTTATTGATGTACATTCCTTAGTACAATACTGTGTTTAATGTCGCATTATATATAGACTTCCCCCTGACTAAATAAAACGTACTGACAAAACCAGACCCCATTTTCACGCCAACACACACACACTGCGATAGGATGTCTTACTGCGTCTCGAGAAACTTCTGAGGCGCGTTCGCAAGATTGCGAAAAGCGACTATTAGCTTCGTCATGTACGTCCGTCCGTATGGAACAGCTGGGCGGCCATGGATTTCGTGAAATTTTGTATTGGAATAAATTTCGAAAAAAAACTGTCTTAGAAAATTCAAGTTCCCTTAAAACCTGACAACAACAACAACAACAACGGCACTGTACGTGCAGACCGACAGACATTTTAAATCTCGCTCATTTCTTCTCAGAGTGAGAAATGCTGCAGACGAGAGCTGCAGAGACAAAACACGCATTTTGTGTCCAGTAACCTTTTTTTTCCCCCCGAAAATTGTGCCGTTTGTGAGATAATGTGGGAAAATGCCGTACAGCGGTGCAGGCCACAGATGGCAATATGGCGCATGCTGGATGATTAAGGCTACACACACGCACTCAGAATATGTAATACGTATTGCTTTTCCACTGCAACAGTGGCTGCACGGACGCACCTGAATGTCACGTTGTACAGTACGCACGTTACTTGTCATCTGAACTTTGACCAAGCACATTCGTTGTAGTTACGCTATGTTTGCCACACTGGTATGGGAACATTGATACCAACCGTGCAGTAGAGGCCATTTGAAATGTGATGGCACACGCGCAGAAACCAGATTTCGTCTTTCAGCGAAACGGATGAGTCCATTTAAATCGGTCCGGGAGGGGCGTCAGTTCAGTCGATTACTGGCAGCCGAGGTGTGCGCATCAGCGGTAGTAATGCTGGATACACCATGTTCAGAGGTAGTGTGAAGAGTACTGGCTACCCACTGCATTCGACAGTTTCCCCTTCACTTTCCCTCCCGTGCGTCACCGTGTGCCATCACATTTCAACTGGAGTCTTATCACATCAAACACTGACTGGTCCTTTGTCACTAACTCCACTGTTTCTCTGTATCTGTAACATTTCTCGGCTGTTCAAACGGTTCCCTGTATTTGTAGTGTACGTAATGTCTGTGTCTTCCCGAAATATTCGGCTGATCAGATCAGGAAGAGTGAGTTGGGCGGGGTCATTTGGCACGTGTGGGGAACCAGGAGAAATACATACAGGGTTCTGGAGGGGAGACCTGAAGGAAAAGGTCCGCTTGGAAAACCTAGGTGTAGATGTATTAAAATGGTTCTTCAACAAATTGGATCGGGAGAAATGGACTGGATTGATCTGGCTCAGGATAGGGACAGGTGGCGGGAACTTGTGATTGCGGTAATGAACCTTCGGGTTCCATAAAATGTGGGGAATTTGTTGATTGGCTAAGGAACTGTGTAGCTCCTGAGGATGTCCTCTGCTCCATGGAGGCAGTATAAATTACGTGCTATTTGCGATAGGTCATGTAGAATGAAAAGTGTTGGGCCAATTTTGAATTATTATGATTGTTCTGGAAACAGCGTGTTCTTTAGACCTGGTGTCAAAACTGAAGCCTAGCGGGCAAGACACTATAACGTGTTATTGACTGTCACTTCTGACTGGTTGCCACTTGTTATTTGCCCCGTTTTCAACAAGCCTAAAGCCAAATGCATGCACAGTTCTGGTCACACGGACCACTACAGAAGGTAGAGTCTAGTTGAATGTGATGGCACACGGTGCCGCACGGGAAGGGAAGTGAAGGGGAAACTGGCGAATGGCGTGGGTAGCCAGTACCCTTCACACTACCTCGGAACATGGTGTATCCAGCATTACTACCGCTGATGCGCACACCTCGGCTGCCAGTAGTCGACTG
>Ga0131853_10021213_pt1 | contig 11792 bp, 9 predicted proteins | sample TergutLab28metaG_FD_92764 | JGI IMG/M metagenome (GOLD analysis project Ga0131853, IMG submission 92764) | Labiotermes labralis P1 segment gut microbial communities from Petit-Saut dam, French Guiana - Lab288 P1 (version 2) (version 2) | ecosystem: Host-associated > Arthropoda: Insects >...
TAGCAGATGGGCTTATATCTAAAATTCACGCAACCAAAGATACTATGCGGATTGAGTGGAAAATACAAGGCTTTACATGCTACACCTTACTTTGTGGATAGTTGTACATTGTTCGGGTTGGTTATGCAACAACCAACGGCTTCTTGACACACAATGTCTATGTAGACGAGGACATGAGCGGGTTTTCTGACCGCCCTGCATTTAAGCAAATGATAAAAGATGCTGCTAGTGGGCAATTTAACACCATCATTTGCAAACACCAGTCCAGATTTACTAGGGATATGGAGCTTGTAGAAAAGTATATCCACGGCTATTTTGTTGAATGGGGCATACGGTTTATTAGTCTGACGGACAATGTAGACACAAATGTCAAAGGCAATAAAAAAGCTCGCCAGATATATGGGCTAATCAACGAATGGTACAGCGAGGACTTGTCCGAGAACATAAGGGCGGTATTTCGTAAAAAGATGGAGGATGGTCAGTACCTTGGTTCGTTCGCCTGTTATGGATATGCCAAATGTCAAGATAACAGGCACAAGCTGGTCGTTGATGATGAAGCCGCCAGAGTTGTTAGGGAGATATTTTCTATGTATCTTGAGGGCTACGGTACTACTCGCATAGCTGTCATGCTTACAGAAAAGGGAGTTCCGACACCTACCCAATATAAAAAGGGGAAGGGATTTAAGTTCACTAATCCCAATGGCGGCTTTTACAGCGATAAGTACGGAGCTTGGTCTACTGGTACGATTAAGCGAATCCTATCAAACGAAACTTACATAGGCACTCTGATACAGGGGCGAGAACGCAAGGTTAGCTACAAAAACAGGAAGGTTATCACCCTGCCCAGAGAGCAATGGGTTGTGATACCGGATAATCATGAGCCTGTCATTCCAAAGGACACCTTCTATAAGGTTCAGCATCTTATGAATGGCAACCGTAGGAAATATGGCAATGGCGCAGATAAAAAGGCTGGAAATCCTAAGATTCATCTATTGGCTGGTAAGATTGTATGCTCGGATTGCGGCGGTATTATGCAACGTAGTGGAGTATCTAGGGATGGCAAGACCCATTATGTGCGTTGCAGACTGGCGGCTAAGACCAAAAGGCGAGACTGCACACCGCATTGCATTAGGCAAGATAAGATTGAGGATATTGTGAAAGCAGAAATATCTAAACTTATCGACCAAGCTCTGGGCGGTGATGGTGAGCAGGATGTTGTTAATGAAACAATAGCCATGATTAAAAGCGAGGATAACTCGCAACAACTGCTGGAAAAACAGCTTGCAGAGGTCACGGCAAAGATTAGCCAAGTCCAGCGTAATATCACTATGACTTATGCAGACAAGCTAAATGGCACTATTACAGAAGCCGACTTTCAAGCCTTCAAAGAGGTATTTGAGGAAGATAAGCAAGCCCACCTCAAAAAGAAAAGCTATCTGGAAAAAGAGCTATCCAAGTATCAACTGCGCCAGCACTCTCACGATAACATCTTGTCCCTGTTGCGAAAGCACAGGAACATAGAAAATCTCAACCACGAAATCATCAATGATTTTATAGACCGCATAGAGATTGGCGAGAGAGACCCAGATACACAGGAGCAAATTATTTCAATCAAATGGATGTTCTGACACTTGCCCGAAAATAGGGCAAGTGCAGGGCATCATCAAGTTAAATTTAATCTATGTTAAGCCAATCGAAACCATACGTTGAAAATTCCCATAAAATGTCAACACCAGTCAGAGCAAGGCACACAGAGGACGTTAAGCGTATTAACGCCGTACATGGGTGCCGTGGCCATTATCGGCTGGTGTCAAGCCGAGACTAACAAATTCATTGTTAAGTTTATGTTACAAGCCACCAACCACAAAGCCATCAGCGTGTTTCAGCCTAATTTCCAGCCCTTCATCGCTGTGGACGATTATCACATCAACCAATTCTTCCATAATATCACGATTTAACTCGGCAATGCCTATAGTTTTTTTCCATGGGCTGCTTGTCTGTGAATTATTGACAAGTAGCTTTGCCTTTTGCATTTCAACTTGTAAAGCATCTGTATTTGTCGATATGCTTTCGATTTCACGATTAAGTTGTTCACGCTTGGCAAAATAATCATCTTTGGAAATGTGATCGTCTTTGTATGATTCATACAATTCCTTTTTGAGAATGCCTAGCTTTTCGATATCAGCTTGATGATAATTTATCTGCTCAGAAAGTTGAGAGATTTGGTTTAATGCAGTTTTTCCATGGGTTTTGCTCTTCATTTCAATCTCTATAAACAATGCCGTATGTGCTTGAACTGTAGATAACACCGCATCAAGAATCAATCTCTCCGATATTCTTCCGTCAAAACAACTCGGAGCATCGGTAAGTTTAGTTGTAGGGCAATGATAATATCCCCCGTCTTTGCGACTTTGCCTATGTAATGCACGATTGCAGTAATAACAACGAACCTTTCCGGCCAACACTCGCTTTTCTTTCTTTGGTGTTTGTGGTCTGCTCTTAAAAATCAACTGCACTTCATCAAAAACTGCCTTGGATATAATAGCCTCATGGGTATTTGGTACAATAATCCAATCATCTTGTGAAAAGGATTTTAGGGTATTTGGATTGCCAACAACCAATCGTTCAAACTTGCGGGCAACCATTACTCCCGTGTATCGCTCGTCTCGTAGTATACGATATACAGCGGATTTACTCCATATCGTTGAGCGTGTTGTTGCAGTTGCCCAATCCCTGCCGTCATTTCTTTTTGCCTTGTACTCGTTTGGTGATAAAACACCTTTTTGGTTGAGTGTTCTGGCTATTTCGGTCTGATTCTCGCCTTTAGCAGCAAGGTCAAAAATAAATCTCACAATCTCGGCAGCTTCAGGGTCAATCTCCAGTTTGTTTTTATTTTCAGCAGACTTTACAAAGCCATATGGTGCATAAGGGTTGATAAACTCTCCACGTTTCATTTTTGCCAGTTTGCCGCTTTTACACTTTGCTGATAAATCTTTGCTGTAAAGGTCATTTATTAAACTTCTCAGAGCAATGCTGATATCCCCAGCTGCTTGGGTCTTGCTATCAAAATTGTCGTTAATTGATATAAAGCGGATACCGAGGAAAGGAAATACTTCCTCCAAAAAACTGCCAACCTCAATATAGCTACGCCCAAATCTACTAAAATCCTTTACAATGATTGCGGATATTTCTTGTTTTCGGGCTTTATCCAGTAATTGCGTCATATTAGGGCGGTTGAAATTCGTCCCGCTATATCCGTCATCACAAAATTCTATTCGCCGATAGCTAAATAGCTCGGAATGCTTGTCTAGGTACTGATTAAGCAAATCCCTTTGATTTTTCACACTGTTGCTCTCGCCCTCATTTTCATCTTCAAGGGATAGGCGAATGTAAAGGGCAATCACATTATCATTGTGCATAATGCAGCACCTCACTCTCAAACGACTTCAGCTCATCCATATAGCCCATTAAAGCCGCATATTCGTCTTTATGTTTGAATGTGATGGTAATTAGATTACCCTCTGCAACTGTAATGTTGTCAACAAGCGACAGCAAGATTTCTCTTGAAAGACTTTGTTCGCCTTTGAATTTTGTCATAGCGGATGCCCATTCATTACCAGAGATATAACCATCGCTGAGCTTTTCGATTTCGGCATGAAGTTCGTCAAGCTGTAACTGCAACAGTCCTTTTTCTTCCTTATGCTTTGCTTTGGTGAATATATACTCCGATTCAGTCAAGATATTTTCGGAATAATCACCATATAGCCCCGATAACAGAGAGTCCAGCCTCTTTATTTTCTTCTGGACAGAAGATATCTGCTCTTTGATAGATGTTGCCTTGGATTTGGCGGCGGTGCTGTTTTGAATCCTATTCACTACCCTCACAACATCTACACAAAGGGCAATTTCTATTTTAATTCTGCCCCAGACCACATCAATCAGCTTTTCCTCCCTTATGTATTTAGAGCATTTACAGACTCGTGTGTGATTTACCAAATACTCAGCGCATAGATAATGATAAATGATTTTGCCACCCGCAAGAATCCGCTTGCGCCTTTTCATCTTCGCGCCGCAGTCTGCACATCTTAAAATGCCGATAAAGATATTTTTGCTCTTTTCGTGTGTAGCGATACCTTTGTCGCTGCTCCTATGGGCTTTTTGATGATAGTTTGCTGTTATACTCGCCAACATGTCGGCTACAGCTTCAAAAGTCTCCTTGTCAACTATAGCCTCGTGCATATCAGGAATGTTTATCCATTCATCTGACTTTTTGGCTGTACTGGGCAACCCCAGCAACAATCGGCTCTTTCTCTTACCTTGCGACATATAACCCATGTATACAGGATTCATCAAAATGCCCTTTACAGTTTCGGGCTTCCAAATACTCTTGGAATATTTATCATGCCGTACCATGCAATTTTGATAGAGATATCTGCCAGGGGAAAGTATGCCTATATCATTCAGCTTTCGGGCTATGGATGTATAGCTTTCGCCCTCTAGCTTCCAGCGAAAAATATCTCGCACAGTAGGCGCAGTTTCATTATTTACAACCAACTTACTATCATCAATATCAGAGCGCAAATAGCCATATGCGGCATAAGCCCCCAAATATTCTCCTTTACGCTGCTTCGCTTCAAGAGCAGCCTTTACTTTTCTTGAAGTATCCTTGGCGTAAACATCATTGATTAGACTTTTTAGAGATATTGATAGATTATCGTAACTGCTATTTGGGTCTTGATTGTCATATCCATCATTAACAGATATAAACCTCGTACCCATAAACGGAAAGATTTTCTCAAGATGGTTGCCTGTTTCGATATAATTTCTTCCAAATCTTGATAAATCCTTTACCACTATACAATCAATATCACTACGCCTCACAGCATCCATCATCTTGTTAAACTGTGGACGGTCAAATTTTGTTCCCGTTTCACCGTTGTCAGAGAACACAGCGGTTAGCTGTAGATATGGTCTTTCGCTGATATATTGCTTGACGAGATGAATTTGATTCTCAATGGTGTCACTATCCTTTTTGCCGCTATCTTCAGCAGATAATCTGGCGTAGATAGCGGTCTTGAAAATCTTTATATTGCTCTGGGTGGCTATATCCATATGAACAATAGCAGTATCGGTGGTGTCAAGCTCTTTTCTGCTCCTACGAGCCATAAGCCAGCACCTCCAAATCTAAGCAACAGCTGCTATCCATTTGTTGGGCAGTTTCAATATAGCCTATCACCTTATCGAACTGATTTTCATACTTGAACTGTATTTCAAGCCTATTACCTTTGCCGATTAGTATTCTATCAACCAGCTTTATCAGTACAGCACGAGAGAGACTTTCGATATTCTCATGCTCTCTAAAATAGCCAATCCATTTATGCTCAACGGTACGATTATTGACTATATCGTCTATTTCTTGACTTAGACGGGATAAGGATTGCTCTGCGTCATTATGTAGCTTTGTGAAATCCGCTTTGTATTCCTCATATTCGTATTTATCTATAATGCCGTCCTGTAAATCCTCATATAGCTTTGCTTTACGCATCTGATATTTCAATACCTCTTTTTTCTTGGAGGCTATCTGCTCATCCAGTTTCTGTACACCAAGCTGTTTAATGGGTAATGTTTCGATATATTGCAAAATGCGCTCCATTTCAGATATGGTATTAATATGATTTTGAATAGATAACAAAACTGATTCATCAAGCAATTTTTCGCTGATATTCCGAGGGCTGCATCCTTTTTTCTGCTTACTGGTCACGCATACATAATAGGCATATTTCTTATCGCCAGAAGGAACAAGTTTGCGAACCATGTTTTGCCCACACCCTTGGCATTTTAGTAAGCCAGAAAAAAGATAGACTGCATCTTGTGCAGGGGCGACACGTGCATCATGGCGAAGCAACTCTGTCACCAGCTTAAAATCCTCTATGCTGATAATCGCTTCATGCGCACCCTCAACCCTTATCCATTGCTCTTTTGGCTTATCAACCCTATCCTTGATTTTATAACTTTTTGAGGTTCTTTTGGCCTGCTCCAGCACACCCAGATATACCTCATTCTTCAAAATACGACCAACCGAGTTAGCAGACCATGTAGCTCTGGTGTTGGTTTTGAATGGTGTGGTCAATCGCAAGCCCTGCGCTCTCTTATATTCATAGGGCGACAAAACACCCATGCCATTCAATCGGCTTGCAATTCCTTGGTTGCTCAATCCTTCAATGCGCCATCTGAAGATGTCACGCACTACATTGGCGGCAAAATCATCAATAACAAGCCGATTGCGATTGCTCACATCCTTGACGTAACCATAAGCTGCAAAAGAGCCTATAAAATCCCCCTTGCGGCACTTAGCTTCTAACTGGCTTTTAGTTTTGATTGATATATCACGGGCATAAGCATCGTTGATAAGATTTCTAAAAGGCAGGGTTATGTTGTCATTTGCCTCTCTAGCCAATTCCGAATCAAAGTTATCGTTAATGGCTATGAACCTAACTTCCATAAACGGAAATATCTGCTCAATATACCTGCCCGTATCAATCCAGTTTCTGCCGAAACGAGATAAGTCCTTCACTATTATGCAGTTAATAAGCCCTTCTTTGATATCTTTTTCCATAGCTTTGAAAGCCGGGCGTTCAAAATCCACACCGCTATATCCATCATCTATTCTCTCGGAGCAGATATTGAGATATGGGCGTGATTTTGCGTATTCATGGATTAAGGACTTCTGATTTGTTATAGAGTCACTTTCTACCTTATCACCATCTTCACGACTCAGGCGAACATAGATGCAAGTGTTCCAGATTTTATCCGGCACAGAAATATTCACCGCGCTTGCATTCACTACATATGCGCTTGCTACGCCTATGCTTGTGGTTTTGCTAAGAATTGTTGACACTAAAACAACTCCTTCCATTGATTTGTAGCCAGCAAACCAATAAAAAGAGTTTCACGAGTTGTCCTATGCTTGTAGTATAACACAGAAATTCGCTGATGTCTAGATATTTTTTCGGGTTTGCTGCATTTATTATTGCAATGATAACAAATAACTCTCTAACTTATCTTCCAAAGTTTCAGATGTATCTGCAAAACTTACTTTCACAATCGCTTTGCCGCATTTGTATATATAGGGATTCTTAATTTGCTTTATGAAATCTGCAACACGCTCTTCTCTTGGGAGATCAGTATTAATCACCACATCATTTATGTCCACAAGAGTATCAGGGTCAACAGTTGCTAAGTCAATGTTTTTAACAGCTTCTAAAAATGTATTTAAACATATTGAATTTTCCATTAGCATTCCTCCGTATCATTTGTATTATAAAAATATGCCTCTGCTGATTGTCCACATTCGCTGGGGCAAAGGATTTGTTTGTGTTTTCAAAAGCAGAATAATACGGCAGAGATTCCCACAATGACACGGTTTTGATACATGCCATATCTCTGCCGTACTGTTTCTGTCCTCGAAACGTTTGATTTGAAATGTTTGATTTGCACAAAAAACACATATCATTTTGTAAACTGCTGTAATCAAACAAAGCAAATCGCAACAACCAAACCGCTCTGGTAAGCGTCATAATGTTGCTCTGCCGCAAACACGAACAGACCAACGCTCTCCTCATTCTGATGACGAGCCACCCAATGCCGATAAGCGTTCAAGGCGGAAGTATCATTATATCCGTCTGCGGGTCATGGCGCAGGCTGTTCCAAAAGCCTGTTGAGGCAGTAGCTTATCGCTCTCCAATAATAAACAATAATGGGTCATGGCGGCGCTGCCGTCATCGCTTTCCTTTTAGGCCGCAGACGGAATGTATTTGATTATTGTTATGATCGGCTTAGCTAATTCCGATATTTGTCAAGATAAGCTTCATTATTGAGAATTTAAGATGGAGCAGGTTATGAAAAATTATCAAGCATCTCGTCAATTATCCCGGCTTGACGCCGGTTAGCCTTTCCTCTTAGCTCTCGAAGAACCTTTATCTGCTCCTGGCTAAAAATACCTTTGTGTGGCTTTAGTCGCCCATTATATACGACGCCACCACCATTGCCTTGCTTGGTATCAATCATGTAGCCTTCATCAACGGTCAGAGTCAGCAAGTCGCGGCGGATAGTTCTCTCGCTTACACCTAGCTCATTAGCAAGATTCTGTATCTTGTCACGTCTGCGAATACGCAAAATACGGATTAACTCAGCTCTACGGCCTGCTGCTGTCATCATTGATACCCCCTTTCATTTGGGGTTGTAAATCAATGATAATAGCCAAACTGGACATAACCTGTCCGCTTTGAAAAAATATTTTTGAGAGAGCACAGCTCACGACACCCGGTTTTTTCATGAAGCTAACTTCATGACGATAAAAGAGATGTACCTGAATTCGGAGTAGTGCATGATTATGTACGGCAATCAGTTGGGAAACAAATGAGTCATGAAAATAAAAATACACACCATAAAAGCATGGCTCTTTACGGTGTGTATTGTCAATTCCTGCAATATGGTCTGCTAATTCATGCGAAAAGGTAAGATAATCCCGAAAAATGTAAGAACTTTTTTTGATGAATTATAAACTATACATAAATATTGAATAAATAATTTTAAAATGGCGGCGGCCCTCATTTGCCGCCATTGATACAGATGTCTTAAAACTCTTAAGCAATTACGAACCGAAAAAGGCAGCTTATTATATCTAAGCCGCCTCGCTAATAAGGTTTTCGGCAAAGAATCTGCTTATGTAGTAACTTCTGCTACGATACATGATTGATAATCAAAATACATTTTCAGACCTCAATATGATTTATTAAACCTACCAATACGTTTTACTAATCCTGTTATTATTTCAATAGGAACTGTAAAATTATATTGGAGGGTTTATTATGCGTAAAAGAGATAAAACATATGATTTTCGGGCATTTGGAAAAGCAATAAAGCAAGCTCGTAACAAAGCTGGATTAACACGAGAGCAGGCTGCCGCGCTTATTCCTATTGACCCACGTTATCTAACTAATATCGAAAACAAAGGGCAGCATCCTAGTCTGGATGTGTTTTATTTGCTCGTAACTACCTTTGATTTATCCGTTGACCAATTCTTCTATCCGGGTAAAGAGCCTGCCAAGAGCTCAAGACGTAGACAGTTGGAGGGTATGCTTGATGATTTTGATGACAAGGACTTAATCATTCTTGAAGCTACCGCTAAGGGTATTTTACAAACAAGGGATATATGAACTTAATTGATTTTCCGATACTTGCTCTCAATCAACATGTTTGTGCATCAAGATGATATTCAAATGTCGTCACTAGGACGAGCATTCATCAAGCATTTGATGGAGTAGTAAGCGTTTTTCAAAACCTCTGCGGTAAGTAATCTTTGTGAGCCTCTACCAACGCATCAAAAACCTCATGAGCCATCTTATCGCTGCTGATAAGCGGATTAAGGTTAAGAGCAGTTATGGCATTATCCCTGCCTCCCTCAACAGCGGCCTTTACCGCCATCCTCTCAAAAGCCTTCATATGATGTATGTATCCTGCAATTTCTGGTTTTAAGGCACCAAGAGCAAGTGGTTTTGGGCCGTCTTTTGTTATCATAGAAGCGGCTTCTATAGCGCAATCTGCTGGCAAGTCTGCTATGGTGCCGTTGTTTTGTACGTTCACATATTGCACATCACATGCGTTATTGTATATGGACGAAATCAGGTTGCAGGCGGCATCGGAATACAAGGCTCCGCCGCGCTGTTCCAGCTGCTTTGGTTTTATCGCAAGATTTTCGTCTTTGTACAGTTCAAAAAGCTCGTCCTCAAGCTGCTTTACCACTTGTCCACGCACTTTGTTGTCCGCGTATTCTTCCATCTGTTTTTCCAACTGCTCCTTGGTGTGGAAGTAATAGTTGTGATAGGGACAAGGCAGGGCATTTAGGCCACGCAGCAACTCTGGTGAAAATTTCATTCCAAAGATATTGTTCATGGTTATAGCCGGGCTGTCGTTAATGTAGCCATCCATAACCTTATCGAAAACTGATACACCATCCATAAAAACATCAGTGATAAAGATAAAGTGATTCATGCCCTGTATTTGCATACGCAAACGATGCAGGTCTGTTTCCAGTAGCTTTGCAAAGCCGTTTTGCATACCGATGGGTACATTGCATAGGCCAATTGCTTTTTTGTAATCTGTATAGCGAATTATGGCTTCGCTAACCATGCCTGCCGGATTGGTGAAATTAAGCATCCAAGCATCTGGACAAAGCTCTTGGATATCCTTAACGATATCCAATATCACCGGAATAGTGCGTAAAGCCTTAAAGAAGCCACCTGCACCGTTAGTCTCCTGGCCAATTAGTCCAAAAGAATTTGGTATGCGCTCGTCCTTTATTCTGGCTTCAATTTGGCCCACACGCATTTGCGTAGTGACAAAATCCGCGCCTTTAAGGGCCTCACGGCGGTCAAGGGTGGCGATAATCTCCATTGGCACATTAGCCTTTTTCACCATGCGCTTTGCGAGATTGGTTATAACATCCAGTTTCTCCTTGCCTTCTTCTATGTCCACTAACCACAGCTCTTTTATGGGCAGCTTGTCATAGCGCAGTATAAAGCCCTCAATCAATTCCGGAGTGTAACTGCTTCCGCCGCCTATGGTTACAACTTTTAATTGCTTTTCCATAATTATCTATCCTCCCATTCCAAATCTTGTCGTTAGTAATTTATATATCGCACCAATTTTCCCTGCATCGTTTCGGAAGTGGCATGGCTCGACTACCCATTTACGAACATATGGGATTTCTCCAATCACAGGCAATATACGAGCAATCTCACATTCTAAGTCATCATAGATAAGTCTCTGAGCACTTATCCCACCGCCAATAAGTATCTTGTCCGGGTCAAAAATCGTTGCTAAATTATATAAACCCCAGGAAAAATTTGTGACCCAGCGACGATAAATCAATCGTATATCGGGATGTTCGATGTTATCAAAAAACTCTTTACCATTTGCGACTTTTAGTGATGTTGTCTTTTTGGCTTGTATCACCAAAGACTCTGTGGCAGTTATGCCAAAAACATCATCACTATCTGGGGCCACAAGCAGCCAATGAAATTCGCCACTGCGACCATGGCTGCCACGATGCAGTACATCATTGATGATTACGCCGCCGCCAATACCCGTGCCGATTGTGATACAAATCAAATTCTTGCATCCCCTTCCATTGCCCAGCCAATGTTCTGCCAACGCAGCACAGTTTGCGTCGTTTTCTAGCGAAACTGGTATGCCATATTTCTCTTCCAGGACAGCCGGCAGATGATTGGCCTCCAGAAACTTATAGAGGGCTCCGCCATCAGAAAAGAGGTCTGTATCGGGCCGAAAGATACCGGGCAAACTTAGTCCAATGCCGTCCAACCCTTGATAACCCTCAATTACGCTCTCGAAGGCTTGCATTACCGATGCAGTATCGTCCCGCATTATTTCAGCTTGACCGCCTTTGTGTACTTCGCGGCCTGTCTCGTCATATACGCCGTATTTTAGACTGCTGCCACCGGCGTCTATGGCTAGTAGGTTTTTCAAATCAATAACCCTCCCTTGCCGGTCATTCATATTTGATAATTAAGCACGCTTCGATAAGATCATCTGACTGAAATCACTTCAGCCTTATATACAACAAATAAACAAAGAACCCGACTACCATCAATGTAGCGGCACTATAGAATGTTGCGGCAAAGCCAAAAGAGCTCGCGACTATTCCGCCAACAATAGGGCCTGTAGTCATTCCAATATCTAAACCGATAAAATATGTTCCGGTTGCAACGCCA
>Ga0131853_10021214_pt1 | contig 11791 bp, 7 predicted proteins | sample TergutLab28metaG_FD_92764 | JGI IMG/M metagenome (GOLD analysis project Ga0131853, IMG submission 92764) | Labiotermes labralis P1 segment gut microbial communities from Petit-Saut dam, French Guiana - Lab288 P1 (version 2) (version 2) | ecosystem: Host-associated > Arthropoda: Insects >...
TTAGCAAGGAAAATATAGCTCCCTGATGATGGTCTTAGGACCGAAACATGTCGGAGCAGTTTTAGTGTTTTAATGTGTAAATTTTATATAAGTGCATTAGTTGGTGTATTAATTGAGTAACTCGACAACATGCACGGTGTAACAATGAAAAAAGAATTATTAATATGGTTATGCTGTGAATGTATAAATTATCAGAACCTAACACATGTACATGTTAACACGAGCATTCTGCAGGTGCGGACTTAGTGTACAATGCCGTATTATTTGTAATGAATTTCTCCATAACAATAGAAACTTATTAATGGACCATAATTACAACAGAAATTGAGGGTTGAATGAGGCATCACAAAAACCAAGCAAGAATTCTGTTCATTGAGAGGATCCAGCTATATAAAGTTAATAAACCAATGCCATCAGTGCTCTATGAAGCAGACTACAATGTATTTTATTTATTTAATACACCAACAAATGCACATATATTCATTTAATTACCTAAAATTCACATTACAACACTTAAAACGCTCCTACATTTTTCGATCATACGATCATCCTCAGGGAGCATACATTGTTCCTTGCTAAAGTTATAACTTTGATAGAAACATGTAAGAGTGTTTTAATGTGAATTTTAGATAATTAAATTAATGTATGTGCATTTGTTCGTGTATTAATTAAATAAACTACAGAATGCACGGTGCAAGGATAAAGACTGACTACTGTGTAACATGTGAAACTATTTATATTTTGATCGGCCACTAACTCGCTTTATGTAACTCACAGAATCACATCTCCTGTTATAGTAGCAGCTGCAATTATTTCCCTTTGAGGATGAAAAGAAATGTCTACAATGAAGTCTTCTGACTGAATATCTGGTGGATGTTCTCTACATTTCTCTCTTTCTCTTCTAAGTGCTTTTACAACTTCATCTTCTTCTTCTTCATCCTCCTCCTCTTTTTCATTATATGACGATGTCTTATTAGTGCTGTTTACATCAATTTCACTAGCACTATCACTACTGTCACTGTCAGTTGCACTGCTGATGCTTGCTTCATCACAATCAGTGTCACCTGAAGTTCCATCCTCCATTTCTTCAGCCAGCTCTGTAACAACAGTTTTTCTTAAATGTACTATATACAGTATTTTGAGACTAGAAAGTTCAGTCAGAAGATAAGGGCCCCCTAATAATTTAACTGGCTTCAGAATACCCATGAAATTGTTATGTTAATTAAAACGTATATGTATGAAGTGTCTAACAGAGACAGTAACCTGTAAGCTACCACTAATGTAACGCTTGAAAATTCTCAAAGAGCTAGAATAATGGAGACTTTGGCAAATTTCACTCTAGATACACCTAGTGGAAAGACAAAATTAACACGTGAGGCTTGAATTAATTCCCTAATATATATGTTCACATACGGACTACTAGTATGAACACTTCCTGGAAAAAGCTCCTCAGTAGACGGTAGTGATCCCCCACACGGCTACATATACGGCAGCTTTCAGCTCCACACGGTTGTTTCCTCAAGGGTAGGTAATTACAGCCAGTATGAGATAGCACCCACTACGTCCGATCCTATTCTGCCCACCTTGGTCTTATTTCTTTACAATGGGCCTAGCTTAACAATGCTAACACATGTTCAACCCACAATATGAACACCAACTTCCACACTAATAAACACATACGCACGTGGCATTTAAAAAACATGCATACTTTTACGTTTACACATGGTCTGCTTTCTGATATCGTTCTTCTTCTCCGTTCCTTCTGTCAATTATATACTCGAACCAATGTACCCTAACATGTAGCACTTTTCAAAACCACATTGCACCGTGCACATACGTCATACGATAAATCCATGATAGTTCACAGGTACGTGGTACAGTTGCCTGATCGTGATACAATTGCGAAGAGGTGTTTACATACTCTGTACTCATTAATCCGTGATACAAGTGGGCCACTACCACATACGCATAGTGCAGCAAACGATAGTGAACACTAATTGTCTAAGCTAGATGATTTGTGCTGATTGCTAACCACTGCAACACAGTTGACAGATATATATTTGTGGTGTATCTAAACGACACTGCCGAGTAGCACAGAAAATGTAGTGTCGATTACTAGGATTATTAAAGAATAAATTGGAGAAGATAATGAAGGAAGCAGTTGTGGCCTAATTCCACGCATTACTCGGTAATTTTCCTGAAGGGACTGAAAATTCTATTGAATCTCGCTTAGAATAGTCGCTATCACAAATCATCTAGTAGCTATGCCCGTCAAGATTCTCCTTTCAAATGTGTAACTGAATCAATTGACTTCGGTTAGGAACGACGTAAGAGTTCGGTAACGTCTAAAAAATTGTTTTATAAACACGATACTAGACTAATGACGGGTAAACGAATTGCTTCTTAACAATTATAAGCGTGGATTATGTATACAGCACACAAAGCCGGTACACATTCTGAAAAGTCCATAGAACAGAGCAAGAAGGCTTTCGCAAACTACATCATAACGTTGCTCAAGTTTCACGCAGTGGAAGTGGTGTTTAATGTGGTCCTTGTCTGTTTGGTAATGGGAAAATGCACATTGGATTGGAATCTGAACAGTCTCAACGACACAGAACGCACTGCGACAAATACGTATGAAACACATACGCATGTTTCTGAATGCGGTAGACGGAAGGCATTCGGGTGTTTTGTGGCCTTCGTTGAGGTGGTGGGAGGACTTTATCCGTGGTAAAAGGCATCTGTTGGAATCTATCTGTGGTAGGGATTATAGTTCTTGCGCGGGGGTGGTGTGTGTGTGTGTGGCTTGGTCGGTGAGTGAATAGTGGCGTGGAAGTAGTTGTACAATGCTGGTTGAATTGTAATAAAAAAATGTGTAAACCGTAATGGCGCATAATGTAGCTTAGAATTTACAGTAATTTATTTTATTGTTTAAGTATGTTAGGTTGTGGAACTATTTGTGGACATATTTACTATAGGCGTCACACGTGTAAAATATACGTGCCTGGTTTCTTTCCTGCGCTAGTTTTGAATGTAGTGCTGCAGTTCACATTCAAAGTAAAACCGCTTGACTTTGGATTCAATGAAAGTGTGGCACCACAAAGAATTTTGTAAAGACCAGTTTTCGAACGAAATTACAGTGTAATATTAATTATGTATTCGATCAATTTTACATAAAATGAAGTGAGTTGAAAGTTCATTTATCGATGCATGTACGGACGATACATCCATTTCTTCCTGCAAGGAATTACAAGGCACAGAGGACTGACATTTTGCAGTTTCAGTCATTTCTGTGGTGTTTTCAAGCTCACCAAATTTAGCCGTGTGCCCTGTTGATATTATATAGAAATTGGGTTCGTACAGTTTCACAAGGTAATGGCGAGTTTCAGAAAACGGTATTTCTTTATTGCTTAAATTAGACATGTAATTGTCAAAGATATTTTGTACATCATACACACCAGTCATCCCATGACTTGGTGTCAGTACTTTGCAAGTGTCTTGAGTACAGATTTTAGAGTCTGATGTTTTGTACTAAAAGATGGATATGTCCTAGTGGTACAGACTTAATCCTGAAGATTTATCATTATGTGTTTATGTACAGTCATAATTGCAAAATGGCCTTCTGCAGTTAGTATTCACATCCTGGGATGTTTTAAAAGATAGTCATTGGATTCTGGGAAAGCCACAGGTCTTCCACGTTAAGAGCAGCAACCCTAATTCATTCAACAAATGTGTGAGATTTGAGGTTCTTACAGTAGTGACTGAAGATTTCTGTCTTTTTTAATGTGATGCCACATCATGGTAGAAGTATACCAACATTTCTCCATCATCAGGTTACATGACATGATGATGGGAGGCAGCATCTGAAATATGTCTGTACACTATTGCATGGTGCCACATGTACAGCCTTCAAGTGCAGCTGCTGTACATAACATTTGCACACAGACTGATGACTTCATGTACCCCTACAGGAAGTAGTCTGGTGCGGACATGTCCATTGACTTTGGATGCCGCATGTCTGTACTGCCTTGATCAATGCCATAATTATGGAAATAACAGATTAGGAGCTCATGTTACTTGCCTGCCAAATTGAGGTGGTACATCATTGTGTAGCCACATCTATTGTAATCTCAAGAGGGAGTGTTCTAGCAGCCTGTGCACTGTTTCTGTGAAGGGTGATGGTATTGTTCCAATGTTAAATACACTTCAGAGGCAAGGACCAAAAGTTTAGTTTTGAAGAATACTGCACCATATGTGTGTTGAACGTGTGCTTCCGAGCTGTGAGACTTACAACCAGGAAAGTAAATATCATTTAGATGTGGTTCCATCTTCAGTAAATGTAGCTTTGTTGAACAAAATGCTCATCATCATGAAGACTTTACAAGCGGTTTTACGGTATTTTATCATGTTGAAATTGTAATAAAGTTGTATGAATCGTCTAGGTATAAAATGTTCAGTTCATAAGTCACCTGAAATATTAAAATGCTTTGAATTATGATAATATAACATTTAATACTTTCAGTAACATTGTATGAACTTAATATTTTTTACATATACAATTCATACAACTTTATTACAATTTCAACATGATAAAATACCGTAAAACCGCTTGTAAAGTCTTCCTGGTGATGAACACATAGTTGTTTGAAACATGTCAAAGACAATATAATTTAATTAAATTATTAACGAAAAAGTGTGGACTTTGTTGGTTCTTTGTACATGTGTACATCACGATGCACGGTTCATAAAACATGAAGTGAACATAATGCATGTGAAAAGTGTAAATTGGCTGGTCCACACTGTTGCATTAACAAACATTTCGAAGAGGTTATGAATTAGACACAAAAAAATTTATGAATTAGTATGGTGATCACAGTACAACAGCTACAACATGGGTTTTGTCAGAGGCTTGCAAGAGAATGAAATGGATGTGCTTCTATAATGGTTGAGAATTGGTCTTTCATTACATTTAGATACCTTTCTCCCAACGAGGAGCCAGGCTGGGCAACCAACAAGTGGTAACTGTTACTCAATTATTATACCAACCACTGCACATATATAAAATTTATAAAATTTTACACATTAAAACATTAAAAACGCTCCGACATGTTTCGGTCCTAGGACCATCATCAGGGAGCCATATCGTCCTTGCTGAAGTTACACTATAAAAAGTAACATTAATTTCGCTGTACCGGTTGGGTATTGTGGCAGCATGCCGTGTTGTGTAATGTTATGTTGCGAAGAGTGCCCTGCTACGGATGTGCATTCTGTGCTTCGTTGCGTGATAGGCAGTACCACGCCACAATACCCAACCGGTACAGCGAAATTAATGTGACTTTTAATAGTGTAACTTTAGCAAGGACAATATAGCTCCCTGATGATGGTCCTAGGACCGAAACGTGTCGGAGCGTTTTTAATGTTTTAATATGTAAAATGTTGTAAATTTTATATATGTGCAGTGGTTGGTATAATAATTGAGTAACTCAACAACATGCATGGTGTAACAAAGAAAATAAGTGGTAACTGTATTCGCAGCAAGAGATTTCTGTCCTCCAGAGTGGTGCCGGGGGACATTCAGCCCCTTGGGAGGGGAAGGGGGGGGGGGCTCTAGTGATTGCATGGCTTGAAGTTGACCACTTCTGTTTAGTCCCAAGGTTAGGAATCCAGTGTGCTCCTGGTAAGGTGCTTCATTAAGCAATGGGGTAACTGTACCTTTACCTGTCAATTCATATGGCCTAACTAACAAGCCGCTACTGGTTATTAATTTTGGGTGTTAGGGCCTTTGAACAAGAACTGTTTGACTCCTACCACTAATGTAATATAACTCTTGAGCTCCAATTTAAAATACATACTTTCTGTTGCGGGGGACCGTGGTAGCACAGTGGTTAAGGTGCTGTGCTACAAATCGGAAGGTCGCTGGTTCGATTCCCGATGGTGTCACTGGAATTTTTCATTAACATAATCCTTCTGATCACACTGTGGCCCTGGGGTCGACTCAGCCTCTAACAGAAATGAGTACCAGGAGTATTTCCTGCGGGTAAAAACGGCCAGTGCATAAGGCTGACAACCTTACCACCATCCTGTGCCGCTGTCACGAAATCTGGGAACCTTAACTTCCTGGAACCCTCTGGGCACCTCGGGCCCGTAATGGGACTGATTTACCTTACTTTCTGTTGCAGGGAGTAGAGCCAGGAGAGCAATTTTGATGAACACTTAATCATGGAGGTAGAGATGCAGTTATGTGTGCGATGGGCGGCAACTGAAACAGTGAAGTTCTTGCTGCTGCCCGCTGCTTGAAAGACGAAGGGCGTACTTTAGCAGAGGTTGTGATGGTTGAGGGAATCAGTCAAAAGATGGAAGGGAACTCAGTTTGCAGCAAGACCATAGTCTATTTCATGATAAGTTTTCGTCAGCTGTGCGTTGTGACGGTGTCTCTACCGCTGTGCGCGCTGCTCATCTGTTTTGTCACTGCCTACATCTTCCAGCCGGACGACATCCACGAAACTCATTGTCGTGTAAGTACACGTGCGCAAAGGACCAAAAAAAATACACAGCGAAACCTACATGACTCAAATTTACGCTGCAGTAAAGAAAAGAGTATTATAAGATCATCATCATCATCATCATTGGCACAACAGCCCCTTTTGAGCCAAGGCCTTCTTTAGAAGCTTCTGCGAGCTGTCTCTATTCCTTGCAGCATTCCTCCAATTTCTCTCCCCCAACTTCCTGGCATCTTCTGTCACACCATCTTCCCATCTCAGTTTCGGCCTGCCCCTCTGTCTTCTTCCTTCTACCATTGCAATGAGAACTCTTCTTGTAGCGCTCTATTCCTCCATACAAATAACATGCCCTGCCCATTGTAATCGATTAATCTTAATGTATGTTACTATATCACTTTCCTTGTACAATGTAATTATAAGAACATAGGTCTTCTAAAGCCTGGTTTCCAGGGTATGTACTCCTGAATATTAACCCTTTTGCTGTGATATGTAGATATATCTGCCCTACAGTTCATGAACCATTCCATGCAACTATTGAATTTACCCCATGGCGTTACTGCAACATGTAGAAATATTCACATGGCTGACATTTGGTAGGTGCTGCCATCAGTGGTGAAAAGTGAAAGTACTGATATTTGGAAGATTGCTAGGGAGCACCAGTCACCTGTTTAGAGGTTATTGAAATTAATTTAGTGATGTTCTTGTAGTCTTATTATCATCTTTTTCATGTTATATCTAATATACGGGGTACATCTAAAATGCTTCGACAAGCTTCAGGAGTAGGATCTCCCAACCAGAACGGAAAAAAGTTAATGTCAGTCAATGTCTGCGAACATTTTATGAGGTAACTCCGCATATTCACCTGACCTCAGTCCTTTAGATTTTTACCTGTGGAGGGACTTAAAAACCGTAGCGTATTGAGCTACAACCAAAAATAAAGATACGCTACGCCAACACATTTTTTATGCCTGTCAGACCATTTGCATTCGCCCCGGGATCTTTGAGAAGGAACAACAGTCCATGGTCATATGTGCACATGCGTGTATTGATTCAGGTGCAGGACATTTTGAGCATTTTTTGTGAATTTTGACTTGATAGACGATGAGAACTCAGCAGTTAATAAATTTGGAATATGTATTGTAAATGTGTGGTATATATATATATATTATTTGTAAGTAAAATATTATGTAGTTGTAATATTTAATGAGACTCGGGAACCGCTCATTTCTGAATGTAAGTTTATGTCCTCTTTTTTTTTTTCTTTGATGTAAAGAGGTGACTCTTGAAATTGGTCCATTCGAGAAATGCCCTTTATGTAAACAATATCATGATCACGGTGTACCCACACACATTTAGAGAAAATTGTCAGTACCCATAATCACCCACTTTGGCTTAGCTGCATATTAAACATGTTATTCTCCTTAAGCTGCCTTTAGTATTCGAAAAAAATGTTCTGTCTAGAATTCAAGTGTGTGAAAAGTGTTTTTTGATACATAAAACATGCTCCATGCTCATTGTTGTAGCGTCAGCCAAATGCCAGATGCACGTCGGCCATTTCGCCAATATGACCCTTGGAATGGAACAGACGAACTGTTATCAAAGTTTTATTTATTCACCAACTGATGCACTGGTGAGTTGTCTTAAAAAACAATAGTAAAATTTACATTAAAACAGCTCCGACATGTTTCGGTGTTACAGTTACACCATCATCAGGGAGCACATTAACCTTTTGACGCCTAATGTCAACTATAGTGGTCGTACCGCACCGCTAACCTCTAAAGTTGCATTTTATGTATTTATTCTACAAATATAGGTACTGAATATTTTAAACATGGTATATACTCTCCGTTTTTTCTCTTCAAAATGCAATTTGTTTCATAATTCTAACATATTTGGTTCCTGTATTATTCACATTTTATATGCAGGGTGTGCTAAAATTAAAAAAATAATTCCGGTGCCAAAAAGGTTAATATTGCTTACTAAAGGTACAGTTGTTAAGTAAGCACAAATTAATTTGCTCCCTGATTATGGTGTAACTGTAACACCCAAACATGTCGGAGCTGTTTTAATGTAAATTTTAATATATTTTTTTTTAAGACAATTCACTAGTGCATCTGTATGTGAACAAATAAAACCATGGTAATATCGAGATGCACGATACGGATGTGACAAAAAAATGGACGAACTGCTGTTAGTTAGCTAGGGGTAAAGACTGCTGCCTTGTCATGTTATCACAGTGATATTCACAAACAGATTCAAGCACACAGCAGATGAATTGTATTGAAATGGAAGCAGGACAGTTCAGACGTTCTGTTTAATATTTACGTTGCTGTTACTCAGAAGCCATACGTCAGAAGACATGTATTTATTTTAATCTGTTTTCTTGTACTGCAATGTATGGATTTACCCCTTTTTATGTTAGGCTGTAAGTTGTTTGTTCCGTTCGCATATCCATCGTTGCGTATTAAGGAAATCTGTGCAGAAGAATAGACTCTCTCAACACTGCATAAGTCATTTTGGAATAACCTTCTAGCAATGACTGTACTCCTGTTGCATCCACATACCAACATACGTTCCATAAAATATAAGTTTGCTTATGCTTACTGGATTTATGACGGACGTAATAAGGTAACTTAAAACTATTCTCAACCAATAATTACATTAGCTTGTAATTCCATACTGATTATTACTAAATGTAACAGAAGTGATGTTAATAAAAATCCAACCAGATGCAACAGTATGCAGATATTTATTTACTGCAGAGTCACTCTACATGTTTCGGGTGTCACAGCACCCATCATCAGGAGTACTGAAAACTGTAACCGCAGCCTCCGGTACAGGTCATAATATCGGTACAACTACTTCCCTCCAACGTGGCCTGATCAGGAGGGAAGTAGCTGTACCAGTATTATGACCTGTACCGGAGGATGCGGTTACATTTTTCAGTACTCCTGATGATGGGTGCTGTGACACCCGAAACATGTAGAGTGACTTTGCAGTATATAAATATCTGCATACTGTTGCATCTGGTTGGATTTTTATTAACATTGAATTACGATGCATGGAACCATGAGCTTAAAATGTGACAGAAGTAATATATTTGTTTTAAGACTCAACATTGGGGGCTATTGACTGGAGTGTATAAGCTAATAACATTCACATCTTTTATATTACATATTATGTAAGGTACATTGTTTATGTACCATTTGTTTAAAAAGGTCCTTATGACTGTCAATTCTTTATTTTAAAAAATTCTGTGTTTAAATGAGTTTTGCCCATTACTGTACCCTTGTACGCTTTTGGCGAGCTGGCTTGTGCTAAACTAAGCTGAACTAAACTTACAGGAGACAATGTGTGTTGCAGTCTGCTTCTCTATGTACAGGGGTGCTGAATTTTAAGTCCTTGGCCCGACCAGGGACGAAACAAGCTAATGTTTGTTTCTGTCAGAGTGGCGTGAATTTCCTTCGGCGCCTTGCCTTGTAAGGAAAACAAACTTGATGACAGCTCGCGTCTCAATGTTGTTGAAATCGCGTGTGTCCTTGACGTGCCTCCAAGCTTGTTTCCTTCCTGGTCGGGCTAAGGACTTATCAGCACCCTGGGTAGTTTGGGCTTTGCCTTGTCTATGGCTTGTACTCAGACATCCAGTTTGTGTTATATTCTTTTGTTTTCTATTTTAAGATAATTGCAGTTGCTGTCCTTAAGCTTTGTAGTGATAAGTCAATGTGAAATTAGCAACCCCCACCCCAATAAGAAACTGTTGTGAAATATACGTCAGGTCATCATTCTTGATTTAATGTATTGTCATATTCGTGCCGTCCAAAGACAATCATGGAATGTGAGTACCGTGAAACGTGCAAATGAATGTATCGTACATGTGAATTATTCACAGAAAATGGCTTTCACTTTTCAGGTGTACAATGTTATCCCTTCCATCAGCGCGATCACAGGTGTGAGTCCGCAACGCTACTTGTGGCGCGTGTGTGTAGCGTTCCACATTGGCCCACGTATCATCATTGCGTCAATGTATCACACATATTACCAATCGTTGCTGTCATCACAATCTCCAGGCTCCAATCTTCCAGGTAGCAGAAGCTGTCGTCTCCTGAATGTCACATATTGGCTGAGTCTCCTGGAGATCGCAGCGCTCTGTGGTGTTACCTACATCTCTAACAGGGAAAACTACCGTACGTATTCCAGAACTGCATCATGTCTGCTATCAAGAAGTATAGTCATGCGCCGCATAATGACGTTCGGTCATCAACAGACGGCACATGTGAGGGTGGTACCATAAGATTATAATGTAATGTAATATTATAATACTTACCGTTGAGTTACAGTTGTCTACAGTATTCAGTACAGTAACATGCTGAACAAGTTTGTAACCTAGGTGTGCAGTAGGCTATACTATCTAGGTTTGTGTCAGTACAATCTGTGACATTCATACAACAACGAAATCGCCTAATGACGCATTTCTCAGAACGTATCCACGTCGTTAAGGGACGCATGACTATATCATTTAAAGAAGTGGTAAATGTTAATACATATGACATAGCTCACATAAAGGAAACCACAAATGTATACGTAATTTTAAAGGGAGAAATCTCTTTGTGTATGACTATTCGAAACACAAAGGAAGTGGAATGATTTTACAAAGCCTGATCAAAAGGTATCAAAACTGAATCTTCAGAAGAAAGATACTGTATGTACAGTAAAACGTGAAGTTCACCTTGTGACAGGCAATAATAGGGAAGAGCCCTAGTCTTTCTATACCCTTGGCAGTAGATCGGGGTGGGCGGTCAACACAATGCCCCAGCTGCTTTACGAATAGGAACTTATGTACGGTGATTTGGAGTAAATTCTCTTTAAATTTAGTTAGGAAATGCTTGCTATCATTCGGTGCAGAATCTTTTGTCTTCTAGGTTGCTGTCCAAAAATTTAAAGATTAAGATATATAGAACTATAATTTTGCCGGTTGTTTTGTGTGGGTGTGTAACTTGGTCACTGACATTGAGGGAGGAAAGGAAGTTGAGGGTGTTTGAGAACATGGTGTTGAGGAGAATATTTGGACCTAGGAGAGACGAGGTAACGGGGGAATGGAGGAGATTGCATAACGAGGAGCTAAATGTTCTGTTCTCCTCACCCAATATTGTGCGGGTGATAAAATCGAGAAGAATGAGATGGGCTGGGCATGTGGCACGTATGGGTGAGGAGAGGGGGGCGTATAGGGTCTTGGTGGGGAAACCGGAGGGAAGGAGACCACTGGGGAGACCTAGGCGTAGATGGGTGGATAA
>Ga0131853_10021215_pt1 | contig 11791 bp, 6 predicted proteins | sample TergutLab28metaG_FD_92764 | JGI IMG/M metagenome (GOLD analysis project Ga0131853, IMG submission 92764) | Labiotermes labralis P1 segment gut microbial communities from Petit-Saut dam, French Guiana - Lab288 P1 (version 2) (version 2) | ecosystem: Host-associated > Arthropoda: Insects >...
GCCCTTGACCTTTGCGCAAACGTAACCAATACGGAACCGCAGCTTACCGCACTCACAAAACGTTGCCTCTACCCACTAAAACCTTCCGCTCTTGCAAACGAATCCGGTTGTCAACCCAGCCTACCAATCCCCACAAACCCGCCCTTGACCTACCAGCGGGGGGTCTGGGGGGAGTTGTATGCGAAGCTCCGCCCTTTGGAGCGTAGCAATACTGGTCCTCCCCCCAGCCGCCTTTCTTTGCTTACTTTCTTTGGCGGACCAAAGAAAGTAAGTGCCCCCGCGGCATGAGCGGCACATTATTCCCTGCCCGCAGGCAGAATTAGTATTGGTCCCTTGACCTTAAAGACCTTGAACTTAAAACAAACAAATCCAAAATTAGCCAACTGTATCAACACGCTTGACCACTCCTAAGCTCGCGAATAGATTGACTAGAAGTACCGCATAGTGTAATATGAACCCATTAACCGGTGCGCTGGCCGGCTAACTATATCCTAACCCAGATTGCTCCCTAGCACAACAAATTCCCGCTTAACACCTCAAAAAACGGAGGCCGACAAAATGAGTGATAAACTATCCTGGGTAAAGAACAACATGCCGCCATCCGCCTCCTACAAAGCCCTATCCCTGATGGATTTGGACGTTGTCAAAAAGGTGCGGGATTTCCACAAGAGCTTCCCGCAGTATACCGCCACGCCGTTGGCATCTCTGAGTGTCCTTGCCGGGCATCTCGGCATTGGTGGCATCTACGTCAAGGACGAGTCTTTCCGGTTTGGCCTAAACGCCTTCAAAGTGCTGGGCGCGAGCTTTGCGATGGCCTCGTTTATTGCGGGGGCCAAAGGCTGCCCGGTTTGGGAGCTCGACTACCCCGCTATCATTTCCCCGGAAATAAAAAAGGAGCTGGGCGAGCTTACCTTCTTTGCCACCACCGACGGCAACCACGGGCGGGCGGTCGCCTGGGCCGCTGCGAGGTTAGGGCATAAGTCGGTGGTATATATGCCCAAAGGTTCGCTGCCGGTACGGCTTGAGAACATAAGGCGAGAGGGGGCGCAGGGGTTTATCTCCGAGTACAACTACGACGAAACCGTCCGCCGCACCGCGTCCCTGGCCGAAAAGACCCCGGGGGGCGTTATTGTCCAAGACACGGCCTGGGAGGGGTACGAGGAGATACCAAGCTGGATTATGCAAGGCTACGGCACCATGGTTTTGGAGGCCGCCGAGCAGCTTGAGGGTCTCGGCAAGAAACCCACCCACATAATAATTCAGGCCGGTGTGGGTTCGGTGGCGGGGGCTGTGCAGGGCTTTATTACCAACTTTTACGGCGATGGTGCTCCGGCAACATTTATTGTAGAGGCCACAGCCGCCGATTGCCATTATCGCTCGGCCCAGGCGGGTACCGGAGAGCGGGTAAGTGTGGGCGGCGATCACCAGACCATCATGGCCGGCCTTGCCTGTGGTGAAGCTAACCCCATCTCTTGGGAGATATTAAGGGCCAAAAGTGACTACTTCATCTCGATGGAGGACAGTCTTGCCGCTCGGGGAATGCGGGTGCTGGGCGCCCCTCTGCCCGGCGACCCCAGAGTGATTTCCGGGGAGTCGGGCGCTGCCGGTATGGGTTTTCTAACCGAGTTGATGAGCTGCCCCGGTTTGGCGGAGCTGAGAGAACAGGCGAAGATAGACGAGAACTCACAAATTCTGCTGTTTAGCACCGAGGGAGACACCGACCCGGAAAGATACCGGCGGGTGGTTTGGCATGGCGATTGGGGCGGTTAGCCGGCTTGGAGGAAAACGATGAAAAGGAAAACTTTAGACCATTGCTCGCGTTGCGCTTATATCCAGCTACCATGAGTGATATATATATGCGTTTACCGCCAGATTTTTATAAGCGACCTGCTACCGAGCTGGCGCCGCTTTTGTTGGGTAAAGTGTTCTGCCGCAAAATTGGTGAAGATATTGCGCGCCTTAAGATAACCGAAACAGAGGCATATGCCGGCGAGAGCGACACCGCCTGCCACGCGCGCAGGGGCAAGACGCCGCGTACAGCCGTTATGTATGGGCCGGCGGGTGTTGCTTATGTTTATCTGTGCTATGGCATCCATCACCTGATAAATATTGTAGCGGCGGATATTAACGAGCCGGAATGTGTACTGATTCGTGGGGTAGAGGGTATGCCTGGGCCTGGGCGCTTAACCAAGGCGCTGCAAGTTGATATGAGCCTGAACAAAGAGGACTTGACAACTTCCGGCGCTCTTTGGCTGGAAGATGGGGTGCAGCTGCCGTACACCAGCGGACCGCGGGTGGGTATTGGCTACGCCAGTGAAGAAGACAAGGCACGGCACTGGCGCTTTGTGGCCAATTGATTTTGGCTCTCGCGGAGCATTTCCCCCACCGATATGCCTATATCGGTGAGTATACCGGTCACTTCGCCGTAGGGGCAGCTGTAGCGCTGGTGTAGATAACGCATCGCCGCGCCAAGCTCGCCGTCCGGACCGCCCAGCTGAGTCATGACTATCTTAGCCATGGCCGGGTTGGGCGTTTTAATTTTTACGGGATATTGCAGCTTTTTGTCATAGGTCCACATTATCTTTCCTCCTCCATCTGCCAGGGCCAGGGGCCATCTACCCATTTCCAGCGCGGGCCGCCGTCGTAAGCGCCCTTGGTTAGCGGGCCAAAGCGGGACTCAAAATCGCTCACAGCGGCTGTGCGTGTATCCAGATACTTTTTGTAGTAAGCGAGGGCGTCTGCGTCTTCGGGGTGGGTGTCTAGGAAAAGGGCAGCGTCGTTAAGTGCGAAATCGCAAACTTGCACTCTTTTAAGCAATACCTCACGCTCTGTCATAGTGGCAATCCCCCTTTCCGGAGAAGGGCAGGTCTAACTCTTCAAAGATAGTCCCACGGTTAAAGCCTTCTTCAGGTTCGTAGAGCATTCTCCACTCCTGCATGGGTACGTATGCCATGCCCAGCGTTATGCAGTAACCGCACTCCAGGTTTTCAGGCAGGGTGACCGGTGGCTGTACAGGCGGGCGCACCACAGGCGGTGCGGGCGGTTCTACAGGTGGCACCACAACAGGCGGGCTGGGCGGCTGTACGGGAGGTTGAGGCGGCATAGGCGGCTGTACAGGCGGAACCGGCACGATTACAACGGGTGGCTGCGGCGGTGGGATCGGAACCACAACAATGGGTGGTCTCGGAGGATGAATAGGTGGCCGAGGCGGATGTACGGGTGGCCTAGGATGTGCGGGTGGCCTAGGATGCACGGGTGGTCTCGGTGGCTGTACGGGAGGCCGAGGTGGCACCACAGGAGGGCGAGGTGGTACGACAGGTGGCCTCGGCGGTTGCACGGGAGGGCGTGGTGGTTCGACAGGCGGCCTCGGTGGTTGCACGGGAGGACGTGGTGGTTCGACAGGCGGCCTCGGTGGTTGCACGGGAGGGCGTGGTGGTTCAACGGGCGGCCTCGGCGGTTGCACGGGAGGACGTGGTGGTTCGACAGGCGGCCTCTGTTGGCCTGTGGGCGGGGTTGGACGCTGGCCTCCTCCAGTAGTGGGGCGCTCGGGCGGCCTTGGTGATGTCGGGCGCTGAGGCTGGGGCGGCCGACCCTCAATTGCGGGTACGGGCGTAACCGGTGCGACCGGTTGCTCTGTGGGTATCTCGGCCGGCATGGCGCGGGCAGCTTCGGCTGGGCCTGCCTGGGGAGCAGCGGTCACAGTTTGCTCAGCAAGAGAACGGCTTTGTGTGACCGGCGCACTGGCCGAAGGGCGCACAGGTTCACTGACGGGTGTAGTCCAGCCGGTGGTTCTGCCGTTCTCTAGTTGGAGATACATGTCTTTCTTTTTGTATTCCAATTCCTTTAACTCCTTTCGCAATATTGATTCCTGGGCGTTTTGGGTGCGAGAATTTATGTAAAACGCTTTGAATCATAGTATGCGCCCTATTTATTACTGGTGCTGTGGGGCGCGTCACAGCCGGAAGCCGACTTTTGCAGAGTACGGCTTTTTTTGCGCGTTAACCCCCGCAGAGAGAATAAAAACCCCACCAAACACGCCTCGGCTGAATTTTTGCACCTGCGCGCGTTAACAATACATGTATACATTTGCCAATAACTACGACACCAGACTGGAGTTTAGCTTCATATGAATAATGCCGCAAAGAACCAGAGCATAAAAGAGCTTGCCACCAACGCACTCAAGGCCGGAGGAGGACCCGGCGCCGGGCGTATTTGCAAACGGCTGCGGGCAATGACTTCCCGGCTGCGCGGACACTACCTCAAAGTAAACCAGCAGCCCACTCAGCACCCGGTGGACGAATGGCTCTGCGACAACTACTATGTCCTCGAAAAAGAGTGCAAGCAGAGTATAAAGGATATAAACCACCTGGCCCGCCGGGCAAGCGGGGAAGAACTCGCCCGCTTTTACGCGCTGTTTGAGGGCGTTATCTTCGCGGCACAGCCCTCCCTGGACGACGACGCCATGACCGAGATTTTAAGCGCGGCCGGGCGGGTCAAGCATATAAGCGAGAGCCAATTTGCGTTTATACCAGCGGCGGTAAAGGCCGTTCTGCTTCATATGGCCTACCGCGCCTGCTTCGAAACCCGTAGCGAGGAGATGATTCGCTATGCGGTGGTGGGTATGAGCAAATTAACGGCTGTCGACTTCGATGAGATAGTCTACAACTGCTCACGGGTGGAGCACATTTTGCAGAAGGACCCAGCGGGAGTCTACCCGCTGATGGACAGCGATAGCCGCAACTACTACCGCCATCTGGTGGCAATGATAGCCGCGAAGCAGCGCCGGGACGAAGACCAGGTAGCCGAAGACATGCTGGCCGCCTGCCAAGACAAAGAAGGCGCTCCAGGGCATATCGGCTACCCGATACTAAACCACCCGGCGGCTCTGCGGCCGCGCAAAAGCCGTGGCCGGGTTGCGCTTGTGGCCGGGATTCTGCTGCCCGGCATCTTATCCGCGCTGATAGTATTTCTTACCGGTGCGCTCTGGGTTGGCCTGCTCTGCTTTTTGCCGCTCTGGGAGATACTGCGCACCCCAATCTGGCAGCTGGCCCTTACCGGTGTATCGCCGGACTTTATTCCCCGTATGGACCCCAAAAAGACGACGGTTAAGCCAAAGTCGGTGGTGCTGGTCTCCACCCTGCTGCCCGGGGTGGGGCAGATACCTGCCTTGGAAGACAGGCTCTGCCAGCTCTACTACTCGAACTCCGACCCCGACCTCTTCTACTGTGTGCTGGCTGATTTTAAGGAGTGGGACTACCCGGCGGATGAGAAGGACGACGCCCAGGTGGTCGCCGTCACCAAGCTGATCGAGCAGCTCAACCGGGAGCATGGCAACCGCTTTATGTTATTTTTGCGCGGGCGCAGCTGGAATAAGACGCAAAAAAAATACTCGGGGTGGGAGCGCAAGCGCGGCGCTATCACCGAGTTTATTCGCTTCCTCAAAGGGGAGAAGGCGGGGGTGCATACCTTTGCGGGGGACAGGGCGGCACTTGAGGGCATCAAGTACATCATAGCCCTGGACGCCGACACAAACCTGCTCTATGAGTGCGCCCAAACTCTTGTATGCGCGGCCATACACCCGCTAAACCGGCCGGTTGTCGGCCCAGACGGGGTGGTCACAGCCGGCTACGGCATACTCGCCCCCAAGATGAGCCTGGACTTGCAGTCCGCCAAAGCCACCGCATTTTCCCGGGTGATGAGCGGCTGCGGTGGGGTCACAGCCTACGATACCCGCGAGAAAGACTTCTACCAAGACCTCTTTGGTGAAAGCATCTTCGCGGGTAAGGGGCTTATTGACGTGGACGTCTTCCACGAGCTGCTTTCCGGCCGCTTCCCCGAAAACCAGATACTCAGCCACGATATATTGGAGGGCGCGTACCTGCGGGCCGGCTTTGTCTCGGATGTGGAGATGAGTGACAACGCCCCGGCCAGCATGGGCAGCTGGCTCAGCCGGCTCCACCGCTGGATACGCGGCGACTGGCAGAATATCAAGTTTGCCGGACGCAGCTACCGGATACGCGGGCAGCGTTACCAAAACCCGATAAACGCTCTTAGCCGTTACAAGCTGCGGGATAACCTGCGCCGCTCTATTACGCCTGCCGCCTGCCTTGCCTGCCTGACCGCCGCGCTCTTTGTGACAGACCAGGCAAAGATATTTCTGGCGCTTAGCGGGGTGCTGGGGGTTATGTTCCCCTCCCTGTGGGCGTCGGTGTTTTCGCTGATCTCGGGTGGGTTCTACACGCTCTCGCGGAAGTTCTTCACCCGCACTCTGCCCCACGCTTTCGAGCTTATTGGTCAGGGGTGCTTTTTGCTGATAATGCTGCCCGCCCAGAGCATGATAGCTTTGGATGGCGCCTGGCGCGCTCTTTGGCGGACATATGTCTCGCGCAAAAAGCTGCTGGAGTGGACCACCGCCGCCCAAGGAGAACAAGCTAAGGTCAGCTTGTGGGCGCTGCTGCGCAGGTTCTGGCTGCCCGCGCTATTTGGTGTGGGCTTTATTGTATTGGCACACAGCACCGCGCTCAGCCTTATAGGCATCGCGTTTTTGTTATTTATCCCCACTGCGCTGCTGAGCGCGAGGCCCGGGGGTGAAGACAAAGTTCGCCTTAGCCCCACCCAGCGGGACGCGCTTATGTCTTACAACGCGGCCATGTGGCGGTACTACGAGGACTTCGCCAATGCCCAAAACAACTACCTGCCCCCCGACAATATCCAGCAGTCGCCGGTCTATCGGATAGCCCACCGCACCTCGCCCACCAACATCGGGATGATGATGCTCTCGGTGCTGGCCGCCCGGGACCTCGACTTCATCGACACCGACGGGCTTTATAGGCGCACTGAGCGCACGCTTAGCAGCCTCGAGCGCCTTGCCACTTGGCACGGCAACCTCTACAACTGGTACGACACCATAACGCTCGACACTCTCAAACCCGAGTTTGTCTCCAGCGTAGACAGCGGCAACTTCATCTGCTCGCTGGTGGCCCTAGCCGAAGGCCTGCGGGAGTTCGTGCGCGAAAAGCCGGAGATCGCCGGGCTTATCACCCGGCTCGAGAAGATCATCGACGGGTGCGACCTGACGGTCTTCTACAACAAAAAGAAGAACTTGTTCTCTATTGGCTATGACGTGCCCACCGATTCCCTAAGCGAATCTCACTACGACTTCCTTGCAAGTGAGGCCCGCCTGACCAGCTACTACGCCGTGGCCCGCAAGATTGTGGGTAAGAAGCATTGGGGTTCGCTTATCCGCACTATGTCGCGGTGTGGGTCGTACGCAGGCGCGGTCAGCTGGACGGGCACTACCTTTGAGTACTATATGCCACACTTGCTGCTGCCGGTGTACGAAGGCTCGCTGCTCAGTGAGGCGCTCATATACTGCCTCTACTGCCAAAAACACCGGGTGCGGGACAAGGCCAACGTCCCATGGGGGATAAGCGAGAGCGCGTTCTACGCCTTCGACAACAACCTGAACTACCAGTACAAGGCCCACGGGGTGCAGAAAATTGGGGTTAAGCGCTACCTGGACAAAGAGTTGGTGATTTCGCCGTACTCGACCTTCCTAACCATCTCTCAAAACCCGAATTCGGCTATGCGCAATCTCGACAAGCTGCACAAGCTTGGGGTCTACGGAAGGTACGGATTCTTCGAGGCGGTCGACTTTACCGAGGAGCGCGTAGGCAAAGAAGGGCTGGCGGTGGTGCGCAACTATATGGCCCACCACATCGGGATGAGCATGGTCTCCTCCCTGAACGCGTTGCAGGACAACAAGATGCAAAAGCGCTTTATGCGCAACCATTATATGAGAAGTGCGGGTGAGTTTTTGCAGGAGAAAATAGCTAAGAGCACCGTCGTTTACGACGAGCTTAAAAACACGGAATCTCGCGGGGAGAAGCACGAGCGCCCCACTATAAAAGAAGAGCTGGGGACTATCTGCCCCCAGGCGCCCCGGGCCTGTTTGCTTACTAACGGGGAGATAACCCATATCATGACCGACACCGGGGCCGGTTACATGGGCCTTGGGGAAGTGGACATTACCCGGCGGAGCACCGACCTTTTGCGCAGGCCGCAGGGAGTGTTCACCGTTGCGCGGATGAGCGAGACCACGCTGAGCGCTACCCAAGCCCCATTCTTCGACGAGAAGGCCGAGCACACTGTGGAGCACGAGGAACACTCGGTGACCTACTACGCCAAAAAGAACAGCCTCGAGCTCGGGGTTCGCTGCATGATGCATCCGACCTTTTCCTGCGAGCAGCGGCAGATTGTGGTTAAAAACCCGTCCTCCCAACGCCAGCTGGCGCAGATGCTGTTCTACTTCGAGCCGGTGCTCAGCCCCTACCAGGACTACAACGCCCACCCGGCGTTCTCCAAGCTGTTTGTGGGGGCTAGGTACTGCGAGGAGACCCGGGCGCTTATCTTTACCCGCAAGGACCGGGACAGCACCCGGAACATGCACCTGGCCGTCGGCTTTCTCGGCGAGACCGAGTTTAGCTACGAGACCCGCCGCGAGCTGCTGATGCCCTCCCCCGGTGGAGTGGGCGAGCTAAAGAACTTCCACAAGAAGAAGTTTGCCGGGGGGACCGGTGTCCCCGACGCTTGCTGCGCTCTGCGCTTTGACGTCTCGGTGCCTGCCGGTGGCCAGACAAGCGCCACCCTGTTGCTCTGCGCCGCCCACACCGAGCAGGAGGCTATCAGTGTGCTGGTGACAATGCGCAAACTGGGCACCCTGGACGCGAAGAGCGCGGCCAAGTCTCTGTTGTTGGGCAACACCCTGGAGGGCAGGCTGGGCAGCAATATACTGGGGCAGCTGCTGTTTTTGCAGGCGGCGGGCGGCGACAACAAAGCCAAAGCCGCAAACCGACTGGGCCAACGGGGCCTTTGGCCGGCGGGTATATCTGGCGATTTGCCCATAGCGCTAATCGAAGTGGGGGCGGTGGGGGAGCGGACATCTGCCGACCTGAGTGAGGTTTTAGAAGACGCAAACACCCGCCAGGACGCTCTGCACAGTCAGCTGACCGCGCTGGCGAGCTATCTCAAACTGCACGCCTCTCTGCGCAGTTGCAAGGTGGAGTTCGACCTGGTGGTGCTCTACGACGAGGGCGAGCTGCGCGACCAGCTGCTCGAGCTTATCAAAACCAGCAGTATGCCCAATATAGTGGGGCAGCGGGGTGGGGTTTTCCTGTTGCACGCCCAGCACACACCGCCCGAGCTTATCACCCTTTTGCGGGCGAGCGCGCGGCATATTTTCAGCAGAGGGCGCCCGGCGATAGAGGGGCAGGTTCCCCAGACTTACCGCCCGGCTGAGCTGCTACCCATAGCCCCCGAGCCGATGCCAATGGGGCCAGATCTAACTACAGGGGGCGGGGCCTACCACGAAGGGCGCTTCTATGTGGACAAAAACTCCCCGCTGCCGTGGTGCCATATTCTGGCGAACACGTCTTTTGGGACGCTGGTGTCTGACTGTGCGCTGGGCTACACCTGGGCGGTGAACTCCCGGGAGAACAAGCTGACACCTTGGTACAACGATATCGCCACCGACAATACCGGCGAGCTGCTGCTGCTCCACGATGGCGGCCGGTTCTACAACTTGGTTCAGGGCGCGCGGGCCTCGTTCTCTAAAGAGGACGCGCTCTACCAGGGCAAAAACAGCTCGGTCAGCTCAAGCGTGCGGGTGAGCATAGCGCCCAAAGGCTGTGCCAAATACCTCGACGTTACCCTGAAAAACCGCACCGACGCTCCACTAAAGCTGAAGATTGCCTACTATGTCGAGCCGGTGCTCAGCGTCAACCGGGACAGCTCCTGCCATATACGGGCGGTGGAGCGGGAAGGGGCGCTGGTGCTGCACAACCCCTTTGGGGTGACGCCAAACTCTTACGCGGCCATTTCGGCGCCGGGGGAGAAAGACGCGGCCTTTACCACCTGCCGCCACGCCTTCTTGTCGGGCAAATGGCGGGAAAACGTCATCGACCCTCAGTCCGACCCGTGCGCCGCGGTGATACTGCCGGTTGAGCTGTCGGCAAAAGGCGAGGCAGAGCTGCGTTTTGTGCTCAGCTGGGGGGCGACCGAGGAGAGCGCGATAACCATGCTAACCCACAAGGTGGGGCCGCGCCGCGGCAAGGTAAACACCCTGCAGCTCCGGCTGCCCGACAAGCAGATGGAGCAGTTTGTCAACCACAGTTGCCCCCACCAGATACTCCACTCGCGGATTTTGGGCCGCACTGCGTTCTACCAATGCGGCGGGGCTTACGGGTTCCGTGACCAGCTGCAGGACGCCATGGCTTACGCGCTGATTGAGCCGGATATCCTGCGCAGGCAGATACTGCGCTGCTGCGGCGTCCAGTTCGAGGAGGGGGACGTCCTACACTGGTGGCACCCGCTACCGGGGTCGGCCGGTGGGCTGAAGGGTGTGCGCACCCGATTTTCGGACGACTTGCTCTGGCTACCTCTAGCCGGGGCCGAGTACTTTGCCGCCACAGGTGACGCGACATTGCTCGACACAAAGGTGGCCTATCTCAAAGCTGACGAGTTGCCGCCCGGCGAGCAGGAGAAGTATATTTCCCCGGGCAAAAGTGAGCTGCGCGAGGACGTCTACAGCCACTGCCTGCGGGCAATCGAGCGGGGGTACAACCTGGGCGAGGGCGGTATCCCGCTGATCGGCTGCGGGGACTGGAACGACGGATTTAGCACAGTGGGTGAGAAAGGCAAAGGCCGCAGTGTCTGGATGGCCTTCTTCCTGATGTTGGTGATGGAGAAGTTCGCGCCGGTCTGCCGGGCCCGTGGCCAGGAAGAAACCGCTAAAACCCTGGAAGAGCGGGCGAATACTCTGCGCCGGGCGGTGGACGACCTCTGCTGGGACGGCGAGTGGTATATCCGCGCTTTCTTTGACGACGGCGAGAATATGGGGGCCTCCGGCCAGGCGGAGTGTTTTATTGACCTGCTGCCACAAAGCTTTGCAGTCCTTGCCGGTATGCCAGACAAGACCCGGGTCGAGCAAGGCTTGCGCAGCGCCTACGACAAGCTGGTGGACAGCCGGTTGCGGTTGGTTCGCCTGTTCAGGGAGTCATTTAAACACACCCACCAGGAGCCGGGGTATGTAAAGGCCTACCCCGAAGGTATCCGCGAGAATGGGGGGCAGTACACCCACGCTGCGGTTTGGTTCGCCATAGCCCTATTGCGTGCCGGCAGGCGAGAAGAAGGCTTTGAACTGTTGCAGATGCTCAACCCGGTAAACCGCGCCGGACAGCCAGAACTCTTCGAGCAGTACAAGCTTGAGCCGTATTATATCCCGGCCGATATATACACCAACCCCGCGGCGCCCGGGCGGGGAGGCTGGTCGATCTACACCGGGGCGGCCTCGTGGTACTTGCGCGCTGTCTGGGAAGAGCTTATAGGGCTTAAGCTGCGCGGCGATCACATCGTATTCGAGCCGGCGTTGCCCCCTGAATGGAACAGTGCCGGAGTTAAAGCCGAGATAAACGGCACCAAGCTGGATATTGAGTTTGTGCGCGGCATTGCCCCCGGTATGAGCGTGGATGGCAAGAATGTGGCGAGAGTTCCGCTGGATGGGGGGGAGCACAAGGTGCGGGTGGAGTTTGTGTAGGCTAGGTTTTTGAGCTTTAAGGTCAAGGTCTTAGGGTCAAGTTCTCAAGGTCAAGTTCTCAAGGTCAAGATCATTAAGGTCAAGCCCAAGTCTTAATTCGCCTGCGGGCGAGGAATATTGAACCGCTCATGCCGCGGGGGCACATACTTTTTTGCTTCCGCCCAAAAAAGTATGCAAAAAATGCGGCTGGGGGGAGGA
>Ga0131853_10021218_pt1 | contig 11790 bp, 7 predicted proteins | sample TergutLab28metaG_FD_92764 | JGI IMG/M metagenome (GOLD analysis project Ga0131853, IMG submission 92764) | Labiotermes labralis P1 segment gut microbial communities from Petit-Saut dam, French Guiana - Lab288 P1 (version 2) (version 2) | ecosystem: Host-associated > Arthropoda: Insects >...
ACAGGGTGTCCCAGGAGGAATGTGCCAGACTTCGGGAGAGTGTTCCTTATGTTAAAGTATACCGATATAACCCAAAACACCTATATCCAAAGTTGAACGGTTACGGAGATAATGGCCAGAGAGAAGTCGGGGCTTCTTGCGGTTCCAAATACTGCAACCTGCACAGCTGATGTGTTGCGTTACAGCGCTAATGACCTTGAGAGTGGAATGCAGTGTTAATCGTGCCTGCGTTACGGTTAGTTGCTTGCACGGGAGTTGGAAGAATCAGTACTTCCATACTGCTGAATATTCATGCGCCATGTAAAGTGCTTGGAACCCTAAGGACGACTACGGCGTTAATGCGGGGGTTTTATGTAGTTCAATTTAATGGCTTTATGTCACTCATACGTTAATTACATGTTAAGTACAGATAATAACATTACAGAAACCACATATTCCTGCCAGTTTTAATATGTATTTGGAAATCAATAAGTGTGTAACAGCTGTCAAATTTTCAAACTTCTCTGTCCATTATCTCCGTAACCGTTCAACTTTGGTTATAGTTTTTTGGGTTATATCGGTATACTTTAACATAAGGAACACTCTCCCGAAGTCTGGCACATTCCTCCTGGGACACCCTGTATATGTCGACGGAGTGTTCTACGTACTGACGATATTACTAAATTGTAGTGTGAGAAGTTCAGAAGAAGAGATGTGTGTGTGTGTGTGTGTGTGTGTTAGTCGGTTATTTCACTAACTCATAAATCACTTATTAAATATAGACCTGTATGATAGATTGGTGTTGAAATGGGTCTTAGATGAAAACGTTGTGAAGAAGTTAACTTGGCGGAAGTACCTTACGATAGAGTCCAAATTGAGGCAGTTGTAAATATGACGTCGTATCTTCGGATTCTTTAACGGAATTTTTTGAGCAGCTGAGTAAGAACTAACTATTCGTCGTCCATGTACCACGGAATCATTGTTTTTTTATTCGTTATTGTGCAGTATTGGAAGTGTAGCAGTGGCCGTAACCTTTACGATAAACCGTCTCGCAGGCCTACGAGCTGTAGATTAACACCATAGTGTAGTAACCGCTGACGGGTACCAAATCATAACGTTGACTTTTATAAAACGTGACATGTATGTTTGTGTGGTTGCCTGTTCGTATTTGAGAGTCTTCTTTCGACGCCACCACATTGTTGAGCTTACAGGGAAACTCATATTTAAAATGTATTAGTTTTAACTTTTTAAACCCGTTTTCGGGTCTGGAGCTCAACTTGTCGAGGTTTTTCTAAAGTGATAAATACACGTATCTGTCAGAAAGCACGTGTGTCTGACGTAATTTGAAAATTAAACACCTTACGCCGATTGTGATGGTATTAGGAGAATTTTGTCGCCCGGCGATTTTCATCTGTTTTCAGCGCTGGAACAAAATCTCGGCAGCCACAAATTTAATAATACTTGTGGGGTGGACGTAGTTGTGGCGTGGTAGTTGATGACGGAAGACGTTGACTCTTATCAACAAGGCAGAGAAAAAGCATGTCCCACTTAATGATGAATACCAAGGTTTCGGCCGGGACTACGCAGAAAACCAGAGGGATAAACGTAAAATAGGAATGGGTTATATTAGAACCTGTCACAGCATTCATGTAATCGTATGGGTAGTGTAAACTGTAGCCGAGAGACGTCACAAAAACGAAGTCATTACAGTTCACGTATTATAGATAGTCGAGAGACAGTTGATTGGTGTCACTAATTGTGGGACTTGGAAAGTTAGACGAAATTTTGAAAATGCAGGAATGGTCTGAATTTTGCTGTGTTTATTTCCTCTGCTCTTGAATAAAAACAAACTGTATTTGAAGCTTGAAGTATTCCCGGCGTTGGACACGAAAATTACTAACTTTTGCGTTATGTCACCGTGTTGTTTTGTTACGCTGATACCTAATGTAGGCGACTGCGTTTTGAAATGATTATTTACGAGTATTGCATAATTCGTAAGGGAATAACCCGTGATGTTGACGCGCATTCTTAGATCCTTCAGTACAGTTATTTTTGCTCATATAATTATAAAATTCTTCATTATGTCATCCCTTACATCAAACACTTTCTGAACTCTGTGTGTACTCGTACTAAATGTGTATCTGAACTGGTTTTTAGAATCGGGGCTTCCGTTTTGTGTGAGAGATCTGTTTAATCAATCACATTGCTGTGTTGTGTCGAGCGTGTAATCTCTTGCCTAATGAATGCACGCACAATTTTCGCAACCCGAAGTGTTTGTGTGCCCATTTCTCTCTTCCAGCGTGATTTCATTTGCCTTTTTATATCCAACCCTCGGTAATGAAATACGTCAGTGTGTGTGTGTGTGTGTGGGGGGGGGGGGTCAGGGGGGATATCCTTCCTTACCAAATATATATCGATCATATATTCAAACACTAGGCTGTATGTGCGAACTTGAAATGTGTGATGAATGGTTTCTGATTCGAATATACCCGTTGTTATTTGCTGTGATGTAGATTAAGAAATGATGGATGATTTGGGACGGTGTTCAGATTCTCCTTTGATGAATAATAGACAAGAGAGGTTTTAAATTGTGTACTAACTAATATCGATAACATATTAATGAACTCCTCGACATCGAGGAAAAATTAAATTTAAAAATCCTTACGCAAAAATAATTTGTAAGAGGAAAGTGCTGTTTAGTTTAATTTGGGATTATAGACTGTTAGTTGGAAATCTCCCTGCTTTGCAGCTTTCTTTTTAACCGCGAGTCGAATTAACTGGTATTTATTAGTACGCATATATAACGACAGCGGTAAAGCTATCCCTGTACAAGCTTGAGGGCTCCAGGAGTCTAAGGCTTCCATGATTTCTGGACAGTCGGCTTATAAAAGCTGTCAGCCCTATGCCCCAGGAGATGTCCCTTGTACTCATTTCTGTTAGAGGCTGCGTCGACCCTAGGACTCTAGCGCGGTCGGAAAAATTAAATCAACGAAAAATCTTGCCGCATCAGGAATCGAACCCGCGACCCATCCGCAGTGCCTCAACCAACTGAGCCACCGCTCACAGCGTTTGCATATATATACATGTATTATATACCGTCTCTGTGGCAGTTTACATCGATTGTCGATCATTCAGTCGTTATGAGTAATAATCTCCTCATAGATCAAGATTTTTAAGAAGGATATGCTGAATATAATAATTATAGTCAAGGGAAGAAGAAATTACAGATGTTTCGAGGAACCAACACATTGACGAGAGTCATAGATCACCAGTAATTTGGGTGTTGGTGTTATGGAGGGTGCTGTCAGGAACATACATCCTTCAAGGGTGGAGAGATTTTCCAAAAATTCGGAAGCCACTTCGAAATTTGAGGCACCTGAACAGTGACATTAGGCAGTTTCATATGGAAGACTCCGCACATGTTAGGCTGCACCGTACAAAATTCGATCTCCCGGACTACGTGGTGCCAGGAATTTCCGCACCTCCGACAGCAGGTATGGGGAAAATTAAATTTCTTACAGAACTGTTGTTCTTGAACCCTGTGGCTAGGGACTGCTTAGAAGACAGATGTAAGGAGGTTAGGTTAGGTTAGGTTAGGTTATGTTAGGTTAGGTGCTGCAAAAGTGGGTCCTCAATCAGTGGGGTATGAGGTTGTGAACTTGGTTATGTGACTGACTGTACACATCTTTGGCGGGTCATTCGGAACAAGGTAGCGATCATTTAGTTACAGAAGGTACGAGAAATTTCGTATGGACCGCGGTGGCTCAGTGGTTAAGGTGCTGTGCTACAAATCGGAAGGTCGCTGGTTCGATTCCAGATGGTGTCATTGGAATTTTTCATTGACATAATCCTTCCGATCGCACTATGGCCCTGGGGTCGAATCAGCCTCTAACAGAAATGAGTACCAGGGGCATTTCCTGGGGGGTAAAGGCGGCCGGTGCGTAGGGCTGACAACCTTAGCACCATCATGTGCCGTTGTCATGTAATCCGGGAAACTTAACTTCCTGAAATCCTCTGGGCCACTCCAGGCCTGTAATGGGACTGCTTTACCTTTACCTTTACTAAAAATTTCGTAGCTAGGTGTGATTTTATTACGGTCTCAAGGAGTACTTTGTTCCATGGTGTAAATTATGGCCCAATGTCCGAGAGATGCGCAGATTTAGGTCATCATTTCTTCTGTTTCTTAGGGAGTCGATAAGAAAAGAACTGAAAATTGTGCTTCTGAAGAATCTCACTACCTTGAAGCAACTGTTACAAAATGAGTTACTAAAGATGCTAACAGAAGAACTCTGTATACCGGCTGATTGCCGAGTGCCACCATGTGGGGAGGACACCTACACACTCTGTGGGACTCATAGGGGTAGTTGGGACCCATGATGATTGTTAAATGTATGTATCTGTGGAGAAGGTGTGGAGAAGAGGGGGCATTATGCAAGACATCGCAACTGTGTATTTCTCAACACAATGGATAATCACCGGTCTTCATAGTTTCAAATTCACTAAGTTTTCATTCCGTTTAGGATGCTGCAAATATTTTATGTCTTTGAATTGAAATGTGTTAGTAAATGACACATCGAATTAGGGAAATGTGGTGTACAGTATAATGTTTGTTAACCCTAGAAGGGTGTAGATACCGTGATTTTGTCCAAGGTAAATTCCTTTGCTTTTCCTATGCCCATTAGACCTACTATGAAAGAAGACTTATACGGATTCTTGTTTGCCTACTGTGTAATGTGTAAAATGCTTAAAATACATATGTATAATGTAACCGTAGGTTCGAAACCGGAGGGAAAGAGACCACTGGGGATACCTAGGCGTAGATGGGTGGATACTATTAGGATGGATCTCCAGGAGGTGGGATGTAGGTATATGGACTGGCCCAGGATAGAGACAGGTGGCGGACGCTTGTGAGTGCGGTAATGAACCTTCGGGTTCCGTGAAATGCGGGGAATTTCTTGACTAGCTGCAAACCAGTTAGCTTGTCAAGAAGGACTGCACCATGGAGTCAGTAAGTATATTAACATATCTTTAAAAAGACAGATAAATTATCTTTCGGACCGTTATACGAACATACATTTGTGAAGCGTGTCCAGTTGATAGAATCGGATATATGACAGCTTTATGAATGCCGATGGAGCAGGAAATAGCCACTGTCAGCTGTAAAGTGTTTCCAGCGCCTCTCGCGGCTGGCGCTTGAGCAGACCGTCTGTCACGTTGGATATGAAATAATGTCTGATGACTCCAACAGCTGCTGGCACATCTCATCATTTCCATCATCGTCACTAGAACAGTACAACGGATACAAAGTATTACGGCTTGGTGACACTGTAAATATTTTCTAGACTGGCTTCTTTATTGTGGCTTTTTTTACGATGATCTCAGTTACTCAGCTGATGGCTGATGAATTGATATCGAGGTCCTGGTGCCTTTTTCGCATAGGGGGCCTGAGAAAAATCACGAAAAGCTCTAGCCTTGATAGCCGACGACCCTCGGAGATTCGAACAACGTACATTAACCTTTTAAAGCCTACTGGCTACGTGATGCACCAACAGTTTAACATTCAACAACTGTACGCTCTGCCTAAACTGTATTTATGTTTCGTATTTATCTGAGAACAAACGGCGACTTGTGCCACTTACACCATAAACTGATTGGTTTTTATAACCGAGATGAAGTGTTTACAGCGCGATACGGACTGGGTTTTTAAACAGAGCAGTCTGGGCTTCGTCTTTAAAGGGTTAACAACTGATAAATGTCTACTGGCAACACTAATATAAACACCTGTAGTAGGCGTTTTGTGTTGAACATTATTATTGGTGTATATACTTTACAAACGTTTCTGTAGTTCACTTTTTTTAAGTCAACGTTCGAGAATGAGTCCGAAATCTTCTATTGTACCAGTGGTCTAGACACTAGAGAGTTGCAGTCGTGAGTTCGCTGATGGCGTGCTACTCGTCCATCACTAACGTGTGAAATATACGACAACCGTGAGTAGCCAGTACTTCAAAATCTTTAATCTCTGTTTGGGGTGACCTGCACCTTCGTTCTAACGGCTTGCTAGATCCAGGATAATGACGTTAAACTGAATTAGAACCAATAAAGAACAATTTTTAGTGCCCTTAAGGTATGGGAATCCACGTGACTGAAGCCCACACTCCGTGGCCTTAGTCCGCACGCGAACTGTACCGACAGTAAATATTAGAAACATCTGTAAAAGCTACACAGAAACCTGTGTGTATATTTGTAGCAAATTTTAGGTGCCACAGAATTACTGTGTGTGGCAACAGATTCGCGAGAATTAAGCGAACATAGCGGTAGCACATGCGCTTGGAGAATTTGGTACAGACAGTGAATGTTCTTGAACACGTAAGTGGGCGAAACCTGTAAATACAGAGCAGTAACCCCCCCCCCATTGGGATGAATACCACATAACAGAGGAACGTTGATCGTGTCTGGGTAAACGTGATGTTATCTATAAACTCCACATATTCAGTCGGACAAAACACAGGTTTAGTTTAATTCAATTTCTTACATTTTTATATGTGCTACATGTTTCGGCCTGATTCTTATTGTTTCTTTCTTTGTAAGATTGTTGTATTGACATGCCTAAGGATGGCCTAAGTTCAGGCCGAAATATGTGGCAGACATGTGAATGTTGCAGATTGAATTACAATAAACCTCTGTTGTTTTAGACTGAATATGTGTAATTTGTTCAGTAATTAACAGGACGGACTGGCTTGTATAAAGAGTGGTGCTTTGTACTTAAATGTGGCATTTGCCTGGCTAGAATATGGCCGGAGCCATCATGTATCCTGACGGGTTTTCTGTCTTTCCGTAGTCCGCCACCCACGAAGTAGGGTATTGCCTCGAATAAGCAACCATCTTGTCTTTTTGAACCTTTCATTTCATTAATCACCCTGCCATTCGACGTCACTTAGTCTGAGATAGGGAAGCATAATAAAATGAGCCACGAACATTAAACAGTGTGAGAAATGTCAGATCGAGATTTAAGGTCTCCTACTGGTGTGGCTTGAGAGTTCCGCAGTCTGAGATGTGGCGTTCTGAGGACTGGTAAAGAGTTGCAGGTCATTATAGGCCTGTGTGTTTACCAGTCGACATGGCGTAATATACCCGAAGACTTCAAATATCAGACCACTAATAGGGCGAGCAAAACGCAAATGAAATTTGCGTCAGATTTCTAGGTGAAGAAAGGAGCCAAGCAAGTGGCTACCTAATTAACAACGTACGTTCCTCTAGAAATAAGCTAAAGGGAATAATCTTAGTAATTAACCAGCTTAATGCACAAATTCTTGTTTTATAATAATTTTATTACGTGCCTCAACATGTTTCGAGCACTGTGCCCATCATCAGGAGGTCAAAATTGTATTATACAGCATGTAGTATCATCACACCTGTAGGTGGCCGTCCCGTGCACAGGTTGAGAGTGGACCTGTGCACCGGACGACCACCAACAGAGTGTGATGATACCAGATGCCGTACAATACAATTTTGACCTCCAAATGATGAGCACAACTGTGCCCGAAACATGTAGAGGAATATAATAAACTTATTATAAAACAAGAATGTGTGCATTAAGTTGGTTAATTACTAAGATTATGCTGAGATGCACGGTCGGGAAAACATCAAAATAAGGGGAATAATTCGGCTTTCATAAACCTCAGTACAGGCTCAAAGAACACATACGTGTCTGTGTTTAGCGAACTAATTTTGGTTCTGGCTCAGATACACCTGTGAACATTACGACTATCATTATAACATTTTAAGAGGAGAGGAGGTCCGTCTGCCGAAACGTCGTCGATCTTAAGCGTAACTGTACTGCAGGATATGCCCTGAGAACAGCAAAAATATTTCAAACCGGTTCTAAGTGAGCACTCTTATAGTACACTATCCCATTCGATCACATTTGTTGGAAAGTAATAATCTATATAGGGGGATAAAATTGTAACCACACGAATTCATTCGCCGAATAATGTGTATGTTATCTGTATAATTTATAGGGTGAGAATATTCCGGATCCTGTCGAAAATTATGCGAGATTAAAACCATTGTCAGTTTGCGTAGGGTTAATAGTGGACAGATTGACACTGGTGCTGGTAGGATATGAAGAAGAAACCAACACATGTCTATAAACATTTAATAAGAGTATCTGATATTATATTATGAACATAGGAAACCTCCTTCATGTACATGTTTAGGCCACTCTTTTGGCCACTATCATGTGTCTTACGAAGGATGTATTTAAATAAATTCAAGAACTAATGCGCAAATGTAAAATATTGCTTTAAAATGTATCGTATAAAATATACGTCAAAATATGAAGTAAAGATAAATTTTCTGTGCTAGATATAAGTTAGTAGCTAGTGTTGCATGTTATTTCAAAGCAAGCGCATATCTAACACGGCAAAACTGAAATTGTACCTCTCAGTAATTCGACCAGTAGTCACATATGCATGCGAAACATGGATATTAAAGGAAACAATAATCAATAGACTAATGGTTTTCGAAAGGAAAATTTTGAGGAAAATGGATCCTGGCGAATAAAAACTAATCAGGAATTGGATGAACTAATAAAACGTAAGAACATAATAAACTTCGCCAGAGCGCAAAGATTACGATGGTATGGTCATATCGAAAGAATGGAAGAAACAAGAATGGTCAAATCAATACACTCCTGGAAACCCATTTCAAAGAGGCCAACGGGAAGACTAAAGATACGCTGGGAGGATCATGTTAAAAAAGATATACAGAGGTTAAAAGTGCCAAATTGGAATACCCTTGTCCAGGATAGGAGAAGATGGAAGGAAGTGGTTGAAAAGGCCAAAACTCTGCACTAAGAGTTGTAGAGCCGTACTAAGAAGAAGAAGAAGAAAAAGAAGAAGAAGCTAGTGTTTCATGTACCTATTGCGTGTTGTGTCTCCATTTTGAAATGAAATATATGTTTGTGTTTTGGAGGTTATTAAACTTTAGCCCGCTAACGTGGAAAATATGGTGAGCTCCTAATAATGCCAGCAGATGGCAGATGGGATTTAACTTCGCGTTTAAAGAGTTAATACACTAGTGTCAGATTCGATAGAACCTCCCATGTAAGATAGCACTTTTCGGAGCTAATAAAGTAGTGTTTGCACATTAAAAATTCTTCTGTTTTATCCATATTTTAATAACCTATGTACAGGGGTGCTGATAAGTCCTTAGCCCGACCAGGAAGGAAACAAGCCAATGTTTCTGTCAGAATGGCGTAAATTTCCTTCGACGCCTTGCCTAGCAGGAAAAAGAACTTGATGACAACTCGCGTTTCGATGTTGTTGAAATCGCGCGCGTCCCTGACATGCTTCCGAGCTTGTTTTCTTCCTTGTCGAGCTAAGGACTTATCAGCAACCCGGTACGTCAAGACGGACGTTGCTTGAACGGAGGGACATGTACCAAAATGTGTGAAATGACGTTCAGCAAGAAATGTGTGGAAGTTGCTCGAACCGAGGCACTTGTACAAAAACGGGTGAACTGACATGCAGCAAGAAATGAGCAGAATATATGAAGTTAAGAGCACAAAGAAGACTGCTGAGGGAGGGCAGATCGATACTGTAACACAGGATTCGACTTAAGTCCTATTGGTTCTGAACGAAGTTCGTCATTCAAATTCTTTTCGGTGCTGTTCCTAAAATCGTTTATAGCCTATACTATTCCTTAATAAACAGAACTCAAATCCATTACATTTGCAGGTGCGCTGTTTATGGACAGTCTTTCAAGGGAGCGAAAAACACTTTGCTTTATTTAAACCTGTTTGGCGTAAATGATACATTGTAAAAAAAAAGTGCGTCTCGCGTAGAAACTCTTCGTGTAACAAGAGAAGGTAGGATCACTTTCAGTACGATTTAAATATACAGCAAGCTATAGATCCAATAATGTTTTTTTTTGTTTCTGTGTTCTGAACACTCTTCTGAACGAACTGTGTCAAGAGGTTTTATTGTGTTCTAAATAACCAAGTATTCACTTCTATTCTAAATGCCCACATTTCGGGTTATCTAACTCAATTTTCTTCTTCACCCTTTCTGTTAGAAAGCAAAAGAAGGAAAAAAAAAAGGAGTTGAAGGACGGTGACAGATGTAAAGTGCAATAGTTTCCTCTTATATTTTTCAGCCCTTCTGTTTTGTCTGTTGTTTTTCGTCTTTATTGTTATTTTTTCTTCGGACTTATGTCTCTCCTCTTTCTTTATCAGTTACTTGTGCCCATTCTATTTTTCTGTTTTTTCTTTTGTTTTTCGTCTTTGTTCTTATTTCTTCCCCCTTCGGGCTTATGTCTTTCCTGTCTTTATCAGTTACTTGTGTCCATCCTACCTTTCTCTCCAGCTTTTGAAGCAAATGAAGTCTTTTTCTTGGATGGAACCGGTACGTCGTCGTTTGGTAGATTTGTAATTTAATGACTTGTTAATTATGCTGGGTATGTAGAGTCAAACGGGACTTAAGGCTAAATTATATTAGTGGAACTGGAGAGGGTTGGAAACGATGTTGTATCCAGTTTCAAAATACTGTTTCAACTTTCGTCTACCTTAGTAAAGGGCCTCATACACTCTAGGTTAAACTGTGCAATTTAATTGTTTAACAAAACTGCACGAAAAACTGAGCTGAATGTTCTTTGCCACAGCACAGGTTTCCCATCAGGTTTATCAGTTTTTTTGGTCGGTTCTGTGTAGTCTTGTGCTTGCGACTATGGGTGGATAAAACAAGGCAGTCGTTTGCTGTTTGCTATCTACATCGGTCATAATGCTACCCGAAAAGAAGAAAAGAAAGCGTAAAATGTGGAGTAAGAAGTGGTATTTAAAAGGGAATATACGAGTATCATGCGATGCTCCTCTGCTGAATGAATTGCTATGCGCGGAAGTGCCTTGAGAAGATTCCATCGTGGTGTCGGCAGGTAAACTGAGGAAACTGTGGGATTCCCTGAGTGAACTGCGCAGTTCTATTTTGTGAAAGACGACTGGAAATGACGGTTCTGAGGCCTGCACTATTGGCTGTCAAAACTGTACAATTTACTCAGTTTTTCCGTCAGGTGTGACGTCATACAGTAAAATCGCTCGGTATTGCTGAGAGTGTATAGGGCGCTTAAGACAAGCCAGAAGTTGGATTGGAGTTAGCAAGAAAAAATAGGAATTTTGTTGGCACATGATAAGGAGCTGCTGCAACAAGACGTTCGGCCCTTCAGCCTTACCTTGAAAGTATTGTGCCCCGCATTAAAACTCAGATGTATTCCATTGAGTTGTCATGTGCTGTTTCAAAGTTACGTATTTTAGTAAGTTTTATAATGAAATCGAAGTAAGTTTTCATAGACGTTCTAAAACAGATTTGTATATACAGGATGTCCCAGGAGGAAAGGTTAATTTTCTGGGAGGTCATAGTATCGGTCATTCTAAGCAAAAATGTTTATATGAACATGTGTCCTATTACGAACAGTTTCCGAGTTAGAGCTATTTGAATGTACAACCGCAAAATTGTTGGTAACAAAGAGATATTACGTGTACTTACTGTTTCTAATACCGGTATTTATTGTTCAAGTGACAGAGTTGGAACAGCTTATAATAAATTTTCGAAAATTCAACCGTCAACAGCAATGCACTCTGCAACTCGTGTGAAGACATGGCGTGTTGTTCGTCTGAGTGCGTCTTGACGCTCCTTTATGCAGGCGATAACATCCAGCATGTTAACGAGCAGTTCATCTCGTGTATCCACTTTTTTTCTGTACACTTCACTCTTCATCGAACCCCACAAACAAAAATCTAACATGGTTAAGTCTGGAGAT
>Ga0131853_10021219_pt1 | contig 11788 bp, 12 predicted proteins | sample TergutLab28metaG_FD_92764 | JGI IMG/M metagenome (GOLD analysis project Ga0131853, IMG submission 92764) | Labiotermes labralis P1 segment gut microbial communities from Petit-Saut dam, French Guiana - Lab288 P1 (version 2) (version 2) | ecosystem: Host-associated > Arthropoda: Insects >...
AACACAGGCCGAAACATGTAGTTGTTTTCCATCACATTCATTAAATACACCTCAGTGATTAAGTTGTGTTTGACTACATACCTTCTCCTAGTTTCACACACACAACGGGGATGACACACTTCCAAGATAAGGAATATCCAACACCTGCAAGACAGGATCACATCAGCCACTGAAACTGTAATATGAGACATGAGACATTCAGAAAACGTGGCAGGAGATAGAATTTGGTTTGGACGTCTCCAGAGCTACAAACGGTGCACATATTGAAATGTACTAAGGTAAGTCTAAAACTTTAAACTTTCCTGAACATTTTAAGATGCCAAACGTGTAAATCCGTCTACTACTTTATAAGTTACAGCGGTTTCAAATCCCGTCCATCTTTTTCGATGACCCTGTACAAAATTTGTAACACTGCAGAGTTATGAGTTCATATCTATGTTGCTGTCAATTACATTAACCCTTAAGTCTGTGTTCTTCTGGGTCTTAACACTGTGCAGTACTGTAAATGCAGACCAATATGTTGGAATAACATGCTGCCTGTAAATACTGGGTTCAAAAAACTGAGTTAAGGTTGATGATGATGTGATTAGGTTTTGTCTATATAGTCACATTGCAAGAAGTGTGGCAAATCAGATGTGTGAGAAGGGGAGAAGAGATACAGCCCAGTCAGTCCATGTAAATGCAACCTGTGAAAATGGAGATTTTAGAAACTAGGATGCAGAATGGCCCCTTCCAGGAACAAAAGAATAAGACATATAAATAAGATGTAGAGGGAAAAAAAAATCCATACAGTCTGTTTGGCCAAGTGCATAAGAGTATATACACGTAATACACACTGTCTTCAAATCTGAACATGGCACCTTTAGTTTATTTGCACCACCCTTGTATCTTCTAGTATCTGATGGCTTTGCTGTTTCTTTCTGTTCACATAAACAAATCATTTCTTAATAAAAATTAAATAAACAATAAAAATCTCTCCCCAGCTGATAACACCCATATAAACTGTAACATTTGACTTATGTATTCATGAAGCATTCTTTCTATTTCAGAAAGTTAAATATTTTCCACCAGCACTGCTACTGTTGATTTATTATGCCTATTTTCAGCTTTTCACAATTCAAGAAAGGTCACAAATTCATTCCTTACAGTTTGATATGTTCCATATTCCATGCACTAATTAGATGCATAACATACACTAAATGACCACCAGATGCAGTTTGGTTTTATGGATGTAACTGAATTGTATGGTGGTCACCGATATGTTTCAGCCACTCATGTGGCCTTCTTCAGGGTGGTGAGAACAAGAATACAATATAATTAAAATGTGTCTGAATCACTCCACAGTTACAATATCATGTACAGCAAAACTCTGATAATCTGCATGCTGGTTTTCCGGATTGGCTTGGCCCTTCAGGTAAATTTGTTCAGAATTCTATGAAACTGACTTGCCTTGACATTACCAGCTACTGGACCAAGTACAGTACAGTGTTATGGCTTATAGAACTTCAAATCATGCGTAGTCAAAAGGTTTAGACACAGGTACATACTGTAAATAATAATAGCCGAACTTCTGCCAATGTAGCCTATTTTCAAAGAAAAATTAAATAATCTGGATTTTCTGCCTATCCAGATGGCTTGCCATCCCAACTAATCCTCATAAGTGGGGTTCTACCGTAGTTTTGGTTAAAATTTATGGTAGAATAATAAAATAAAGTAAATATATTAATACATAAAAATATAAAATGTCAGAAGATAAAAAATTGTTGTTTGGAGTATGTGGGGTGATGTACGTAGAAGATATGTTTGGTAAATTATGATCCAGAATGTTGAGTGATGATACAGTCCGTATTGCTGCATCTTCTATGCACATCACTCCACATATTCCTAACATAAGTTTTTAACTTCTGACATTTTATACTCATTTACTATTTTACTGTATTACTCAACCGTGAATTTTAACAAAAAACTATATGATTTTTCCACCTGTGTAGTCATTTATACACATTTTATTTATATTTGTATTCTTTTTCTCACCACCCTAAAGACAGCCACATGAGTGGCCGAAACGTGTCGGTGACCACTAAACAATAAAATTACATCCATACAGACAATCCTTACATTTAGCAGCATATGCACACACTACATCACAACTCAAATCCCTTCCTTAACTTAACTACAGCTGTGCATGGGTATGTGAAACAAAGTGAATTGTGATCATTAAGATGATAAATCAAGGTAAAGCGATCCCGTTACAGGCCTGGTGTGGCCCAGAGGATTGGTAGAGGTATAGCTCTACTCTTCCATGACTGCGGCACTTTAACCCCGGGAAAGACTCGGTACCCATTTTACAGGAGGCTGGGTGGGCCCCAGGGCCGGTCTGGACGGGCAGAAAATCTCGTCCCCACTGGGATTCGATCCCGAACTGTCCATCCTGTAGTCAGTCACTAAACCAACTGAGCTACCCGGCCCACAATTAAGATGATACTTGTGGTTAGTAGTGTGACTAAAATAGGCTGCATGTCACTGTCAACCTCATCAGAAATAAAATGCACATTACTGACAGTCCCATCACAAATCAGCCAGATAGCCCACTTTTTGGTACCAAACTGTTCCAAAGGATGTGTGTGTCTAGAATTTTAGAAAAAAGAATGTCAAATATCATAATCTAACTTAATAAGCAACTGTCCCTAATTCATTATCTAAGAATTCGGACAGTGGGGGCACCTGATAATTGTGCATAAAGTAAAACACATTCCATATAGGTACATTCGCGAACAATGAAGATTGTGAAGACACAGGATCAATTTCTGAATTTCCCAATAGACAAAACAGGCATATCATTACCTCATAGTGCAGGTACACATCTTTCTCCTTGTAATTTTGAATACTGAGTGACTTGGCGCTACGTTCAGGTGGGTGTCGTCTGTGGTCTTCCAGTTCTGCCTCTAACCTTTGAACTCGCTCTTCATGATCACGTAACTGCTCCCGCTTTTGAGCAAATGACAACACAACTTAAATTTTATCATTAATGTACAGCAGTTCATTATTTCACACATAGCGAATGGGGTTAAGCCAAATGTGAGAAGGCAGTGAAGTGTCGACAAGTGGAATGAAGTGTAGTGAAGTTGAGTGAAGGTCTTAGTAACAGGGTGTCTACCATTATTAGAAGATATATATAGATCACATGAAGTTTGCTGCTTATATGGCTTTTTCATTTATCACATTCTTTCATGTTCTTTTGGTTCCATTTCTATCATACTATTTGGGTGTATGTTTTGTATGCTTCTGTTTAATTTTGTAAATTATGTATTTTTATTGTTATATTTATGTATTCTTATTGTTATGTATGTTCTGTTCTGTGTATTCTGTTTCATTGTGTTATTCTGTGTATTGTTTGGCATTAAATGTGTACTCTACTACTGCCATCGGGTGTTAACCCAAATTCAGTTAACAAAATATATATCAATATATATATATACATATCATATATCAATCATATCTGATGCCAGAAGTTACAGATGTGTAACATACAGTGGTACACTCAAAACATCAAAGAAGGACTACTGCCAATGGAGAATTACGGCTGCTCTTACGCAGCCCTTTAAATTCTGGGCTGCTGCAGTCTTCTGAATATCACATCCGACATTTAATTCTGGCACCATAGGGTTAAAGTATGAACCCTGATCAGTGAAACTTAGAAGAGAATGACTGTAAAAACAGCAGTTGCATGAGATCTTCACTCTTCTGGAATTTTATGCAGTGGAGACTGCTAGTTAGATAACTAACTAGCAGTCTACGCAAAGTCCCGTAACGGCAAATATCTCATTTACATTGTGCTGGAAGCCTGTAATCATGCACAGTAGTTATATTACTAAGGATTCACATTTACCAGGAAAGCACATTTGTTTACACCACTCTTTATGATTTTATGTACCGCATGTGACACAATGCACGCTGCAGGTGCTCCAGTCATGTAGAAATTAGTTTTAATTCATATTCTTTCAGACTGTTTTCTACTTACTTTGGTCGTTATTTCTTATTACCATTCATATACAATGATATTTAAACCTTCACCGAACCACATGATACAAACTGCACTTACGGGGGTGATCACATGTAGAAAACTAGTTTCATGGATTATATCAAAAGTGGCCAAGTTAAGAAATAAATACATCCAGTAAATTTTCGTTGTTACACCGTGCATGTTGTCGAGTTACTCAATTATTACACCAACTACAGCACATATATAAATTTTATATATGTGCAGTAGTTGGTGTAATAATTGAGTTAACATCCCGTAAAATTATGACAGAATTACCTGGGTCTAAACACAATTATATGAATAGCAAATTTGTAGAGGTCTAGATATACCAAACTGTGGCACAAGCAGAAGCTGGGACATATGCTTCATGTTTCAGCCACTTTTGCCTTGGAATCTGACAGGATGCTGGTGAGTCTCTGATCCTGCTGAACAGGGTGGCACACACAGAATTTCTGCTTCTACCAAGAATTAAACCCCTGTCATTCATTCTGCAGCCAACCACATCACTAACTGAATTATTCCAGTTTTTGCTACAAAACTGGAACAGGAACCAACACTGCACTAACAGGAAGCTACTTTTTCAGATTATTTGCTACCTGAACTTTGTCCAAAGTCTGCTGCTTTAAAATCAATAATTTATTTATTATTAAATGTGATATACCACTGTCAGGATCTTACAGAAATGCTTCATAAAGTTACTTGCCAGGTTTAACTTTGTGTGACTACAAGGCAACAGAGGTCTCTGGAACTTTCGCTGTGAACTGACAGCTCCGGCAAGAGGTTGGGCTGAGAAGCTCGCACATACAAAGTTGATAGTATCAATCCATGACTGAAGTTCTTTTGAGTCACTGCAAAGCAAGTATGTTATCACTTTCCTGAAGTTACTCATAAAATCAAAATTGGTGAATTGTATTACATAATATAGAGTGTGACATAACAGCATGGGTATTAATTATTCCCACTTCTTGCAATAAATTATGGCTGCCAAAACATGTACACACAACTGCTCTCACATGCATACAGGCACACACACACACATATCAGAGTGTTTCAAACATGATGGATTCAATTTCAACCAAATATCCAAAAGGATGCAACAAAAGAAGTTCCTAGATAAGTAGATCTGCAAATGGCATCTTCATGATTTATATGACAATGTGTGTATCTGTGATTTAATTAAAAAAATATACTAATGTCTTCAACAGTTATTAGACTAATAAAACAGCATAAATGTTATAACATTCACTTGTTTATTTTTTATTTCCTATATATAAGAAATATATGAATGTTAGAATATTTATTCTGTTGTGTTGGTCTGATAACTACTGAAGACATTAATTTAATAAATACAATGGGATGACTTTACTCAAAACAAAAATATACAATTAGATGCTCAAAGAGATCATCATCTGCCTGAACACACACTGGCAGACCCTTTGGAGCACTTTGGAGGTTGCTCAAGTAACTGACACACAATCTTTAACCATCTCTCCCAGCTGAATGTTGGTTTGTACCTCATGGCCTTGGTAAACCATAGTTTACATGCCACCACAGAAATAAGTCTGTAACCTGTACATTAAGTGATGTATGTGACAGTACTGTCATTACTGCCACCACCAACACCAATTTAATCATCACTACTGTGACTTTTTTTCATTATGCAGTAATTCATTCCGTAATTACAGTATGTGTTCACAGCTCATCAATATATCACCTGCAAACCTACATTCATGAGAGTCTATCATTCCCTCATCCCTCTGAACAAGCAGTATATCAATTCAAGTGTCATGGGATGCTGTTCTATGTCAAAAGGTAAGTGAAAGTAGGGAACCACTCAACCAACAATACAGTGTAATATCCCAGAAGACATGCATCTTCAACAACATTGCTGTGAGAACCTCAGATCTTGCAAATGGTGTAAGTCTGACCCAGCCTTTTTGAAATGCCCTGAATACTATAACTGCCTTGTGTATGTGCATGTACATAGGTGAAGATAGGCAATGGTGCATTGCTCCCATGTGTAAGCAGAATGTCATGGTGGAACTGCAGCTGCTGAAATTTTCAGCATACTTACTGCAGTCTTCTGGTTTCATGACATCAATCTGACACTTAGAATGTGGAAGTGGCTCCTAGATTTTTTAACAATATGAACCCCCGACACTACACATGATTAAATAACTAACTCAGTCGAAACACGAACTATTCAGATGCATATAAAATGTGGACGGAAACACCAGCACCAGACAGTGGCAGTGATGACAACTCTGACAATCTGAACTTAAAAATATAAAGTCCTCACAGTGAATGAATGCAACGAAGTCTTCTAAGGTAATGAGCTGTGTCAATCCCTGACGAAAGAGGCACAGACAACGTCTGAAACACTGGAAATTCATTTCATACTGATACATCTAACCGCCCTTGAAGAAATATGTGAATCTAAAATTTATGTTTACCTTGTCTGGAAGAGGTATTCTGCCTGGTCTGCCGTCTGCAGCCTAAACACATGCTGTTTCTTGGTATAGTCAGACGCCTTTGTTGCTAAAGCATGATGGATCCGAATAGCATTGTGGAGGTTATCACTTAATGCACTTTTCCGGAAGCCATGCTCATCTTTATGAAGGTACAGCACCATATCACGTAATGTACAGTAAAACATTTTCCATCCTCGCTTACCAAATGGAGCTGGACACAAGCAGAAGAAGTGATACATTAACTGCAAGGCTTTTACAATGGTAAAATTTAGGTCCCTGTTCTTCTGGGATGTAGTGCTATGCCACTGGGTGGCTGGGGCTCAACATTTGGAGACAATGTAGAGGGCATTTTCATATATTTAAAGGTCTACTTCTAATGGATCATCTAACAACTGAAGATGAGACCACTACATTGTTTTGAAATGTAGGGCACCTCTCATCCAGTGATACTGCACCACATCCCAGAAACAAAGAGACCCACACATGATACGTTTGAGCCTAATGTTACTAGACAAAGCACGATTTTCCAACTTGCACATATTTTGTTCGAACAATATTTCATATGCATTCATTCTTACTTTTATTTCCTTAATAAGGACTAAATATTAATGAAATTATTCACCTACACCCTGAAAATGGAGGCAGCGTGTTCTGATAAAACACTGGTACCAACCTATCAATCTCATGGAATTTCACTTACAAAATTTTAATCATACAAAGAAACATTAAGGTTGGAAATGGGCAAAATAAATTGTATTAAAGCTTACTGATCTGCATACTTTTCAACAATTATCAAATGCTGTGAAACATATAAAATAAAAGAGCCAGAATTTCAAGTTATCTGATCAATCCTGGAAGATGCAATTATTGTGGTGAAAACCTCTATAACACTAAGCTTTAAATTACACATGCCAGGAGAACCAGTTTTCAATTTCTCTCTGTACTTTCTTTTGTTTATTGTTATTATTTGAGTGCGTACAAAAGTGTGCATTAACATAAACGTTAACTACTCATTATGTGGACAGGTTGTACTCTCTGAAAATTACTCACTCAAAACATTCATTGAATTATGGTGAATTTCCATGTAAATGTGTTCCTTGTCAATGATGCATGGTGTGTCCTCAGGCTGTGTAAGGAGGTAACTTAAAAGACATGGAGGGCGGCTGCAAATATATTAAATAAGCAGCCATTCACTGTCCATTGTGAACAAAACTGGATAAAGTAGTTGAAAGAATCTTTGTGTGACAGAGAAGTGAATATGTGCATTACCCAAGGCAAACCACTCCTCTGACAACTCTGAAAGACACAGACTAGACAACAAAGATCCTGATCAAAACTTCTAACACCAACTGATCATCTTCCATACAAGTCTGGTGAACGGGGTGGTCACCGATAGCCATTAATTTTCCATTACATATCCAGACCACATGTGCGCTATTAGTCACATGACAACTTACTTTTCTTTCCATTGGGGTCAATACAACTTTTCCGCATTACATAGCCCTTCTTGTATTCTATTGCAGTGGCAGCATTGGGAACATCAAGGAATGGATTACTACTAGTAGCCAAGTTTTGTTGGTTCTCTGCAACTTGTTTTGTTTGCTGCTGTAGCACCGAGCCACATTCATCACCATCTTCATCACTGTAATGACATTTAGTATGAGCATTAGTTATAGGTGAGAGGTGGGATAGCCCAGTCACTATTCAGATTAGTAATAAGAATTTTTTTCTGTTTTCCAAATCAACTGAAGAGGCCCTGAAACCCACTATATCGAACATATGGTTGATACCAGGGATGATTTCCTTGGTGGGTAAGGTGGCTGGTGCATGAAGACGACAATTCACCACCACTCAGTGCCCAAGTTAGAATACAGCTATACCTAACCTAACCTAACCTAACCTAACATAACCTAACTTAACCTAACCTAATCTTTATTCCCCCAGATGCCTTCATGGCATGCACAGTAAAAAAAGTTTACTTATGTTAGCTAGAGATCATACACACAAATCATACAGAGACATTTCAGGCCATTTTACAACCATTCTGTGCCTTGCACATGTCACTCTAATGTTTTGAAATGACTTCTGATTGCCGTAACTTCTCTGCCCCGCTTGATATGTACATGCCAGTGTGCAAACACAGGCACACACGTAACTAAATGCAAGTGCTTTACAGAACTTTTTAACCTTTCGTAAAACAAGGTAAGATGTGAGAAAGACTTAAGACACTTATTTTCCTTAAGATCCTTCCAGCCATATGGGGAGGCCAGCAGGAACTGTATCACTTCCAAAAGCCACGGCCCCCATTATGTAACCAGCATACATTACATCACTGTCACCTTTATATTTTAACAAATGAAGAATATATCATATAAAGTTTCCAGGTGTGTTACTTATCAATGTCTGCACCCAGCAGTTCACTGTGCAGACTATAACACTGCTCACCAATTGGAATCATAATCCACCACATGTACCTTCCATGTGTATCGCTCCATAGAACCATAATCCAGACAACAATTTTCAACTTCTAGTATTTTTTAACTGGAATTTGAACCAAAACTATATGAATTTTAACTGTGGAATGATGCCAACACATTATAAATATATGTGTATTCTAGCTCTTACCACCCTGAAAAAGGCCACATGAGTGGCTGAAACATGTCGGTGGTCACTATGTAATAAAGTTACACTCATACAGCCAAAGTGCATCTGTTGGTCTTTTCACCAAATTTTTTTAAGTCTACGCCAAACTTCAGATGTCACTACAAGGGCGGGCATATTAGTCATTACTATCAAACAGCTACATGCAATTTCATGAAGCTACCATATTAGTTGACATTCTAAAAAAAAAAAACTGAAATTAAAAAGAAGCACATTTCTTTAACCTTTTGGCGCTGGAATTATTTTTTTAATTTTAGCACACCCTGTATATAAAATGTGAATAATACAGGAACCAAATGTTAGAATTATGAAACAAACTGCATTTTGAAGAGAAAAAAACGGAGAGTATATACCATGTTTAAAACATTCAATACCTATATTTGTTGAATAAATATATAAAGTGCAACTTTAGAGGTTAGCGGTGCGGTACGTCAACTATAGTTGACGTTAGGCATCAAAAGGTTAAATGTTATTACTACAAAAATTTCAAAATTCTTCATTATGTGATACCACTGATATTTCCACATCAGTAGTTCATACAACTGCCATGTTTGTATTATTGAAGGCAGGGAATTACAAAACAGTGTACTGTCTGAAAGCCTTCAAAGAAAAGACGTACACACAAATATTCACAAAAATTCATCCCTTGCTTTAACAGTTTAATATTACGTGGTGACCAACACATTAACTCATATGCCCATGCACATTATTAAACAGCAAAGCCAAGCTAAAATTTCTATTATTGGTGACTTTGCCTTCATCCAATGTTCTATATGCAACTTCCTTGATATGGTAAAGAGACCAACTTACAGTGCCCACTCTAGAGGATAAGACTTGATGGCCTGGTAGAGTTGTTTGAGCACCTCACGGGGGAAATTGTCACCATCATTCAACTCTGACAGGTTTTCTATGAACTCCGAGCATGTCATCTTGCGTCCAATATTTTGTCCATGCAGGTCGGTGTTAAGCAGCATAATGGCACATGTGAGTGTGTGGACAGCATCTGTGGGGTACATCATTATTCAACTTAACACTACATCTCACAGTGCACAAATTACAAAACACATGTATCTATTTTATGGTGCTTGAAAGTAAGATATCCTGCTCCTTGGTTAGTGGCCATACAGCAGTGTGTAGTAACAGGGATGATATTTCTGTGCACCTCCTGAACAACCATCAAATTTACACAAAACATATAGGTTTATTTGAAACAAAAATTAAAGGTGTCTGAATAATACAGTGATCAGGGAATTCCAGATATTTGGTTCTAGCAGTGGTGTTACTCAACAGTAAACTCTTCTGGGATCTTACACAGCATTAGTAGGTACATGGTGATGTTTTACAGGACTGTCATGCCTCCATCTTCTCGGACTGCTCTACCCTGAAAAGGAAGGCACTACATTCCTTCAAAATACTGCCAACTATTTACCAGCTGACAAAGCATTACATCTCCAGACTTCAATCTTCTGCTTAAGAAATTATATGCATCCAAGCAAGACAGTGTAAAAGGAGAGTTTAGAGCATGGATCTCCAATATGTGGCCACATTTGTAACTTGCGTATATACTACATTACACAATAATTTAGGTGGATTAAGTATATAACTTATTGTTATCTTTCACGTTCTTCCCGCGACCCAGCCCGCAATAACTGGCGTGTCACTTTGCTACTGAAAGGTTGGTGGCCCATGGCATAGAGCATTGCATAATGAGGAAGAATGCAACTCAGTTAAATTAAGTGGACCTTGATGGGCTGGACATGTAGTTCAGAAACAAGATACAGGACATTCATATAGAATGGAAGGGGGAGAGGGGGGTTGTAAGTAAAAAAGAAATACCTGTAAGACCTAAAAGGAAACAGGACGATAAACAATGAGATGGCTCTTAGGTACGGGAAGTAAATGGAACTGGTTCAGTGGCCGGTTTTGATGTGAGTGGTATATAACTGTCTGGCTGTGCCTGTACTGGCAGGGTTAATCTAGTAATAATTACAATGCATTATGTGATTTATTAATTATGTAAATTTCATCAAGTTATTAATATGCGTCCAAAAATGGAAAATGCACAAGATTAATCCAGTAATGTACTCTGTTAAATGTGAGATTTCTGCTCCTTGAAGCATTTGTGGTACACTTCATTTACACTACAACAAATATCTACTCTCTCTCCCTCTTACTGGGATATGTGTGCATGCATGTGTACACACAGCTTTTGTAACAGTTCTATGGAACATACATATCGACATCTAAATTCCTTTATGTAAATACTAAGCTAGAAAATCAAGTAGAATGTTGATGGATTGAATTGCAAGAACACTGAATATAAATATGTCTGTTCTTAGACAGCAAGTATTTTACAAACTATTGTACAGGATCAGAGCACACTGCTTTTCACAACATCGAAACAGCACACTTCAAATGAGACTATAATAATTTTTTTCAACAACCCTTTAACCTTTTGGCGCCGGAATTATTTTCTTAATTTTAGCACACTCTGTATATAAAATGTGAATAATACAGGAACCAAATACATTAGAATTATGAAACAAACTGCATTTTGAAGAGAAAAAGACGGAGAGTATATCCCATGTTTAAAATATTCAGTACCTATATTTGT
>Ga0131853_10021220_pt1 | contig 11788 bp, 10 predicted proteins | sample TergutLab28metaG_FD_92764 | JGI IMG/M metagenome (GOLD analysis project Ga0131853, IMG submission 92764) | Labiotermes labralis P1 segment gut microbial communities from Petit-Saut dam, French Guiana - Lab288 P1 (version 2) (version 2) | ecosystem: Host-associated > Arthropoda: Insects >...
AAGGAAACCGCTAACCAAAAGCGTAAGTGGGCAGATGACCTAGATGACACAAAAACAGGTCACGGGAACGCACGTCACGTTATCGGCGAAAAAGTCCGAAAGATAAATAAGCGTGTAAAAAATTTGGAGAGAAGGCAAAATGTTGCCATCGAAGAAAAGTCTGGCTTACTAAAAAATATCGAACAAGCTGATGACCTTAAAATATTTCCATTGAAATACCATACCAACAATCTGGTAAGTTTGCGTGATATTTCTATATCTTTCGACGATAAAAATGTTTGTTTGGGCGTAAACTTCACCATAGAACAGGGAGACCGCATTGCCTTGCAGGGTAAAAATGGCTCTGGCAAAACCAGCATCATCAAAATGATTTGTGGTGAAGATGTGCCGTATACTGGCGATATTCACAGGGGCAGTCAGCTAAAAATTTCTTATGTGTCCCAAGACACTAGTCGACTATCGGGAAGTTTAAGTGATTATGCAGAAGATAACAACTTGGATGAAAGCCTATTTAAGGCGGTTTTGCGTCAACTAGATTTTTCCCGTGTACAGTTTGACAAAGATATGTCGGATTTTAGTGGAGGTCAAAAGAAAAAGGTGTTGTTAGCACACAGTCTGTGTCAACCAGCCCACCTCCTAATATGGGACGAACCCCTTAATTTTATTGATGTGCTATCACGCATACAAATTGAAGGCTTGTTGCTGAAATACCAGCCAACAATCCTATTTGTGGAACACGATAAAGTTTTTACTGACAAAATCGCCACTAAGACGGTTTATTTGGCTTAACATACCGCTCTTTTTCGCTAAAAATACAGCCACAGTATTTTTGCATATAAAGCCCCATTTCTCGGGCTTTCGCTAACCCTGCACGAAAGCTTTCACGAAAATCCTCTACGATAAATTTTAACCCATGTTCTTCTGACAAAGAGTTGCCCAGTTTACAAATTGTATCAAAATTTTGATAAGGACTAGCCAACAAGGTAGTGGAAAATGCTGAATATCCTTCTGCTCGTGCTTTTTTGGCGGTAAATTCGAGCCTATTTTTATAGCATGACTGGCATCTAGCAGAAGGGTTTGCGAGGGTGGTTTCAACAAAACCTTCTAAACCATACTCATCCACCATAACCAACTTGCAATTTTTATTTTTGGCAAAAGTTTCCAAAGCTTGTTTGCGATTGCGATATTCTGTATAGGGGTGTATGTTGTGGTTATACCACAAAAAATCATAATTATAACCTGCACCATCCAGCCCATCTGTATAGACCACAGCACATGGTCCACAACATGTATGTAATAAAATTCTCATCTATATGTCACCTCCTAAAAATAATTTTACAATCTTTTCAGAAAAATGTCAAGAAGGTGTTAAGTTGTTGGTGAGACGTGCCGAAGTAAATATAATGATATATACATGGACTGTTTTGTGATGCTTTTGTAAGTTCGCAAACGGCCGACGGTCTGTCGTATAAATTCCAAATTTTCTTTGCGTTCTTTTTTCGCAATTGACAAATAATAATCCTATGGATGTAGGGAGGAAAAGTTATGTTTACCAACCAAATGAGAATGTCTGGCTTCTCTGGTCTTGATGTAGCAGACATGGTTACACAGATGATGCGTGCGGAATCTTTCCGTCTTAATCGCTTTACCCAACAACGTCAAATTTTGACTTGGCAACAAGAATCCATTCGTAGCGTAGCCAATAACGTAATGTCTTTTAGAAATAATTTTACACGTGTTGATGCACTTACTGGTCCAACTGGCATAAACAACCCCGCTAATTTTAGGGGGTTCACCGCCAACATCACCAATATAGGTGGTGGCAACACAAATGGTATCAATATCACGACAACCCCTAATGCAGCATCGGGCAACCACACTATAAGTGTCACGCAAGAGGCACGTAGTGATGCCTTTAGAGGTCAAAGACACGAAGGTAGTGTAACATCAAACCAAGTTAGCTTTAGCTCTTTCATTAGGTCTGATGGTTCTGGTGGATTTACAAACACTGGAAATTTTGGTGTTAATATAAATGGTACAGTCCGCCAGATTAACTTGGACTTGCGTGCCGCTGCTAATGCTGGTGGTGGTAATGCAGATGCCATACAAGCATTAGACAACATACAAACACTTCAAGCCAATATTACAAACGCACGCAATGAATTAAGTGCCATTGCTGGAACAGGAAGTGGTCAAACTGGTTTTACTCTAGCCCAAATGACGGCGGAAGGGTTTGACGTAGACAGCATAACCGATAATGCACTACGTCTACAAGTCACAGGTCACCTAGCAACCATTAATACCGCAAACTCAGACATTGCGGATTATGAGAATGATTTGCAAAACAACGAAGATTTTACGCAAGCCCTTGCGTCACAGATAGAGACTCAACTGGCTGGCTTTGGCCCAAATGCAAGCGGCACTGGCAATAGAGCGACGGTTAGTTTTGAAGATGGTAGCTTGGTAATTTCAGGAACAGTAGGAAATACAGTTAACATTCAAGCTGGTGTAGGTGCTAGTGGTGTAAGCCTTGGTGCTATGGGCTTTGATAGAAACACAACAAACTTTAATGTAAACCAAAGTCTAGGCGAATTTATGGGTCTACAACGCTATAATAATGCCGATGGTAGTTTTTCGCACTGGCTTAACTCCTCAGGACAAGTGGCAACTCCTGCTGAAACCACTTTTAATTTCTCTATACAGCAAGGTGGTCACACTGTAAACTTCTCCTTCGACGTTTATGCAAACGAGAATTTGACCATACAACAAGTGATGACCCAAGTGAATAATAATTCCGAACTTAATGTTCGCATGGCTTTTGACCAGATTAATGGTTCATTTACCATGGAAAGTACTCAAACAGGTGCTGCCAATGCAATTGAGAGCATTACAGATACCAGCGGTGTTCTGTCTGCTATGTTTAACCCTGCTAGTGCTGGTACGCCAGGTGCTGGTTTTGCCAGCCGTGGAGACCTTCAAGTCTATACAACCCGAGCAGCTAGGGACGCTATCGTAACGGTGAATGGTAGCACAACATCTCAAGCCAACAACAACTTTACCATAGACGGCATGAACATTACCATAAACGCTGGTGCTGTTGGGCAAGAGTTTAATGTAAATATGCAAGGTGACACAAATGCAACCCGCCAAATGATTATGGATTTCGTTGAAGCTTACAACAATATCGTTCGTGAAATCCAAGACCTTTCCAACACTCCAAGACCTCGTCAACAAGGTGGTCGTGGGCATTTTATGCCACTTACCGACGAACAGCGTAGTGCTATGTCTGAAAGGGAAATCGAGCAATGGGAAGAACAAGCCCGTACTGGTATTCTACACAGAGACCAGGATTTGCGTGCCTTACTAAACGATATGCGTAACGAAATGTCACGTGTTATAGAGTTAGAAGGTGGCGGAACATTCTCTCTTGCTGATATGGGTATTCGCCTTTCCCCGAACGCAGCTGATGGTGGTATTCTAACTGTGAACGAGAGTGCATTAAACAATGCCTTGCAAAATAACATGGATGCCGTTGTTGCTATGTTTACTGGCGAAGGAGCTTCTGGCGTAAGAGGTTCTGGTGCGACTGGTGCCATTGGAAATATGGGCATTTCAGCACGCCTTGATGCCGCCTTGAACAGGCATGTTAATGGTTTTGGAACTGGTAGTGGTCTACTTGAGCAAAGAGCGGGTAGAGAAAACACACCAAGTGACAGAAATAACGCAATTCACCATAGAATAGCCGAGCAAGATAGACGTATAGAAACTATGATGCGCTTCTTAGAAAGGCGTGAGAATCAATTGTTTGCACAATTTTCTCGCATGGAGCAGGCTATGATGCAGGCAAACTCTCAAATGGGCTTCCTAGACCAATTTATATGGGGCGGTATGTAATGCAAGAATACTTAGAGTTAATGGAGCAAAAAAGCAATATCCTTGAACACGTGCTTGAAATGACGAGAAAGCAAGTTTTCACAGGTAAACAGGGCGTTGCCGAAGAAGAGGTAGAGGCATTTATCGACCTTTATGGGCGACGTGAAAAGATATTTGAAAGAGCAATGCGGCTAGATTCCAATATAAAGTCAATGGAGATTTCATCTTCCCCCAGTGGGGAAGATGAAATCAAACTTGCTAACCTTATCAATAAACACGAAGAAATGGCAAAAGAAATTTTGGCTTTAGACGAGGCTAACATAAAAATGTACGAAACCTTAAAAAGCCATCTTGCCAGCGACCTTAAGGGCGTCACACAAACTAGAAACCTTAACGAAGGTTATATGGACCATTTTGAAACATCTGGATATTATTTTGACAAAAAGAATTAAAGGAGGTACTAAAACATGGATGTTAATAACAATAACCAAATTTCAGCAACTGCAGCGGCCACTGCCAGAACCGCACCATCACCAGCGACAAGACCTGCGGAAGGCAATAATAGGCCAACCAACACAAATTCTTCACAGGCACCATCTACCAGATATGATGCACCCTCCCCTTCTTTGGAGGTTGCACAGGCAGCTTTAACCCGTGAAGCACCAAGCAGAGTGCTTGATTCTCGTATTCGTGAAGAGGATGTTAATGACCAAATGTTGGATAATGCCATTGCAGAAGCCAACAAAGCCATACCTAACAATGCTTTCAGTTTATCCTATGGTGTGCATGAACCCACAAACCGAATTACTGTAAGTATTTACAGCCCCGACACAGGCGAGCTTATCCGTGAGCTTCCACCAGAATCACGCTTGGACACCTACGCTAGGATTTCTGAATTCGTTGGGCTGCTGTTTGATAAAAACGCTTAGTAAGTCATTAGTATAATAATCAGGAGGCTTTTATACATGAACAACCCTTATGACACCTATAAAAACAACAGCGTGTTTACCGCAACCAAGGAAGAACTGACCGCCATGCTCTATGATGGTGCTGTTAGATTCTGCAATCAAGCCATTATCGCCTTGGAGAATAAGGATATGGAAAAAGCCAACGAAATGATAAAGCGAACGCAGGCAATTATCCAAGAGTTCCGTTTAACTCTGGATAAAAAGTATGAGATTTCTGCTCAATTAGACAATCTCTACGAATACATGTTGCACCGCTTGATTCAAGCAAACATCAAAAAGGACTTAGCTATTTTGACGACAGTGCGTGATGACATCAAAGAAATGCGTGACACTTGGAAAGAAGCCATTAAATTAAGTCGCATAAACAGTACATCTGGGACAAAGGTTTTGAACAGTTAATATCATATAAAACCCCGCCACTTTCTAAGTGTCGGGGTTTTATATGAAGTAATTAATGTAAATAAATTCTTTTATCAGCCCAACTACAACCCATACAGGTGCGTAATCTAAACGGATAACCCCATGGACATTAAAGCGGGCTTCGCTATAGTCCCATGGACAAATTTTGACTGCCTTCATAGAAATACCCATGGTGTATTCGATTAAAAATATGGTAATGGCATAAACCAGACCACGAATAAGCCACGGAAAAGGCTGCATTATGTGGATTAAAGGCGTCATAAACGCTGTAGAACCATAAATAAAAAACATCCAAATGGAGGTTTTTGAAGTGGCTTTAAGGTCTTTGTTTATCAAAGAACCCATGCCAGTCCAAAAAACCTCCATAATTAAGCCTGCCGCACCAAAGAGAAAAAATTTTAGTATCATAGGCATATTGTTGCCGACATCTGCAACAAATATTATAGAATTTTGTTAAAAACATCCTAAGCTAAAGTTTTGTCTATTTGTTCGTTTATGCCTGGCACATATTCTATGCCACAGGTGTTACAGCCCCCGCATTTGGGGGCAGTTTTGACAAAAATCGCACCAGCAGTTGGTGCAGTGTCCTCGTCTTCTTGTTTTGGCACTTCTTGCGTTTCGACAGGTGCATTTGCGGGTGCATTCTCCTCTGCTGGTTTTGCATCTGGTTCGCACTCATCTACTGGAATTTCTTTATCCTTCTTCTTCCAGAAAGCAGTGGCTTCTTGAGTGTTGGTTGTACCTATTCCCAGCGCATATGCAGTGTTCCCCACTACAAAACAAGCACAAACCGCACAAGCAATTGCGGCGATAAGTTTCTTTTTCATAATAAATCCTCCTTTTTGAAATTATGTTGATGCTATAGTTTTCGTATAGGAGGATAAAAAATGCAAGGTAATTAATGTAACGGAATTCTAAAAACTTTAACACCTTCAGGAAGATGCTGCGCTACCCCTTCGATTAGCACGGTTAGATAATCGGGATATGGTAAAATTGCAGCAGTTTCTAGTAACAAATTGACAAAACGATATTCAAAATATGTGCCACCATAATCCATGACTTCAGCGGACAAGTTAAGGGTCAAAACACCATCTTCTAGCCAGATAGCCAATATTTCTACGTTTTGGGGTACAAAATCTTGACCACTGCTAAAAAGATAGGAAAACACAATCCAAGCCAAAATATAGGATAAAGCAATTTTCATAAAGTCACCTCATGATTATTATCCCATATTTTTCCAAATTGTTCAACCTGCAAAACAATCCAAAAAGGGCGACAATCCGTCGCCCTTTAACATGGTTAGTCAAGCTCAATCAACTTAGCCAACTCTCTAATCGTGTTTTTAGAAATTTTCTTGCCTTTGTACTCTACCAAATCATTCATTTCACCCGTGAAAATGTCGGATGGCTCGTACTTTTTCAAAACAATTTTGTCGTCATCCACAAAAATCTCCATTGGGTCACGAACGTCGATATGTAGAGTTTTTCTTAATTCGATGGGCAAAACCACACGGCCAAGCTCATCCACCTTTCTAACAATTCCTGTCGATTTCATGTTGTTTCCTCCTTTGTGGTATTCTTAATAATGTACTTCTTAGTGAAGTAAACCGATTATAACAATATTTTTATAAACTGTCAAGGAATGTAAAACAAAATCATAAATTGACATATACAGGAAATATTTTTGTAATATTTTGGATGTTATAGGTAGAATTATACAAGTGCAAATTGTATAAAATGGCTTGTTTAAGGGCTTTTTGCATCTTTTGGGTAGGCGTGAGGAAATAAGCTTAAGTTAAAGGAGAAGCATGAGGTTCACCCTGTATTAAGGAGCGATTACGACACTATCGCTTAAAATAAAAACAAAACCAGCCAAATTACTGACTGGTTTTGTTTTTATCAAATTGTTAGTTCACATTCCAAACCGCAGTAACCGTATTATCCCAATTAATCCTATGTCCATAAAAGTTCCAAGGAGAAGTCCAACCAGGACTTACGAAATACCATCCAGCAAAAGTGTATCCTTCTCTAGTTGGGTCTGCTGGTCTAACTACTAATTCACCTTGTTGTACTTGTTGTGCAGGAACATAACTTCCGCCAGCAGTGTCAAATGTGACTGTGAAAGTTGGGATGGCTTCCCAAGTTGCGGTTATTGTGTTATCCCAGTTAATTCTATGTCCATAGAAGTTCCAAGGAGAAGTCCAATCTGGGCTGATGAAATACCAACCAGTGAATGTATATCCTTCTTTGGTTGGGTCTTCTGGTCTAACTACTAATTCACCTTGACGTACTTGTTGTGCAGGGATATAGCTTCCGCCAGCGGTGTCAAATGCAACTGTGAAGTATACATACGGCACAGGAATTATATCACCAGCAACTGTGTCAATAAAGATTTGACGTTGTGTTGGGTTGCCAAGGATTTCTGCGAAGAAGTCAAAGCTTATTTGGGCTTCGTCTTCAAATAGGGTGCGGGTAACGCCTGGACCTTGGGCAAACCAGCCTTCGGTTCTGTCGTTTTCAAATCCGCCACTGTAAACATGGGCTTCATAAGCTGTGTTTATGGTATACCAGTCGAGGTAGTCACCTTCTTCTAAGGTGATGGTTAGGATGCTATGGCTCCAAGCTGTTCCGTTATGCCAGCCACCGCCAGTGAGTGGGGAGCGGGCGAAGAAGGTTAGGGTTATTGGCTCTTGTTGTGTTGGCTCATACTCAGCAAATGTGAATGGTGTTGGTAAGGAGCGGTTAGAAGCACCCCAAGTTACAGAGTTCCACATTCCTAGTATATTAGGTACGATTGATACGCCTTCTCCATCCGAAACAAGGAGATGGATGTCAGTAGGCTCAATAATTTCATCTGCTTCAATTTCTAACACAAAGCTGAAAGTGCCATCTGGATTCACAGATATGTCATCACTTTCCCCATCAACTCTTAGCCATGTTTGGCTAAAGTCGAAAGTGCCAGTGTTTTCAGGGATAAGGGCGATTGAACCCGTAAAGGCTGTCATGCCAGTTACGTCATGCTTGATAGCCATTTCGTGACCAAAGCTGTTAATGCTACCTGTGATGTTGATGAATTGGTCATCTGCTTCAAAAACAAATACCTCCTCATCAAATTCAATTGTTGGTCTGTCAGTTGTTACGACGAAGGTCTTTGGTACAATCAAGTCCTCTCCACCTGGGTTTGCAACGTGCATAAACAATGTGTAAACACCCTGAGAAAGCACATAACCATTAGAAGCTTGCCATTGTGGCTGACCTGTAATATTCCATAGTTCGCCGCCAATGATTGGGCGTAGTAGGTTGCCAGAGAACACATTAGAACCAGGTGCAACACCAGCAAATTGGGTATGGAAGATAACAGAACTGTCACCGAATTCTGAACCATATGGTCCTACATAGAAGCGGACATCTCTTGGGGTGTCTGTGCTGTCTGCAAAACCAAAGGTAACAGGAGAGTAGTTAGAGCGGGCAGTCATTATGAAAATGCCTGGGTTTGTTAAGAAACCACCAGGGAATTCTCTTGGGTCGTCAAATCCTGGTGTGTTTGGTGATACAAAACCAGAGATAACTGGACGCCAGATACCCGTGCCAGCCAGAGGGGTAAGCACTGCTTCTTCTGACGCTTCTTTAACATCAAAGTATGCACCGAAAATCATAAAAATTTCGTCGCCATTGCCGTTTGTAAAGGTAATGTGACCTTGTGCAAAACCTCTGTTTGCCGCAATGCCGTTATGGGTTAAGTAAATTTCATATTGGTTTTGACCGAGAGAAACCATGTTGTAACCTACGCTATTAACGGTGTGTTGCAAGCGTGGACCCCAGTTGCCAGTCCATCCGCCAGTGACTGGGTTGCGAAGTTCTTGGGTTGGCATTTGCCATTCAAGACCAGCGAAAGTCCATACGCCATTGCCGTGGATGGTAATTGGGAGGGTTGCTGTTTTACCTTCTTCGTCGCCTTCATATATGGAAATGCGACCAAAGGACAAAGATGCCATTGTGTGGTCTGCAAAAACTCTCATATGATTTGGAACGGTTTGGTAAGTAATATCATCCATTTCTACGCCAAGCCCAAAGGGGACTGGGTGGACGGTGGTGGCAAATGCAGTTGTGTTAAGAGCTGCAAGTGGGTCAATGAAACCAGCACCAACTTGGTTAACGCTGTATTGTCCAGTGTAATCCGCTAGAGGGCGGGAGGATTGCATTAGCCTTGCCTGCATTTCTACCGCACGGGTTTCTGGACGGGACGAGTATGCAAGCGGAGCGTCAAAATGCTCTAACATCAACGCAACAATACCAGCAACGGCTGGGCCTGCCATGGAAGTGCCTCCAATTGCATTATAGGAGCGACCATCCATTTGGGTTGGGTGGGAAATTGTCCAAGTAGAAACAATGCTTGCACCTGGTGCTGTAACACTTGGGAAAACGTGCATTATGGCGTTGCTGGAATCTCCAGCACTTACAGGGCCTAATGGACCAATGCTGGATGATGCGGTTTTAATGTCGGGTGAAGGGATAAATGTAAGCTGACCGAAATCAAGTACACCTAAAACAGGAGTGACATTAGCTACAGGAATTGGAGTGCCAGCATCAGCACCAAAGGCGATACCCCCTTCATTTGCCCTTACGGAGAAAGCGGGGATTATCTGACCTGCGTTGTTAAGCACTGTACCAGTAATGTGATTGTTGTCGGCTGTGTTATTGATGACGATAAGTGCATAAGCACCCAAGTCGATTGCCATGTCTATCATGGTTACAAATTCGCCACCACCACGGTTGATAACGGCAACTTTTCCAGACAAATCTTCGATGTAATTTGTATTTAGCAGATTTCTAACATTTGTCAAAAATGCTGGATAAGCTGGGTTTGTGCGACCGCCAGCTGGAAGTTCTATTCTGTTAAACCAAACATAATCCATGTCACGACCAAGTACAGCTTGGGTGTCGACAGAAAAGGCTGGTGTGCCGATTAGGTTAATGTCGGTTGGGATTTGATTTACCGTAGCACCCTCAAGGACTTGGCGGTATCTGTTAGCACCTTGACCAGAAGCCACGCTAATGCCCAAAGAAGCAGTAGAAGCGCCACCACCAAGGGAGAACCAACCGCCATTACCAGGTACATTATTAGCACCAGCACCGCCCATGCCGTCATTACCTGTAGCATTGGTAGAGACCATGCCCGCAAGTGCAGCCACATTGGTTGCAAATGTAAACGCATACCATGGATGGTTGCTGTTGCCCACATAACCCCAAGAGTTGTTAATTACGTCAAGACCTAAGGAGTAGGCATATTCGATAGCACGCAATGGGGATGATGGAACGCCACCACCACCAGGCTCTGCCGTAAGTATTCTAAAGCTGTATAGCTGGATGCCGGGTGCCATACCAAGAGCAATACCAGCTACGTGCGTGCCGTGGGTTGAATGGGTTGGACCATGTATCATTTCCATACCACTGGTGCTAGGACCAACACCACGACCACTTACGGGGGCAGTCATAAAGTTACCGCCACCCAAAGACCAGTATTGACCGCTTTCGTCACGGACAAAACCAGCACCGTTTGCAACAGGTCTAAGCATATGCCAGAAAGCTGGATGGCGATAGTCGATACCAGTATCAATAATACCAACCCTTATGCCAGCGCCTGTAAGACCCATTTCTTCGTTGATGTAATCAAGTTCAAAGCGATTTCTCGCCCCTTGGTTAAATTCTGGATGCCATATGTAATTATTTTCTTGGAAATCGGTAGGAACGACCAAAACGCCATTTTCCACCGCATTAAGTAGGTTATTGGTATGATACCATTCGTTGGTTGATGCAGTTTCTACACCAAGTTCAAAAGTGCCATTAGCCATAGCTTCTAATTCCATCAAGGTATATGGAACCATGGCGGGTGTAACAGCGAAAACTTCTGGAAGGCTTGCAATAAGTTCTACCATACCAGATGGAACATTCATAAACACGCCATTAAACAGCATATGGTGTTCGCTTATAATCTCGATGCCACCAGTGGAGCTTGCTGGCATGGGGATTGCACCAAGCTGATTTAAGAAATTGGAATGACCCTCCAAGGCATCGGGTACAAACAACATATCTGCGTCTTGCCCAGAACCGAAAGGCATAATTCCAGTTACATTTGCTTCTGCAACAAGACGCTGGGCAACTGCTGGTAGGGTTCTAAACTGAACAACAATCTCAACCATTTCATTGGGATTGGCGGGCAGTTCGTAAAAACCTTCAAAGCCAAATACGCCAACGGCTTCTTGCTCTAATGTAAATGTCAATAAATCCAAATGTTCGATGGGCATTACACCGTCAAGTGACATCAAATCGCTTTGAAGTAGGAAACCTTCCTCGGCGGGGGCAAGCTGAAAATACTGGGCATCTTCTGCGTTTTGCAGAATTGGAGAGGCAACAATGGGTTGCACCAATGTGGTCATAACCATCACCATTGCCAGTAACAATGCGGTAAATCTCATTTTCTTTTTTGACACGCTCTCGTCCTCCTTAAAATTTTTGAATTTACTATAC
>Ga0131853_10021222_pt1 | contig 11787 bp, 11 predicted proteins | sample TergutLab28metaG_FD_92764 | JGI IMG/M metagenome (GOLD analysis project Ga0131853, IMG submission 92764) | Labiotermes labralis P1 segment gut microbial communities from Petit-Saut dam, French Guiana - Lab288 P1 (version 2) (version 2) | ecosystem: Host-associated > Arthropoda: Insects >...
CTTAGTCCGCACGCGAACTATACAGACAGAGCGGCCGCCGCCGGTCGGCGAAGTTAGTGCCAACTTTTGCGGATAGAGGGGTGTCACGTGGTCAGCGCAACGGGTCCCCACAGCCGTTAATATATACTTAGTTTTATCTGTATTTACTTCTAGTGCAATCTCTGTACTAGCAACTAGTAAAGCTTCGGTGTTATTTTTATGGTATGTATGCTTCTTCCCCATATATTAACATTATCCACATAAACTAGAAGCTGATGGGTACCATTTAATTTCACACCCTCCTGGTTTCCCTGAACTCCCCTAATGGTATACTTGAAAGCAAAGTTGAAAAGCAATGGCAATAAAAGCATCTCCTTGTTTCAAACGATTCTTAATAGGAAACATGTCAGAAAAATATTTGCCTACCTGGACTCTGCTGTAGGTTTCAGTTAGACACATTTCTATTTTTATTTCTATTTTTTCTATTTTTTTATTCACCTTCCGTTGGATCTTTACAGATATGGAAACAGTCACAATAATACATAATACATAAAAGTGTGCAGTGCATTTGTCAAAACACAATTAATAAGTAAAATACAAGTAAGACACACAAGAAGGTAATGAATAGTAATTTTTTTAGCCTTACCAGTTGCATGGTAATATCACACTCAGTGAGAATATTATATGAGACCCCCCTCCTGACTGAATAACAGGCCCTCTTGAAGGCTATGAATAGCTGATGCACTGCTTTATTGTATTCCCATTTTTTTTTTTTTTTAAGTTTTTGACAAATACAGAATATATGATCAGTAGTTGAGATGCTGTGTCGCAATCCACATCGATGATCCACAATGAGTTCTTCTGCATACGAAGTTAACCTTGACAGCAGGATGTTAGATACAATTTTGTATGTATTTGACAAAAGTGATATGCCTCTATCATTACTACAATCTGTTTTATCACTCTTCTTATAAACAGGTAAAATGATCGACTCCTTCCACTCTTCAGTCAATTTCTCTTTATTGTAAATATAATTAATAAGTTTATGGATCTCAGAGTGAATTGTTCTACCCCCATCTTTAATCAATTATGCTGTTATTTGATCCATACCTGGCAATTTCTGTATTTTTAACTTTTTCATAGATGTCTCAACCTGAAAGGCACTCAACTCAGGCACTAGTGGTTCTGCTGTATGTATTTCTGTCTGCCTAACATCATCAACCCCCTGCACATGCAGTAGTGGAGAGAAATGGTTCTTCCACCTAACCAAATTCTGTAGGATTCTGTAACCGTATAGCCCTTCTCATAAGGAATAAGTTTTAGTAAGTCAAAACACAACTAGTATTGTTTGTATTTTTATTTTACTTAAGTTGAAGACATGTTTTGGCCCTTATTTTTGGGCCATCACCAGGTCACAAATGCAAATTGAGGACGCTATACAATGTAAGTCATAAAATTAGATATATAGATCTAAAATTCAACAAAATCTCATTGTTGTTCTCATCATTTACTATTTTAGTTCCAGGCTGGTAACTCTTATTAAAATCACTTGTCTGATATTTTTTATCTTAGTTTCAAGTTCCGACCGACAGAGTGGCCGCTGCCAGTCGGCGAAGTTAGTGCCAACTTTAGCGGATGGTATAGTTTGTGTGCCCACTAAGGCCACGGAGTTTAGTTTTAGTTTAGTTAGTTTCAAGTTCATTAATTTTAGCTTTCAGATATTCCCTCCTTTTATTCCTGAAATGTCTACTAGCTGTATGTCTTAGAGTGTTGAGATTATCTACATTGCATTGGTTTGGATCATATAGCCACTACATTTTAGCCTGCTTCCTGTGATCAAAAAATCGTGAACATTCTCATCAACTATGTTTATGCTCCTTCAATTCATACAGACCTCTTTAACTGAGGTTCTGATATTCTCTTTAATGTTTTCCAGAGCCCTATTTTGTGTCCTCAGTATCATTTAAGTTCTGCAAAGCTGCATATCTGTTTGAAATCTTCATCTGATACTGTTTTCTAAACTCCAGCTCACTTAGCTTCCTAAGTTATATCTGCAGCCTACACCCAGCCACATTTTAAGATTTCAGGTTTGGAATGAAACTTATATTGTCATCCAAAATGTTTATAATTGAGGGAGGTGAGGGGTTATTGCAAGTTATGGCCCATCTACCCACAAATGATTCCACTTTTTTCTTTTGTTTTTCTTTCTTTTTTCTCCTTACTCAGGTAAATGAACAGATTCTGGATGTAGTGTATGGTCGGACAATTTACCCTATATATGTATATATATATATATATATATATATATATATATATATATATGAAAGAGTTAAATAGATAAATATATAGATAAATAAATTAATGACTAACTGTCTGTGTAACTGACTGACTAAGTAAGTATATAAGTTAAGTCAATAAATCAATACAGAAAGAATGAGTGAATGAATAAACAAATGAAAGATTAAAGAAAGAAAGGAATGAGTGAATAAATTAACAAATAAGTAATTATGTAAGTAAACGAATAACCAAGTGAATGTTTAATTAAATAAATAAATAAATAAACAACCTAACCGTAAACTCAAATCCAAACCGAAACAACTGAAATGACTGTAGTGACCAAAGTGACCAAATCTTAGGTTAAAATTCACTGTTCTAGTGAGAGTCATTCTTGTATGTAGATTATGACAAGCATCACTGTGTTCCAGTATTACCACAGACTTTTTCTGTATGTCTTTTTAAGCATGTTTTATTATGCTCTACATTGTATTTTTCTCTAGGAGGAGTCCCAAAGGCGAAGGAGAGAACACTGACATTAACAAGGAGATGGAACTGTGTTGTTGTGGTGAACGTTTTCCCACAGGAACTATGGGTTACTTGCCTCACCACTGTCCTGGAACAAGGAAATATGCTAGTATAATTTGTGTAATTTAAAAGTAATAGTCACTTTGTGTAGTATGTGCATTATGCTATTACAGTTGATAATGCTCTTCACTGCATAATAAAATGTAGTGTATACCAAACAATGTCAAGGTTATGAAATTGAGAAGGAAGGGATTGGTAGGGCGTGGAGCATGAATGGAAGGTTTTATAAATCATTTGCTTTGTAGGTCAGAGAAACTGAATGCAACAGAAAATAATACATAGTTCATGGATTTCAGCTCCGTGGAAGAGAATAGTTGGGAGGCCTAAACATATACAGAAGATTTTAACATTATTGTCACATAAGGTGTGATGTTGCTGTGGGATTAATTTGGCTCAGGGTGCTTGTAAACCCAGAATGAATGATCATTCTCTGTGTGATGTGGAAAGCTTCTGTACTTGCAGGACATCTGCTTGCTTTACAAATGGCAGTGCTGTAGGCTTGATGACCAAGGAATCATCCATCAATTTCTGGAATGGAATAGTTGTCCGTAATCTTCAAAGCACCCAGACAACCTCTGTGGCCAGCCCAGTTCATTCTCAGGATAAAGCACCTGGGCCAGGAAACAAACCACTTATCTCTGTATAGTTCCAGGATTAAAAATTTATGGAGCTCTGTGTGCTGTACCTCCACACCCTCTGTACCCTCACTGTGTGGTGCTTAATGAAACACGGAGACAGCTTTACTTTATATGAAGTGTTTTCATATTAATGAAATGTGTGGCTCACAGCACAAACTGTTGTGTGAAGAGTAGAGGTGGATTACCATTTAAAATAGTATACTTTTTCAGAGCCAGCAGTGCAAAATGCCATTCCAAGTGATTAAGAATAACTGCGTGGTCCCTTTCTGTACATATTGTTGCCTGGGAACTCAGTGACTTCTATTTTATATTGCACTTCATGTCACTGTTGTTTTGTTTGTTGAATGTTGTATGAAACTGGACAGTGCTGCAACTTTTAATGTATTAGTATTGTACTTACTATGAAGAAAATATGACCTTCAGAAATAGAGTTTTTATTTATGTGATCACAATTATGGCATACATATTCATTTTATTTCATGTGGTGACCGTTGCATGTAATGGAGGCAGCTGTTTCAAGCTTGAGAATGTTCAACATTGTAATTGGTTTTGAGTGGATGATATTATTTTAGTAAAACTTTGAAGGTCATCATATCACTTACTGAATGCAATAGTAGCACGACACCAAAATTGCCCATTTGGAGTTAATACTAAAATTGAGCTCAAAAATATAACAACTACATTGCATCTAATGAGGTAGTTTCAACTGGCAAGTGTGCTGGTATTGTTGGACATAGTTATATTTTTGAGCTCAATCATGGTATTAACTCCAAATGGCAATTTCTGGGCTGTGCCACTATTGCATTCAGTGATAGTGATATGTGGTCCTGACCCTAAATTCTGTATTTATACTGATGTCTGTAACCAGGAAGTATTTCAGATCTCATTTCTTCAGTTTGTTTGAGAGGCAAAATATGAAACACTGTGTACAAAATTTGTGGAAAAAGTATTTAATATTAAACATTGTGTGTGTATAAAGCATACTGCTCTTACTTAATTCAGTTTTCCGAATATGACATTTCCATTCAAACTTCAGTTGTTCTCAGTATTCTTTGGTACAGGATTTGAGGTGCTTAAAGTGGTAAGGATTCATATGCACTTTGGGCTAGGGCACCATAGAGTCTGATATATGGTTATGAAGGTTTTGGTGGAGGATTCTGGGTCTATTTTTACAGGCCATCAATGGTAGAGGTAAAATATGTCCTGGCTGAAACGTCGGTACCCACCCGTTAGATTGCATTGTCCCATAACCCAGAAGACTATAATTCTGAATCTTAATATTCTGCATTTTCCATGCGTTGTATCATTACCGTATTTATTACAAACTAAATTCATATACACTCTATGCCAATATATATATTTTATTATTTTACATTGTATTTTGATCTAAACAGAAATATGTCGGAGAAAATATAATGTAAAATAATAAGTTATATTGCCCAATAAGTGTGTTTAGTTGGTTTGTAATTTCTGATTAATTGTTTGAGTGTCATTTTGACCGGTTTGGCGCGGCGGGAGGGTTTGGGTGGACGCTGCTTTGCCGATGTTTTGGTACATGGTTCAAAAAGCTACCACCATAGGCACTGCTTTACTTTGGACCACGAGCCACGCCGACTATAGGCCTAAAGGGACGATTAGGCCGCTGGTGGCGCTGTACCCGACAGTTTCCACGGAGTTTAGGTTGGAATGGGGTATTAGATACTAGGTCTACTAGATGATCCATGGGTCATGTCAAAGCTGGTTCAGTGCTGCATGGTGGGTAAAATCTCGGGAACGTAAACGTCGTGTGACCCGCAGTTAATATTAGGGGTGTCAGTGGTGGAAGTGAGGTATTAGGTATGGTCGCGTTTGGTGATGTTTAGCACAGTTATGTGGAAAATGTATGTAAAATTGTATTGATGTTTAATGAGTTATAAACGACATATTAGTCAACTATATTCTTCGCATTTACCAATCATATTTCGTTGCTGATGTGGGGCTTGTCATGGCCCTTAGGAAAGTTAAGGGCAATTTTGAGCGCATGTTTGATAAAAATTTAACCGATTTAGTTCGTGGAATAAGGAATAACAAAGACAATGAGGTTAGTATTGCATTAGTTGTAATAACATGTGATTACGATGTATGACTTGATTTTATGCTAATACAGGTGAATGTTGGATGTGAAACAGGTTAGTAGTTCTGAGGCTTCATAGTAGTAAATTTCACGTTACAACCTTTTATTTACAGGCTAAGTATATTGCTCAGTGTATTGAAGAGATCAAGCAAGAATTGCGGCAAGACAACATTGCGGTGAAAGCAAATGCTGTTGCGAAACTTACATATGTGAGTAGCATATCTGAGCTCTGTGCCATGACGCAGTGTTGCTATTCATAGCATAACATTTACAGGAGGTTGTGTCATGAATTTTATGTTTTGCAAAGCCATACTTTAGATTTCATATGTTAGCACAGTGGATTTATTCCTTGTCAGATCAGTACAGCAGTTGACATGACCACCCTGGATTTAAATGAAATGTTGTAAGCCTAGAGACAAATATGAAGTTTTTCTTGCCTGCATTGAAGGAACTGCATTATTTGAAGTTTTAAATTTTTCTTCAGATTTTTTGTTTTCTGAATCAATAAATGCTTATAAGTCTGGTACTCATTACAGCATGGAGCTAATTTGAAAAAGCCATCAAGAGAGACATTCATTTGCTGTGTTACTGATAATAGTTTCAGGTACATTAACATTTTAACCCTGGATTGTAACCCTAATTTATGAAAAGAAGACAGCCCATTGTAGTTAAGAGTTTCCCAGAACATTTTTGGTTCTTCAAGTACATTTTGGAAGATATGATTGGTTTTGAATAGGTTGATGAGCAACAATTTTTTATAACTACAGGTTACATATATACTAGCATTAAATTGGAATAAACATAACTCTAAGCTAGGGGAAGTATTATTTATCATGTTCCAGCACTGCAGCTAGTACAAAAGTGTTAGGACATTAGGATTAAATTGAAGTTATAAATGTAACTCTTTTTGTTGGTTTTTGAATTGTGTTGTTTGTGGATGTGTTTGTGCAGTTTATATTATATTTATTTTGTTTTAGTTTTGTAATTGGCTATTAGGCTCTTAAGCTAGTGGATTCATAAATGAGAATTGAATCGTGATGACAAAGATGATGATGATAGAAGTCTGTATTAACAACTTTTCACATTGTAATGCTTTTGAACTACATAACTTTTTTTTTTGTTTTTGTTTTTGTTCTTTTAATTCATATCTTTAAATGCTTGATTAGTTGCTTGTATACACTAATTTCTCTCTAGTGGAAATGCACACTGATGTATGATAGAGAGTCATACATTTTTGTATCTTGGTCCTTCACTCCCTTTCTTTCTTTCCATTGCCCCCTTCGTACCTCTTTCCTTTTATTCTCCATAACAATTAATTTATCTAATTACCTTTGTCCTTCAGATTGCACAGTTTGAAACACTGATCTGCCACCTGTATCAGTATGTGATTATTACTGCAGTATGAAAACGAAGCAATGTGGCAGAATTACAAATGTCACAATAAATGGAATCCGTAGAACAGTATAAAATAAATTGGAAAGAATAAGTTGACAGGATGCCATTAAAGATTCTAAAGTGTCAGCCAAAAGGAAAAGAGGTTTGGTAGAACCTGTTTTAAGTGGTGGAATATAGATTGCAGTGTTTGTACCTGGTCAGAATAGGCATAATACTGCAGAGGGTGGCGGCAGTGGTGACTATTATTGTTGTTGTTGTGATGACAGTGACAGTGATGATAATCTAGACAAAAGTGTGCCATAACTGATTTCTTTATTGCATATTGAACACAGAGGCAAACTGTAATATTATACATATGCCTTTGTTTTTTATAAAACCATTTTTGTTTTTGTTGTGTTTTGTATCACGTTTGTATGTTTAGAATGTTTTTCATGTTTGTTTTTATAATTACAGCTGCAGATGTTGGGTTATGACATCAGCTGGGCGGGTTTCAATATTATTGAGGTGATGAGCTCATCCAAATTTACTTATAAGAGAATAGGGTATCTGTCATCATCGCAGAGTTTCCATTCTGATACTGAAGTGAGTTTATTGCTTGTTTCTGTTTATACTTATATAGTTACATAGAAAAATTGTAACATAATCAGCATGACTTAAGAGTCTATATTTATATATACACTGAATGTTTGCAGTTAATGAAATGTGCATGCTCATGCTTAGGCTATGCATAACCATGTGGTAATCCTGCATTGCATCATGATGGTATTTGCATATGGGGTGACCATCATTTCTACAAATTATTGTTGTTTTACTTAATATATTGCAGAGTATTTTTAGTTCATGCCTGCTTTTAGTTTTTAGGCATATTCACAAAATTGTGAAAAGTGGCTATTCGCTTTGTCATGTCTGTCCATCTGTTTGTTCGCATGGAACAACTTGGCTCCCACCAGGTGGATTTTTATGACACTGGGTATTTGAGTATTTTTCTTAAATCCGTCAATAAAATACATGTTTCATTAATATCTGACAAGAGTAATGGATACTTCATGTGAAGACTAATATACATTTTTGATCATATCTTGCTCAGTTCTTAGAATGAGAAACACAGCAGACAAAAGTTGTACAGAAAATTGAAGCACACATGTCATGTTCAATGCCTTTTTTCGAAAATTGTGCCATTTATGAGATAATGTAGAAACATTGCAGAGCCAGCAGGCCACGGGTGACAATATAGTAGGGCACATGGGCATTGCATGCTGGATACCTAAGTCTACTACACACACTCAGAATATGTTGTATTTATTGCTTTTCAATTGCGACAGTGGTTACGTGAACATGCCTCACTGTTACATTTATATGTATGATGCCTGTGTTGTATGAAAATACCACTGCAATGGTGGTTGCTGACAGAATTGTTCAGCAGCTGCAGCAAGCAATCTGAACACCAAGAGTTTTGTGTAGGAGTCATTTGTTACTGTACATATTATGGTCTGTGAATGGAGACCATTTTGTTTGCATTGCTCTTAGATGACATGAATTTTAACTTCTGTGATGACTAGAAGGTGCTTGGTCACCTATGTATCCTGATTACAAAAAATTGATATCTGTTCTGAAGATGAATTCATATGAAGTGAAGTGAAATCTGTATTTTGAAGGACCATTTTAAGATAATGCAAAAAAAAAAAAGTTGCTACTGAAATTCAGTACACTAAATTGATACTCCCATAATGAAAACACAGTTTGTCTTACCTCTACATTAGAAGGTTTGAACTGCTCATTCAACTGTGATAACAGGTGTGAAAAAATTTCATACAACCAGTCAACAAATGAGGCTTATTAAGTAGAAAACTATTTGTAAATGATAAACCTCAAAACTATTATTTTTTAATTGTGTAATAAAATTGATATCCACTTTTACAAGAACGTTATTCTATACAAATTACATATAAAATAATTCATTTTCACTGTCAAATCACTAGCTTCTTTAATGATTTTGACATATTCTCAAACACAAAATATTTTATGTACATACAACTGGTGGATGAAGAGTATGCTGCTGCTCTAACTATTCCATAAAGACTGATTCTTACTATATTTTTGCTGTTTTCATTCTTTTCCATCCCAGCTGTTTGCTTACAGGCTCTGTTCTGTGTTGTGTAGTTTAAGTTGACATAGAAACACAGTGCTCTTAGTTGTTTTTTTTTTTTTGTGAAGACAATTTTAAGTTGCATCCACCATATTTATAACATGCAGCTTTTCTTGAATTGGAAGCAGCCCTTATGTCATGCTGCTTTCTGATGTAGTAGCCATGCTGATCACATGTTCAGGAAATAATTGTTCTACAGGACAAAAATTGTACACACATAAGTAGTTCGAAATTACCATGAAAAGTATATTTTTTTATACAGTGATACAAATTATTGAAATGAAAGGAAAACCATTACAATCACAGTATACACAATCACCCTTCATAAATTTGTTGTCCCAACACGCTCAGTCTGGTAGGTGATCCTCTTCTGGGAAACGGGTGTGGTTCACCCAATCACATGTAGTTTTAATTATTGTCTTTTCACTTAAGTTTTATTTATTCATTTTATTCTTGATATAAAATAATGGAGCGCTATACCCAGTAAAACAACTAGATCATTTCTATGAAACTGACACAACCATTTTTCTGTACTCCTACCTACACCACACTTGTACGCGACTGACTTCCTTACTGGACTGCTAGCGTACATTATCAACTCCTTACGTTTTCTCATTTAAATCTCTCCCCTCCTTCCAATCGCCAGTGGTCCTGAATATACGCTGACAGATTAACTTAGAGTGCATACTATGAACCATCCGTAACTGATGCCAGCAGTCCTAAGAAACAACTATACTAAAAATGATCGGCTACACACATTGTGCTTCATTACCATGTTATAGAGTTGGCCATTTCTCATTAGATAGTATTTGACTGATCAAGTCAAGGAGGATAAAATGGGCAGGCTATGTGGCATATACTAGGAGACACGAAATGTGTACGGAATTTTGGTGGGGAAACCTGAAGGCAAGAAGTCACTTGGAATACCTAGGTGTAGGTGGGAGAATAATGTTACGTTGGATCTGAAATGAGTAGAATGGGAAGGCGTAGACTGTATTCATCTGGCTCAGGATGTAGAGATGTGGTGGACTCTTGTGAACACAGTAATAAATCTTTGTTGCTGTAAAATGTGGAGTATTTCTTGACAAGCTGAGAAACTTGGCTACTCAAGAAGTCTGTTTATCAGGCAACTGAATTAAATTGAGTTAGTCAGTCATTTCTTTTGCTTGTTAAGCAATTGCACAGCACTGATTGAGAGATGCTGTGGCAACTACCACTGATAGTAGTGGCTGTTAGTTTTAGTTTACAGTTTTTTGATACTAGGCCTTTGGTCATTATCATTTCCCAGAATCTTAAATTGTTATGCCAGATCTGTCTCTGTGTACATTAATGTGATTACTGGGTTGTTGGCTTGCACTGGAAACTTATCCGTTCAATTAACTTGTGAATGTTTATCTGCACTTCAATTTTGGTATCAAGGCAGCTAACTGATTGTCCCATTTATATTTTCCCTGATGTACAATGAATTTTATCCCTAACAAGGGAAACCTTAAATGGACAACATTTAGAACTGGGGCTTGTCCAACGGAAACTGAGCATTAATGAGGGAAAACATTCTAAATAAGGGACTATTAAATTGATATTCAACTTTAATCTCATTAGCTGTGCTTGTTTGAAGGGTGCAAAATATGTGGTGTGTATGGATAATATCAAGGACCCTTATTCATATTTTTTCACCCTTGATGGATAATTTGGCATGCCATGCGTACTTTGACCTGTAAATTGTGAATCTTCCACATTTCTAATGAAAACTGCAACACTTATTTAGGCATGAAGCTAAAAAAGTATGAAGGTGTATAAGTTGAAATGATTTTAAATGTTTAGGCCACTTTGATCTAGTGTGAAACATTTGTCCATTGAACACTGGCGAGATTAATGTGAGAACATAGTTAAAATTACTTTGATCTAGTCAAGTTGCATGACTGGGAGATGGTATGAAAAGTCAAGTGTATGTGAAGGAAAAGTCATATTCATTGGTATGATGAGTAATGAATGTGTAATATATGTAAAATTTAACAACAGTTTGTTGCACATTTCTTTTATTTGTTAATTAATGCTGTGACATATTGTGACCATAAGTTTTGTCCATCTTCAGGGAGCTTTCTTTAGCATGTGCAGGTTGTATTTCAACTTGTATGTTAGAAAGTCCACATATAATTAAAATTATTGTTATGATAATCAGATGTTACACTTCTTAAAGTCAGTGTTATAGCTCCCTGAAGATGGTCAAAAGTTAAAGCTGAAACATGTCTTAGCATTAACAAATAAAAGTATTGTGCAAAAAGTTGGTGTTAAATTTTACACATGTAATATAGTTGCATAGAAAGTGTACAACATTGTATTTAGAGAATGTGTAACATAATAAAAATCCAACCAGATGCAACAGTATGCAGATATTTATTTACTGCAAAGTCACTCTACTTGTTTCGGGTGTCACAGCACCCATCATCAGGAGTACTAAAAACTGTAACCGCAGCCTCTGGTACAGCTACTTCCTCCAACGTTGGAGGGAAGTAGCTGTACCGGAGGCCGCGGTTACAGTTTTTAGTACTCCTGATGATGGGTGCTGTGACACCCGAAACAAGTAGAGTGACTTTGCAGTAAATAAATATCTGCATACTGTTGCATCTGGTTGGATTTTTATTAACATTGAA
>Ga0131853_10021223_pt1 | contig 11787 bp, 3 predicted proteins | sample TergutLab28metaG_FD_92764 | JGI IMG/M metagenome (GOLD analysis project Ga0131853, IMG submission 92764) | Labiotermes labralis P1 segment gut microbial communities from Petit-Saut dam, French Guiana - Lab288 P1 (version 2) (version 2) | ecosystem: Host-associated > Arthropoda: Insects >...
AAAAACTATTAATGCCACGAATAAATTAACTACCAATAAAAATAAATCAAAGCCAAGATACAACGCAGTAAAACAGTACCAATTATCTCCCTAAAAACTTTGGTCCGTACGGACCAAGAAGCCCAATTTTACACCCAACTAAATAAAAAGCGAACAACAACCAAGAAACCCGTACTAGTAACAAAAAATACACATACAGATTACATACCCAAAACACAACGTATATAATTGATTTGGGCCTGTAATTCAACAATCCTAAACTTATCCTTTCTTAATTTATAGATAAGTTTAGGATTGTTGAATTACAGGCTTCATGCACGTAATTCATACCAAAAAAATAAAAATTTGTGCATATAAGATGAAAAACTATCATTAAATCTATTTATTGGTAGCTTTTCATTCTACACACAATTTCACTTATTTTACACTAAAATAATAAAATTGCTTATCTTGAGTAGATTTTACGCTATATGTTGGCGATTGTATTAATATAAGTGTTGAATATTAAATACCTTTTTCTTCTACTATTAGGTAGCTATACCCGCTATACTGTTAATTGTACATAAATAAGATCGGATTATTCTTATAAAATCTTATAAAATATCCCTGGATCAGCAATTACAATCAGTATAGAAATTTCTTTCTCATAGAGTTTATGGCGCTTTGTGACTCTTCCAGAACATTTTCAGCAGGCCTTGCGAAGTTTCACGCCCGGCATTTCTCTTTGACAATATATCACGGTAGGTAGAGAAACTAGGCTACGGGCTGGACACTCAGTGAGTGTCGTTTATTTTGCAACAGAGTGAAAAGGGATTTTTCTCCCCCAAAGCGTCCATACCGGCACTGAGGCTCACCCAGCCTTCTACTCCATTGATATGTGTAGCTCTCTCCCTTGTGGGTGTAGGAAGCAGGCGATACATGAAGATGACAACCCATCTTTATTAGTGTCGAGTTTATGAATGCGTGAGGTATACCAGCAGTCTCCAATAGACCTTCAGTGTGTAGTGCATGGTTAAGCGTACCTTACAGTTTTTTTTATGAATATAGCCTAATTTCTTTTTTGCATTCGTATAATAGAAGCCAACGAGATACAATATTTCTCAGATTTATTTGATAAAATACTCTACTTGTTTCGGACAGGTTCATTGTCCACCATCAGGAGTATCTCAACACTGTATACACGCAGTATGTACTTGACATGCTAGTTCTGTTGGCTGTCTGCTAGCGTGGTCACGCTGGCCACGCTAGCAGACATACACTGCAGACGTTTATGACACCGCAAACGCGTGCATAGAACGGGCAGAACAGCGTAATGTTAATCAGAACACGGATAGCGCCCTCTGTATAATCACCGTCTGTCTGAATAAGCAATTGTTCTTGTTATGCATGCGTTCCGGTGTCCTCGTGGTGTATGGCTTAAAATAGGTTCAGTGCACGGACATTTGATTGCTAGTAATCTACCTTGTCGTGTCGTGCGAGTGGCTGTGGATGTTGCAGTCCTTATTCTCTCTAGTCTTCCAGATAAATTTTAGCCACAAGTATATTCGAAGTTTCAGTTTGTACCGCGTAGTAAACGCTTTCATCTCTCGATAATAGCAACAGATATGTTAATGCTGTGTAGGGAAATAGTCACTATTTGTTCCGAAATCCATACTTGACACATAAATTCCCCCTGTTGGCAGCATATAGAATTTTTAGGCGCGTTCGCAAAATTGCTAAAAAAGGACTGTTAGTTTTGTCCATCCGTCCGTCAGTCCGCATGTCCGTCTCACCGCATGGAACAACTCGGCTCCCATTGGGCAAAAGTTGTAGAGGAAATCAAAATACACATTTTATGTTCAATAACCTTTTTTTTTTTTAATAATGCCGTTTGTGAGGTAATGTGGAAAAATATTGTAGAGCGGAGCAGGCCACAAGACAGTATAGCGTGAATCTTATGCGTATTGGACCGTGCATCATCTTGATATTTGAATAAAGGTTGACCAGCTAGATGACACTTGCTTTATTATCTACTGCTCAACATGCTTCAGACGTTAATACGTCCATCTTCAGGAGTTTGCGACTACTTGTTGCGTTGTTGTGTAGGCTGACTTGGGGCGTGCTGGTGTTATGTAGCGGGATTGTCTGTTGGTGATGTAACCACTAGTGGTTCAGCCTAAACTCGGATACCACATCACCAACAGACAATCCCGCTACATAACACCAGCACGCCTCAAGTCAGCCTACACAACAACGCAACAAGTAGTCGCAAGCTCCTGAAGATGGACGTATTAACGTCTGAAACATGTTGAGCAGTAGATAATAAAGCAAGTGTCATCTAGTTGGTCAAACTTTATTCAAACAGTATAGCGTATTCGCATTGCATGTAGGATAACTAAAACTAGAGACACACTTTACAATTTGTAATAATCATTACTTTGCCAGTGCGACAGTGGTTGCAAGAACGCGTCTCAATATTACGTTTACGTGCATTGCCTGCCTTGTTAAGTACTAATCTTGACTGTACGTAAGGCAACTACTCAGCTGTAGAAGGTTAAAATGTCATAAAACTATAGCTATACCCACACTCTTGTGATGATTAGAGAGCTTGGCCATAACTGAACAACAGGAGAGCCAACTTAAAAAACTAAATAAGGTTCTAAGATCTGTTGCAGGTTACACGTGAAGAGCCTATGTCAGAAACCAAATAAATACATTGAACTTTCTGAAAAGTAACAATAGAATATGTAACAAAATAATATATGATAAAGCACGTGCTACAAGGCTATAAGGAAGGAATGGCTTTTTCTGTTTTTTTTATTAAAGTGTAAGCAGATTTCGGTCGTTTGGGGGAATGGGTGTAGGGCTGCATGAATTTGTAACCTGGACAACTTACTCGGGTGAGTTATCCTGTTCACACCACGGCCGCTTTAATCCCGGAAACCGGCGTCCGGCCGCAACTTTGTAAAGGTCTGAGTGGATACCGGATTAGGTCTAGACGCTGTGATGAAGAAAAATAATTCTTGATCCAGGCGGGAATCGAACCACAATTTCTCCCTTACCTAGCTCTTAGCCTAGTGGACTGAGCCATTCCAGCTCGACACGTAAGTAGGCCAGGCAAGGACTTAAGTGTTAAACCTCGACACCGCAACAGTAAATTTAAAAAAAAAAAATTATCTCCTGTTGATTTATTGAGTTCATGAATATTTAGTGGGCTCCTGTAAGACTGTATTTCTACCGAGGATCCCAAGAATAAATCGGCTACATATTTCGAGAAATGAACTTACATAAGCTCAAGGCAGGTACAATCATATTCCTGGAAATTGTGTAGGTTAATCCGGCGGTAAAAAGCGACCAGTAGACTAGAAGTGTGGGCGTTGGTTGAAAACTTTTGGTGAGAAGATAAATTTGTAGGAAGGTGAGCGAGTGGGTGAATGTAAAGCAAGGTAGCTGAAGGAATACCTTAGCGGTTGGTATAGGACTGAATAAAAAAATTATTTAGAGTAATTTGAAGTAAGCTGTGAATTCTGAAACAAGACAAAAATGATTTCTTATTCTTATACATGCATATCGCTAAAGTACTTCCGTTTCCTTCGCAAAACGTTAGGTTAGGTTAGGTTGACACAAAATGGAACAAGAGAAGATAAGAAAACACCCATCGGAATCGCAGTACAAACAATACTGACATTGACGACGTAGCTTAAACCAGTAAAATCAGTCGAAAAAAACTAATGTGAATGTGCACAGTTTGTACCAACTTCACAGCTCACATCATGGCGGCATTGACAAAGAAACGGAGGTCTGCTGGGTCGTGCCGTTAATAAATTAAAGAAATACGTTAACCTGATTATATTGGTTGGCAGTACAACTCATGAAGCCCACTCTTCATTTTTATTAGTTTACAATAGCTTCACAAAGATAAGAATTTAGATAAATGGAAAGAGATGTAACAGTTAATATTTATCAGTGCTAAATTTGCATTCTTGATGTCTGTAGTGTTTTGCAAGTAATTTTGTCTGTGTTTTATTACCTGAAATGAAGCTGCGGACAAATTGTTTAGAGTGCAGTCAACCAAAGGCATGTTAGAGTCGTTCTGGAAGAGCTGACTTACCTAGAAGAGTTGACACACTTTCTGCACTTCGAACTTCTGATACTAGGACGAAGTTGCGAGCGCTTTCCATTGTTGGATTATTTAGAAAAAGAAACGTGAAAACAATTGTTGGTCGCCCGTGGTTGTTCGAGGTTCACAATTTCTGATAAAGCCAAGTAAGTTAAGGCATTTTCGATCAATTCGTATGATGTTTAATTAGTATATCTCGTTAAATGTGTTTGTGCCACACGTGTCTTCTGGGGGATCAGTTAACAACCTTAGCATTAACTTACTTTAGGTTTCGCAAATAAAGTGTTTGTGTAAGCCGCGTGGCGTCTATTCCTCGAAGAGTGGAATGGATGGCACACATTTTCAAAGGAGAGGTGACACCCACCTGTATACAGGTATGTGAAGTGAAAAATTATATTTATACTTTTCCTGAAACTGTGTCATGTGCTTTAGACTGACACTTGTCCAGATTTTTTGGGGGTTTATTCAGCCCTGTTAAGACACTTGGGGGGAAAAAAATGGCGCGTCACCTCGACAGCGAAGGACCTCGTATAATCTAAGGAAAACGCCCAAAACGTTTACAGCAAGGCGGTATTCTTTTAGAGGCACGTAAGCATTGAAGGATCGAAACAGAACGGTCTATAGGAGATAGAAATCTGGCGATTTATCACAGAAGACGCTTAGCACACAGGGTGAATCGTCTATCGCTGTGTGTACAGCTTCTATTCGCTACTGATTTCAAAAGGGCTAATAAAGTAATAACCGCCATGTATGAAATGGCGACGATAGAATCATGTAAATAAATTATGAAGAGAATATATAAATACCAACGAGTCAAAAATGTTTTCTTACAATCCGCCACTAATCTCACACACTATTTGCCGGCGGGCACTGATAAAGTAACCTCAAGTGAAAGTAACACACATAAGGCCCTGTCAATAAGTATTTTTTAAAACGTCACGAATTATCAGTATGTAACAAGTTCGCCACAAATAGCTGTGACAACGTATTAGACAGTCCGCCGCCCAAATACAAACATCGCACACTTCAGGAATTTAAGAAATTTGCAAGTACTTACAGCTCGTGTTTCTACGGTTCTGTCTCAAGGCAGTGGTCTGTTGCGTGTTTCTTACAGTTTTTACATCTGACCACCTTAGGTCAGTTTGGACGCAACTAATCTCGAAGCTTGGATCATCATGAATGATTTCTAATGCCAGGCTTTCCGATCGTACCCTGAATGGTTTTATCTGGGCCCCCTGCTGAATATAAAACTCACAATGCAGACCACTGTCTTAACATCCTCAGCAGACAGGCAAGGACTACAAAATGCTAAAAGAAAGTAGAAGGAAGGCCCAAAAGTCGCCCATGAATATGAAGAAGAAGCAACGACTTAATCTCAAGGTTATTGCTGATGACTCCCAAGCAGATTCGCACTCATGTTCTAAGTGTTAGGAAAAGTCACACAATAACAAGGAAAGATGTTTGGATTTGCTGTTCAAAATGTCTAATGTGGCTACGTGAAAATTACTTACTATATAAAAAAATGGAATTGACTGCGGAAGGTAAATTTTGAGAGAGATAATTAAAAAAGAAGTAATATATAAAAACATTTTTTAATTTGTTTAAACTTGTACCAATTTTACTACCTGTTTGCCTTTTTTAATTTTTTATAGATCCATGTTCTTAATGACACCTATTTGTAATTCTCTCTGTTTATTTTTGCTTCAAAACAGACTTCAAGAAGTACAATTCCCTTTGTGAATTCTTTGTTGCGTGCTAGTCGTAGCTCTTCTTAATTGATATCTTTAAGGGTATACATTTTGTAACATTTTTCTTAGTTAAAACTTAATGACTGTCAAATTTTCTCTATTCTGTTTAAAAATAAACATTTTTCTCTTTCACATGGAAAATAACTAATTGGTTTATGTTAAAGGTTATTCCTGTGTCAACCATATAAAAATGTCAGAATTAATGCAAGGTACGTTTTCACCCATTTACGGGTGGCATATGTCCCTAGGGACGTGTCGTCTCTCCCCATGGGGTCGGGAAGAGAAGCACAAAGGTTTCTTAAAATTACAATTACGGCCACTTATTTATTTTATCACATTTTTATGTTTCTAAATGCTAAATAGACCTGAGTTATGCCTGAACACAACGCCATCTCTTTAAACTGTAATACAAAAAATACGCAGGTATTTTCTGAAAAGTGTCATTCCTCACGGAAGGACAGTTTCATATTGGAAAACAGCGATATGATTACACAATTCTTAACACCGTACGTCATGAAAATTATGGCTGATGAAAGCTTCCTTCTTCCTGAGAACTCAGTGAAACTATTTCGCGACGGGATCAGCCGTACAAATACAGTTTTTCCGTCGCCATTTGACCAGACGATGACGAGTAGTCGCGTGTTCATTCCGAATGTTGACTAGAAAATTTTCTGACTTCGTAAAGGTGGCTGGCTGGACTGCTGTTTAAAAATTCCCGTGTTTTGTATAACTGCATAATAAAACAACAGCAGTAGACCAATAAATACTCTACGTCAGTCTATAACACAACATTTATTTTATATACACTGGTATATATGACAGGGCGTCGTGTTTCAACCTAGTCGGTCATCCTCAGGCCCTCCAAGAAAACAGATCCAAGAGTTGTTAGTTTTTCTGCATTGTGGGATCCCAAATGCTCACAAATTTCAGTCACAGAAGCAAAAGTGTATAGGTTGTATAAATTGAACTGGTTGTGTGACGGCTTTAAATTAAAATTGGAGACGTATCTGTTATTGTGGTACATTAAAATCACTGTATATGAAAGATAAAATATATGTTTTCTTGGAGGGCATGAGGATGACCGACTAGGTCGACACATGTCGCCCTGACATATATACAGTGTATATAAAATAAATGTTATGTTATAGACTGACGTATAGTATTTGTATAGTATTTATTGATATGTTGTAACGCTTCGGGATGGAAAACTTAAAAAAAAAATCAACATCCGTAGGATGATCTACCACCAGAAGGAGCGACATGATCAGGATTGAGGATTTCAGTAACACGACAAATAAGGAGGAAAGTTTCATGCCAGCCTATAAAACTCTCACGTCAATTCTGAAGTCAACAAATTCGCAATTTTGCAGTTATAACATTTCAACATTTTGTTATTTAAACAACAAGATTGTTCTTGATTTCAAACTTTCGCCGTGTTGTGAATGTTGTGTGTTTTCTTCTGGGTAATTCCCCGGCGTCTGAATTTTATATGCCGACGTTTCGGAACACTGTCTGTTCCGTCTTCATAGGCAGGTAGGTATGAAGAATGACTAGGTTTGAGAAATGTTAGGGTATTTATACGGGAAAAGGTTTGGCTTGAAAATAGCCTGAGCCAATAGGAAGGAGGGTGTCACCATAACATTTCTCAAACCTAGTCATTCTTCATACCTACCTGCCTGTGACGATGGAACAGACAGAGTGTTCCGAAACGTCAGCATATAAAATTCAGACACCGGGGAATTACCCAGAAGGAAGCATACAACAACAAGTTCGTTGTGTTGGTACTTTCAAAACTGTGTATTTCGGTTTTCCTGAAGATGCCGTCCCGGCACTGAAACATTATGATTTTGTATGTTATGTATGATGTTAAGTCGTTTATGTGCATTTGTGGGTTATTGTAATTATGTTTCATGTAGCAAGTTACGTCACGGGTTAATGTCGGTGTGTGGACATCTCAAATACAAATTTATACAGAAATCATTACGACAACAATAAAGTAATGAGAATTTCAGTGCCGAACCCAACTACGTTTCCTGATTATCCGCCCCCAAGATCACAGATTAGAACTCCTGACTCACATGACTGACGGAACACGGCGCCTTATCGCATTTCAAACAACGTCGGGCAACACTCGTTTTCTCTGAACGTGAATTAACGCAATTGGATCGCCGCCATTTGTCCGCGTTTCAAAGAGTATGGCTGACTTTGTCTTGACTTGTTTTGTCTGATCCTATGTTCTCACCTTAAAGAACATGTACGAATGGAATTTATATCTCTCCCTAATAATTTTTGAACACACTGATTTTCCTTAAGTGTACTTCAAATCTCGCATCATTGAATTTGACGTAAAATTCATAGAGTAGTCTTTACCCTCCGATGCTATGATTGTCGCGCGTACTAATGTGCCATGCCACGAAGGCACAGAGGGATTAGATGTATATCTCCACTCCTTTACTATGGCAGTAGATAGGTTGAATGGTTAACATCACACCCCGGCCGATTTTCTCCGAGAAACGCATGGTATCCGCTGTGCAGAACTACAGATACTGTGTTAATAATAACGCAGTTCAAAGTCGTAATGAACTGTTACTTCTCACACAGCAGCATACATTACATTAAAGTTGACGTGGGATATGAATGGCAAATTAAGTGTTTGTTAGTTAACATGGAGTGGGGTGTCTAAAGAGAAAACCTATGCAGTAATCCAATAAATCATCAACTTTGTATAACAACTACTAACTTACCAACAATATGCACATTTAATAGGTAGGGTAATTACAGTCAATAACACAACAATGTATATCTAATTGATGTTTTATTAGAAAATGACAAAAAACTACATTTTTCGGCCAACATTGGCATAATCTATGTAACACACTTACAGCATTCGGATAAAAAACCTGATGATGGCCAATGTTGGCCGAAACATGTAGTTTTGTCATCTTTTAATTAAACATCAATTAGATATACATTGTTGTGTTATTGACTCTAATTACCCTACCTATTAGTTGCTACACACAACGGGAATGGCACAATTAAAATAATATATATGCACGTCATTTGTACCTACATTAAGAAACCAAAGGTAATAAATATGTGGGAACACGTGTGTAATAACGTAGTATAGAGCTGTTAATAAATTATTCAAGGACATTATCCTGCAAATGTTACGGAATATACATACATATATTGTGGAGAACGTGGAGATTCTCCACTCACTGTTGTCATTCCCACTGATAGGTATATTTCCATCTACGCCCAAATCTTGGCATTGATCTTTAACGTTCCGATGTCTCTACTAAAATTTCTTACGCTTTGCGCTCTTCACGTATGTCCATTGAGTCTTCTTTGATTTGATAACTATAGGTCTATAGTTCAAAATATTGCGCACATGTAATAACGTGGTGTACAATTGCATTGTTTTAGTAATTAGATTTTAATTGATTAATTAAAATTAATTAATCGAGTTAATCCATTTATTAATTTATTCACTGATTTATTTATAAACTCTACTGCGCTACAAGGCGGACGTTCGCGGCTTCCATTCCCGATGGTGTCATTGGGATTTTTCATTGACGTAATCCTTTCGGCCGCGCTATGGCCTTGGGTTCGACTCAGCCCCGAACTGAAATGAGTACCAGAGGTGTCTCCTGAGTGGTAAAGGCGTCCGGTGCGTAAGGCTGACAACCTTACCAAATGCGTGTGCCGACTATCTTGGAATCTGGCAGCCTCGACCTCAAGGAAACTTCAGGGCGTCTCTAGGCTTGCATAGGAATTGCTGTACCTTTACTTATGGATTCCGTAATTTAGATATATTTTTCCGAAAATTTAATTTCTTTTAAACGCAAGTGTGAAGCTCACTGCTCTCTGGGATGTCATTCCGTGTAGTCTGGTAGAAACTGACCGCCTTTTGGAGAGCTCTGATTCCTTCAACTTAAGGGATGATATAAGAAGTAAATTTAATTCTTCCCTCAAGTTTTAAGAGAACCTAAACATCCAATATATAATTTTATCAGATTGCTACGATACAGACTCTTGTTCTTTCTGCCTTGAAGATGAGATCAGTAAATTCGTTCCAAAAGACGATAAATTTCTTCTACCAGCCTACAGGGCATTAAATCTTAGAAGAAAGAAGTAATCTTCCACCTTTGAATTAAGTTACTAGGACTGTATTACTGTTTCTTCATGAAACACGACGAAATATGCATTTACACATTGGAATTACAATTAACATTCGAAAATCAATGCAATTCGAATTTATTTTTGTCGCTTATCGTATTTCACGCCCCTAAGAATGCTTGGTTTAAAATATTGACTTTTCCCTCTCAACATAATTCTTTTCTCCAATATGAAATTTATCAAAATAAATTAGATAGTGCAGGAAATGAGCTTGGGATGGGACAAATGTAATTACTTCTATTAATTTCGTACTTCCTACACAATAAACTCATTGCATTTCTCAGTATACTTATTTCCATTGGTGTGTTATGTTGTTTTCTGTAATGTCCGGGATTCACTCAGTATCACTGAATGCTGGTTTATTTATTACAGTTTTAATCCTATTAATCGGTTTCAATAGGATTAAATATTTCATTCAGTTTTAGTGAAATACACATGAATAATAATCTATGTTTTCACAAAGGACAGAGTTGGATTTGCCAAAATTTATGTACATATCAACTAAAACATCTGTAACCTCTTCACTATAATACTCTAACGATTTTATAAACCTTAAAAGTCTTCTACGGCCTTTTTAATGATGATATTCATTCAATCCGTTATGATTAAATTTTGTTTGTGTATGGCGCATTTAACAACACTAATTTTAAGTACTCTTCCTGCCACTCAATTATAATACCAACTAATGCACTTATTCTTGATTTTAAGCTTTCGCCGTGTCCTGTATGTAATATCTGCATAGGCAGGTGGATCCACCTGCCTATGAAGATGGAACCGATAGAGGGTTCCGAAACGTCGGCTATTAGCTTTGTGACGCCGGGGAATTACCCAAAAGAAAACATATTACATAATGCACTTATATAAAATTTACACATTAAAACACTAAAACTGCTCCGACATGTTTCGGTCCTAAGACCATCATCAGGGAGCTGTATTTCTTTGCCTTGCTAAAGTCACGTTAAAACCAGACATAAATTAACTTCGGTGTGCTAGTAGGGAATTGTGGCAGCAGTTTTAGTGTTTAATGTGTAATTTTTAAATAAGTGCATTAGTTGGTACAATAATTGAGTGACTCGACAACATGCCCGGTGTAAGAATGAAAATATGAAATAAATATGTTACAAATAATGTATACTTTAAACAATTAACGTTACATAAAGTATGTGGAACTTACGACTAATGTAAGGGATTATGCACTGCAGAAAACATGGTGTTAGTGGACACATGGCTACTACGTATTGCGACTCAGCAAATCAATATTTATATTTGTCTGATGACTGAGGAATCAATTTCGAAAGAAGTGTTTAGCGACTTGTTTGAAGACATCGTGTGGCATTTTCCTGGGAAAAGTAAGAAAATCACAAAAAATATATTTCACAATAAATCCTTTGTCGAAACTTCAGTAAGAACCCGGTGTCTTCCGAAAAGAAACACCACAGTAACTTGCTCGGCAGTCAAGTACATTTCTGTCCACTGAGTTCACGATGAGCGACAAAAGGAGGAACAGTCGCCGATGTGCCTAAATTTTAAATATTCCGTCTATCACCAAAACGACAAGTAGTGTAATAACGTAAACAACCAACTAGATGCAACAGTAACAGTTTATTAGTAATTTCAAACATCTCAACATGTTTCGGGCGATAATTTCACCCATCCTCAGGAGCACTAGACTGTGTTTACAGCTTGTGGTTTAACGCACCGATTATGTTGCCTGCTGGTGACAAGGTTGCGGATGGCCGAAATTATCGCCCGAAGCGTGTT
>Ga0131853_10021224_pt1 | contig 11787 bp, 8 predicted proteins | sample TergutLab28metaG_FD_92764 | JGI IMG/M metagenome (GOLD analysis project Ga0131853, IMG submission 92764) | Labiotermes labralis P1 segment gut microbial communities from Petit-Saut dam, French Guiana - Lab288 P1 (version 2) (version 2) | ecosystem: Host-associated > Arthropoda: Insects >...
AACAAAGGTACATCATTTTACCTCCCTTCCCCACCCTCCATCCCCCCCCCCCCCACCCACCCGACCATCTAGCATGTGATCGTTTTTATTACGTATGTGTTCATATTTCCATGCCTGTTTGCTTAGATGTTTTTTGGGCTATGTTATAGCTCTCGTGGAGTTTGGGATCCAGAACGCTGGCATCTGGACAGGAAGAGATCAGAGACGCCTCCAGAAGATGAACGTGGAGTTCGTGGAGATCTCACAGTGGACCATAAGGTATTATGTTTTAATAACAGAGGAAGCTGTAGAATTGATTAGCATAATGTTATTAATCTGTGTGACTGATAATACAAGGTAGTAATTGGCAGTTTGTCTGCTGGGTACACTATCCATGGGTTTGTGAAATATTTCATGTGGAAAGAACCGTAACAAGTTGGTTAATTTTATGTAGTAAAGTACATGTTATGTAAATACATACTGCAATGGTGTTGTGTGTAAGCTTAAGCAGATCTTGCTAGAAATTTGCTATTGCTTTACTGTTAAGAGGCAAACTGTTGCAGGCATGTATTTGAATTTGCAGTGAAAATCTGTATTGCAATGAGTTCCCCCACACCCACTGTGGCTTAGGTTATTCTCAGTTAATATTACAGTATATTGTATTTTGTGTGGGTAGGAAGCTCATGCATGTCATATGAATACAGTAACTAAATTTTAATTTGAAGTAGATGTTTTATCAGTGTATAAAGATGTATGGAAATTTACAGTTATAGAAGAGGGATTTTTATTATTTCTAAATTTTAATTGTAATTTAAATTTGAAATTGATCATAACATTAAGTAATATGCCTGTAGGCCTGTATTTTATTTTGAAATATTTTCCTTCACTTTTATCATACACCTAGCTCAGAATGATGCTCGTTTATAATGACACAATTTCTTGGCTTTTTTCAATGACATTTTAACCAAGTTCGATGGTATTTATGTGGAAATACTTAATGACATTAGGTCTGCTGGCCCTTTCCTTGTCCTCCAAAAGAAAAGGGAGAGAATAGCTGGAAGGTGTAATTTTTTTCTTCTAGCGACGATCTGGTGATCCCAGAGAACGGATTCGTAAGGAGCAAGATGGTATAGTTTTAAGTCCTCAGCGCCGAAGTTTCAACTCTGGATGTTTTGTGAACATCAGTCAGAATAACCGACAAGCTGAAAGCCCACTAGGGAAGAGTGACAGAGACAGGTGAGCAGACTTATGTTCTAGTAGGGGTGAAATGTATAATTGTTTTAGTGTGTTGACATAATAAAATTTTGAAGTAAAGTTGTACATGTTGTGGAAACCATTATTGATTCATCCCAGCAAAACCTAAAGCTTTATGCTGGACTTTGTGAAGAGCCGTTCATTGCAGTACAGCACACAGAGTATGTACTAAAATACTGGTGGTCTTGATTGGGACACCATGTAATTCCATTCATTGATGCATAACAAAGTTTTGGAGGAACCTGCAGTCATTATCTTCTGGATAGATGAGCCACTTAATAACCGAGAAACCCACACTTGTCATTTGCACTATATTCTTGTTCAGTCCCAAGGTGTGTTTTTTATATTAACATTTGCTTTTGATCTTTGAAAAACATTTTCAATTTTTTTAAATTTTTTTATTTAATATACACAGCTTGATAAGTAGGTGCAATATGCCTTCACTCTTCTTTTTTCTGATTTTAAAACAGCAGCCTGCCAGAAAAGAATTGGCAGTGTACCTAATATGAGCATGGCTTATACCAAGAACTTCATTGTAGTGGGAAAGTTATTGGCCTTGTCAGTTAACATTGCATGTATGAATAAATTCAGTATAAAACAATAGCTTTTTTTACAGCTCTTGTATCATAATGAGGAATTTCAAACTAGTTGTTACTTCTTTTCCATAACTTTTTGCACCAGTACTGCATGTTATTTTGCTGTGCAAGTTGAGTGTGTGTGGTTGTGAAAGTACCAGCCAAACAACCCTCTTTGCATCTTCCTTGTCATAGACAGAAAGTTCATATTCTGGAATCCTAATACTGTTTAACCTCTAAAAACCAGGGCTGGGCATTCCAATTTTAGGGAATTTTTGTATGCAAAATGTGAATATTATATGATACAAAAAAGATCATGTAATGGAATATGTGACATTTTGTGGGGGTGGGGGGAAACAAAAATTGTGCAGCATGTTTTAAGAAATGCATTAAGTGTCTCTGTTGTGCAAATAAAATATGTTCTTAGGGCTATAACCCTTCTTGCATTTTACGTACAGGATGGTCAGAAGTTCTCGGTAGAGAATTTAGAGCTTATACCTGAATATGAAGTTTGCAGTAATATGTCTTTGTGAAGTTATTAGCTTATCAGACACTGAAAGGTGAAGATGATGTGGATTTACCCTTTTTTTTTTAAAAAAAAAAAAAGAATAAAAATGCAAAATACCAGTATCTGTTGTGTGTGATGGACATTGAGACAGACACAAATGAACAGTGCTCAGCTTGAACTCACACTGTTTATTGTAATTTGAAAGTAATCTCTGTGATCATCTAGTTTTGTTTTAGTATTTCAATTACAAGGCTGTATACCTTGTCAGTCTTTGACATACCATTATTTTTAATTTTTCACTTCTACATTCAGTATGTGTGTTGTTACTGTTTGAGAGTCTGACAAATTTACATTTTTATTTCATTTCACCCTGTGTAAAATTTTAATTTTAATCTTACCAAGGTGCATGTAGCCTCTGCTGCCTGAACTTCTTAAAACCCATGTACAAACATACAGCATTTTGAAATGTGATATAAGTTATAAGCAAATGTGTTACTTTCTTCCTTGTTTGACAGCAGCATATTGTATGTTAATCTTTATATTATTTGTTTATATTTTATAGTAACTTTTTATAATAACTTACATTACATGATTTGTGCAGAGATGTAGGCCATCGAGATATGGCACCAACTAGGCGTATAGGCAGTGGGCGTATTTTAACCCATAATGTGTGGGACTTCCGTCTTGATCGAGAAAAGGACTCAGATCAGCAGGTGGATTATACTTTCCAGCGTAGTGGAAGCAGTGGCACTGCCAGAGATCGTGAGCGTGATAGAGATCGTGATGAAAGGTAAGTACATCAGTGTTCATTTGTTTTCCTGATGTGATGACAGAGATTCTGAGAAGTGTGAAAAAATGTGGGTTTCTTGTTACCTTATTCAGTCTTAATGATGGCATGAACTGAAGGAAGGAATTTATTCTTTCTCTAAAATTCTCTCCTTTAGAAGCATGATTTCATTGTTGGGGCGTCACTTCTTCTGTCCTTTGTTCCTTATGCCATTATTGTAGACCTCATTTAAATCTTATTGCCTTGTGTGTGTGTCTGCCTTGTCCAGTGTTCTTTCTTGAGCTGAATTGCCAGACCATTTGCATTGAGCTTTATGAACATGCTGCTGTAGAGACTTCTGCCTTTTTTGAGTGCCTGTTAATAGTTGCTATTCTTTTGATGTGTCGACATAGTTCCCTTCTTATTTAATTTTTTTTGTAATTTCTTTTCCTAAACACTGTGAGTAATCCTGTTAGGCATCTTGCATTTCATGTGGTGCAAATTTAATGTGCCAAGTTTTTCCGACTTGTTAAATTTTCAGCTTGATTTCACTGTACTTAGAGATGCACAGATCTGGGTGCCAAGTTGCCTGGTGATGAAATTTGGTATGGTGGAGCATAATATTTGTGAATTCTGAGTATTGGAACTTGCTTCATTTCACCTTTCTGGTGCCTAGAATTTTGTGATGGCACCCTTTGTTTATGGAATATTGTGGACCCAGATTGTGCCTGATGGTAGATCCAAATGCAAGTTGACATGCGTGGTGCTTCATGCCTGTGTCAGCTTGTGTCCACGTGTCTTTGGCATTACAAATTACATAGCTTGAGAAAGGGACCTCCAGTCTTCTTCACAATAAGTTCTGTCAAATAAGAAATATAAGTGTAGTCCAACCACCATATAAAATGTGTACACTGCACTGAGGACAGAATTTCACAAGGTATTTAAAATTACCAGTGGAATTACAGGAAGATTAATTGTGCATTGCAATGGTAAATGCCAGTAGGACATTTAACAAGGAAAACAGTAACAAGTAACGCAGATCTTACAGGATTAAATGAATGACAGGAGGTGTTTTTAACAACATATTAACCATAATGGTTTTTAGGAATTTGGTTTTTATACATAAATTGTAGAAATACATGTTAAATTTGGGATTTGTACTTGAAGTAAATGTATGTTGTTAACTTTCTTTCTTACATCATTTAATTTGATAGACTGGTGATGGCAGTGTAAGCTAAAAATGAAAATAGAGAGACCACCTGCAACAAAAGAAAGCATGCAAGTTGTGTGAAGTTTGCTATTATGAAATGCAAACAGCACAGTGGGCTGCATGAACTGAAGATCCATCCATAACTTCTTGTTTTGAATTTCCCTGACCTCCCCCTTATTTGGTGATGTCTTTCCTACTGTGCTGAATTTTATGATTGATTTTATGTAAGTGAAAATCGCAAACTGGTTACTTTCTTTGCATTAGTTTTGTCAGCAGTGGGCAGTGCAGGAAACTACTTTAAAATAATAGCCAGTAAAAACTACTGTGTATGGTCATACTATGTTTTCTGTTACCTGAGTGTGCTGCCAGCTGATACAGCCATTGCTGCACTCATCATCTTCTTTGTATGCCTAGGTATGAACGTCGATCATTTGGTCGTGATTTTGACCGTGACCGGGATAAGGATCGCCATCGCGATCGTGCCGAAAGAAATCGTTACGCCGATCGCCGACGAGCATACAGTGATAGCCGAGAAGAGGAGCCAGAATGGTTTTCAGGTTAGTGTGTTAAAATTGCTTTGTTAGTCATTAACTAGTTTAAGTTGAATCTTGTTTGACAGTAGTTCATACTTGTTTACTTTATCATAACTTGTTTCAGGTTCAGATCATGAAATACCTATTTGGTTTTTTCCAGGTGGTCCAACATCGCAACATGATACAATTGAACTCAGAGGTTTTGAAGACATTCCTGAGGAACAAGTGACACGTGGTGTGTCCAAGAAGCAGTCTGCTTCCCAGTCAAAGATTGGGAAGTCAGGTAACAATGAAAGAATTGAATTAGGTTTCATACATCTCTTCCAGCTGTTGCTGTTCATTTGTGTATTATGTTTGTAACTTATATTATCATGTTCCAGCAGTTAAGGTGGCGTTATTTTTGTATTGTGTGCTGTGCTGTTGTGCTGCCAGGCATCATTGTAACTATACAACCTTCAAAATACAACACTTATACCATAAAACCAAGGATACTATAGTCATGATCGTTGCTGTTGTCAATGTTGTCATTGTCGTCGCTGTCATCATCATCATCATCATCATCATCATCGCCACCCTCCATTAGAACAGCCCCATTGTGTTGGCAACCACAGTGAAAGTTCAAGAGGCATTTTTGGTGTGGGATTATAGGAATTATGTCTATGTATTGTTGGATCTAATCGACTTTATTTTTGTATATATTAACCCTTCAGTGCAGGGAGAAATTAAACCTCGTCCATAGCATGATGTTGGAGCTCCATTTGAGAATATTTAAATTTAACCCAAAACCATAGAAAAATGCTTGCACTTCACAAATAATTTATGTATTTTTGTTCTATGTGAATTAAATTGGAATGGTAGTTTCCTAAGTACTGTAGATAATATACATGCAATTTACATTGCCTCAGTTATGTTTCTTTGCATGGTAGTCCTCGAAACATCCATTGATGCACAGAGCAACTTCGCAGGATTGACAGTGGTATACAGTCTCTCATCTTTTATAATGCTTGCTGCAGACAACACACCATCTTGTTGGTTTACATTTCTTTTCTGTGGGATGTCTCCTTTTTGGAAAGTGATGGTCTGTTAGTCTGTTGATTATGTTGCCTCCATCATTTTTGCCTTCACCAATTCTTTGATGGCTAGCTTCTTAGTGTAAGGCAAACAATTTTTCTGTCTGCTCTTATTGCCTATTTTTGTTAGATGTGTTACAACTGCCTACATACATTTCAAAAATGCGACTTAGCAGACAAAATGAAGGAGACATTTTAGAGACCAGCCTGTGGTAGTGTAGGAGGGTAAAACTGTTGCAGACATGACTGAATTCAAATCTGACCGTAGAAAATAAGCTGATCACTGTATCAGTGATCTCTGTATTAGTATTATGCAGTTCCTGCAAGAGATTACAGCATAATATTTGGCTCTCTAGAATGGAAACGCACGGAGTTCAGAAATACTCTTAGCAAAAATCGATGTTGCATAGTAACTGTCATATCAGTGATAACAACCATTCCAGTATCTACAAAATGATACAAAGATCAAGACACTATCCCCAAAACCATTCATGTTGAAGTGAATGAAGACACACTGGGCGTTGCGAGTATACTCATCACTCTGCATTGAAGGGTTAAGTATCCAGTGCCAAAAATATTTTCAGATATGCTATAAACTGACTTATCCTGCACCTCCAAGCCTATAGGATTGCCAGATGTAGAAGTTCTCCAGATATTGGACTGTTATACCTGATGTATATTGTAGTGTACCTAGCGACCATATGGATGGATGTAACAATTTAATCTGTTGCTTGATAGCCTATCCTGTTGTCACTGCAGCACTCTCTCTTCCCTTTTTGTCACTACTTTCATAACACACTGTATATATAATCCCCAAAGCCATCAATACATCAAGACACATTTTGCCATCCCTATCTTAACCATTTGCTGATGTCAATTTACCCTTAAATTGTCTTTATTTATCAGTTTTTGCTTGTTGTCTGTTGTCTCAGAATTGACACTGGGTGCTGCCGGTAGACAGAATAGTGAAATGTAATGGGTCTGTGTAAATTTATGTTTAATAGAAGTTTCTGGCTCATCCAGTGCTTGGTAGACTCCAGCTTTTATTGTAATTACTTGAGCTATAGGTGTATTTACTCATATTCCAATATCGTAGGTTGTGCGTTCTTGTAAATGCAAAGTGAAGCTATGGTGGCCTTGTGTGCTTCTGAATTAACCCCTTGAAGATGAGCACGTTGAAGTCAAAACATTCTGGGTCAATTATAATGGTCATAAAATCTGTGGTTTATATTTTCTTTGTTGTACTTTGATGGTGTTGTGGCTGCTTTGGTATGGTTAATGTGGAAGTCTCCTTTGTCAGCTGCTAGGTACAGAACTCATGTTTGCTGGTACCATGCCATAAGTACTGGGGTGCTGTCTCTTATCTTACTCTTTTTATCATTTTCCAACTTTGTAGTTCAATTTGGACTGTTCGAGTATTGTCTTGATTAGATATATTGATGTTCAGAGGTGTTACAGAAATGCTAAGTTCTTCAGTAATCTTATTCAAGGAGTGTTTGGGGTAACATCTGCCTTGGTAATAACGTCCAGCTTTTCTGGAATTGAGACCTGCTTATGTTTTTTGCTGGTTTTTGATAAAGTAACTGTGTGTTCAATAATTAATTGCTCCAAAAGGACAAAAACTATATACGAGGGAAAGTCATTAAATAACAGGAATGCTATTCTAAAGTGCATGAAAAATTATGCACAGGGACAAATCTTATTTCGGGACACAAAATGGCTCCTTAGCAATATGTCATATAGGGGTCATGACGATCAAGCAGTTTGAGCCTGCGCAGTAGGCCGTACAACATGGCCGCTCCACTGTCAACTTGCACTGTGGACGAGCAACGAAGCGTTATTCGTTTTTTGTTGTCAGAGGGTGTGAAACCTTCTGAAATCTAAAGAAGAATGAAGGTTCAGTATGGAGATAGTTGTGTGAGGAGAGAGTGTATGAATGGGTGGAAAGATTTCGAAACAGACTAAAAAATGTCAGTGATGAACACCGGAGTGGGAGACCAGTTAGCGTGGCAAGTGAGACAGTGAAACAGCAGGTTGAGCAGCGAATCCGTGACTACAGGTGAGTCACTGTTGATGAAATTGCTGCAGCATTCAACATGAGTCATGGCTCTGCGTACAATATTGTCCATAATGACCTCGGGTATAGGAAAGTGTGTAGCAGATAAGTCTCAAGGCAGTTGTCTGATGATCACAAGCATGCACGGCAGACGATTTGTCAGGAGCATTTGGACCGTCATGCTCATGAAGGAGATACTTTTCTCCATCGAATTGTGACAGGAGACGAGTCCTGGGTGTACCATTATGAACCATAGAGTAAGAGACAATCGATGCAGTGGAAGCACCTATCATCTCCGGTCAACAAAAAATTCAAGACGCAGGCTTCCGCTGGGAAAGTCATGCTGACCATCTTTTGGGATGTCAATGGCCCTATATTGGTGCATTTTCAGGAAAAGGGTCAAACAGTGACTAGTGCTCGATACAGTGACATGCTAGTGAACGAGTTGAAGCCCACGATACGATCGAAACGCTGGGGACTTCTCTCAAAACGAGTACTGTTGCTTCACGACAACGCCCGTCCCCATACAGCTGTGCATACAGTGGATACATTTAGCGATCTGAAATTTGAGGTGTTGAAACATCCACCATACAGTCCGGATTTGGCGCCATTGGACTTTCACTTGTTTAGACCTATGAAAGAACATTTGCGGGGCCACAAGTTTACAGATGACGACGAGGTAATGGTGGCGGTGCAAAGTTGGTTAAAGGCTACGCCAAAAAGCTTTTTTCTAGAGGGCATCCGCAAGCTTGTGGACAGGTGGACCAAGTGTGTTGCGAAGCAGGGTGACTATGTCGAAAAATAAGACACAAACAACTTCTGTAAGTACTCTTGTAAAAAAATTATTATAAAATTCGTGTTATTTAATGACTTACCTTCGTATGTATGTATATACACACACGCACAAACGCGCGCACGCACATGTGACAAGAACATGAAATATATGTCAATTTTGCACACAGAATACTTCAGCTGATTGCAATTAAAGTAACAATTACACAGTCAAATCTTGCTCTCTTAAATCTATGCTTCTTCACCCTATTGATGCCCATAAGCCGTGTTGTTGTGTCTCTCAGAATTTATGTTTTGGTAAAATGAAGTAAGAATGTTTTAGGCCTGACTTCCTGTATGTACTAGTTTATAATGCTAATGCAGCATTATGATGATGAAACTTGTGTTATTTACTGTTGCTTACTCATCTGGCATGTAATGTGTGTTGCATAGGGGCAGCCATCAGTGAATTTTACAAGACACAGTGTCAGTTCAGTGTATCACAATTAAAATAACTTTCTGTTTTGTTGATTGAGATAATATGCTTTTTCTGTACTTCCATAACATTAAATTTCTTGTTAGAGGTTTCTGCAGGTCCCCTGGAATCATAGTTTGGGAATCACTAATGTAAGGTGTGAAACTGCCTGATGAAGTGGCACTTTAATCACTCTGTTTTTGTGATGTATATACTTTTATATAACTTTTGGAACTTCTGATTATTTACAGGTTCGCGGGCAGTTGGTTTGAGTCGTAAGTCTTCTGATTCAGTGCTGCAGCAGCAGCCCAGCTTAGCTGGTCCGACAGGCCGCAGTACTCCGACGCCTATTTCTGCTACCACTGTTCTACCTGATGCCCCCCATTCTCCCATACTGGAGGATGTACCAACATCAAAAGCGGATGATACTGTATTAACATTTAAGGCCTCTGAGGAAGATTCTTCAGCTGACAAGCCAACCATGAACTGGGAACCGCAGAATGTGGAGGAAAATGGGCCCAGTACATTACAGAACTCTGAATTCAATCTGGATCTGGATGACATTCTTAAAATTGATTCTTTGCCTTTGTTAACAGTAAGTATTGTTCTTGTAGTTGCTGTTAGTATTGGGAATTAACCGTTTGACCTCTTTTAAGTTCGTTTTCATAATACTGCTGTCCCTCTGACTTTAGGTGTGTGTTAGTAACATTATGTTTGTTACTGAAGTGCTTGAATAAGAGGACACACAGTTGATCACCAGTCCTGACTGCCACTTGCCTCTTGTTGCTTGGACTGCTAAGGAAATAACCAATCTTTTGAGTTCATCTTGAATTTTAATTGAAGTGGGAGTTTCATATGGCTCACTTCCCAGTACTATGGTTTTGTTTCAAACATCTTTGTTCTGTTTACGATTAGTGTATGTGAAGGAGAGCAAAAAAGACCAGGAGTGTAACTCTGCATTTATAATCCTTATTTGTTCAAGTAAACGTACGCTGTTAAAGGTCCCTAACTTTCATGAAGTGCCGTCATCTTGTGAGAAGTCTCATTCCTGGAAGGTGGAAATGTTTAAGACTCTAGAATGTCTGTTTTCACATGCCATGTAGTTCATTAGGTGTTTACCATCATTTTGGAGGAACCTGAGAGCAGTAGACGACTCCAAAATATTGGCAGCGAGATATGAAACTGCACATGACATGTCTAAGGAAATCCCAGTCTGATGTTTCACTACCATGAAAATAACTAATTAAATATGACTTTCATTTCAAAATGTACACTGTTCAGCTGATAATCATAAGGGCTGTAACAGTATGTTGTTCATTATGTTATTAAGAAACCCCCAAAAAAGGATGTTTAATACATATGCAAGTTACGGCACAGAAGCTAAAGGCTACAGGCTTGTCCAGTGAAGTACATTGTACGTTGTTTGTTACAGAATGGCACGGCTGTGGAGGGCCCAGCTGGCTCCAGATTTTGTCAGTTCTTCCGGCGGGAGAGTCCTGTGAATCAGCCCGAAAGTCGGCGCTCCTCGCTTCAGGATGAATTGCTTAATAATATTATTAATGGTAGGAGTCGATTATTTGGCTTGGTGTGGGAAAATGTGACATTTAAATTAGATCTTTCTCACCTCTGGAACAGCTGTGAAAGCTTTATTATATTTTCAGTTTATTAAAATATCTGGGTGTAAAAATATATGAGTACTTTGAGTACATTGATGAAATGTTTTGTTCAGTAAAGTTAATTGTTATCCTCTTAAATTTTTAGGGATGGTATGTGTTCTACTGGTTTAGCATTCTTTTTTCAGTAGATGGGTGAGTGGATGGAATGGATGGATTGGGAGGATGGTTGGATGGAATGGAGGGAGGGCAGAATAGAGAGAGACAGACAGGTGGGTGGGTAGGTTGGTAGACTGATTGATTGATTGATAATATGTGATTATATAATCAGTATTATCAGGTTGATTTCTAAAACAAATAGCTGCATATGAAGTGAAACTAAAAAACCTGTACTGAAAAGCAAAGCACCTTGCTCTGCAGGTGACATGGCTTTGGTGCATGTTACATGCCAGGCTTACTGCTGTGTGGTAGTAATGATCTCTGGTAGAGACAAAACAAGAGTACCAATTATTGTGTCAGCCACAAGTACACTCAGTCAAGGTACAAATTCTGGGAGGTAAAAAGAATTTCTTACACTATATTCAGGTTCTTTATTAAATATGGAGAAATGCAGACTTTTCTCCAAAAATTCAACTAATCTGGCTTATTGAATGGCAGGGCTTCTAAAAGGGTTAGCCTGAAAATAGTGTTACTGTTTTGTATTTCTGTATGGAAATTGACATTAACTGTATGAAGAGTATTTTTCCATGTGAAGAGTACATGAAGTGGTTAGCTTTTCCCATTAAAGCACATTTTAGATCATAACTCTACCTTTTTCATTGAATTTTTGCACATTCTTTAACATGACTTTTCCTGTGTGCACACAACTACTTCACTTTCTGTACAGTATTTATTCCAACAAATTGCATTTGTAACCATAAATATCTGTCTCTTATTCTCTGATGCTTCTACATTTTTCAGCCTGTACAGGCTTTCCT
>Ga0131853_10021227_pt1 | contig 11786 bp, 7 predicted proteins | sample TergutLab28metaG_FD_92764 | JGI IMG/M metagenome (GOLD analysis project Ga0131853, IMG submission 92764) | Labiotermes labralis P1 segment gut microbial communities from Petit-Saut dam, French Guiana - Lab288 P1 (version 2) (version 2) | ecosystem: Host-associated > Arthropoda: Insects >...
GACCCGTTGCGCTGACCACGTGACACCCCTCTATCCGCAAAGGTTGGCACTAACTTCGCCGACCGGCGGCGGCCGCTCTGTCGGTATAGTTCGCGTGCGGACTAAGGCCACGGAGTTTAGTTTAGTTTTAATTGTCCCAACGAGATGCAACACAAAGCAGTCTATTTATTATTCTGCAAGTTCACTCTACATGTTTCGGGTGTCAACCACACCCATCATCAGGAGTACGCAAAACTGTAAGTACAGCCTCCGGTACTGGTCATATTTTTTTGTGCAGCTACCTCCACGTTGGAGGGAGGTAGCTGCACAAAAAAATATGACCAGTACCGAAGGCTGTAGTTTCAGTTTTGTGTACTCCTGATGATGGGTGTGGTTGACACCCGAAACATGTAGAGTGAATTTGCATAATAATAAATAGACTGCTTTGCGTTGCATCTCGTTGGACAATTATTAATATTGATCAGCGATGCACGGAACCATAAACATAAAAAACCTTTATTTAATTAACGTTTCTCATCAGTACCATGTTAGTTTATGTTCTGAAAAAATAAGTAAAATGGTAAAGCTGTCCATATACACTACATGAATGCATATAGGGGGGAGCACAGGTATAGCTGCACATATTCCAAACCTCGGCACAGTATGAAGATGTATTTTCAACCTCACGCCTCTTTCGCATTACACCCGTGGAAAGAACTACGGTATCCATGGATAGGAGGCTGGATGGGCCCCAGGACCGTAATGGACGTTTGAGGAAGAGAATAGTCCCATGCCCGTGCCGGATTCGAACCCCGGATTGTCCAGCCCGTTTTCTGGTCACCATACCGAATAAGCTATGATGGCTCCCAAAAATGTTGCTGGTTCTATTTTCTGCGCTGGATGATTTGCCTGCCATAAAATGAATGAATGGTGAGTTAAACCTTGCTGGTTGTTTCTGCACCCGCGTAATTTGTGCCACCGTGCTGGTAGCGATAGTGAATTGTGCGTCGTGATCGGCACGGCATCGCTCCAAACCAAAATTTCAAGCCGCTTGTTTAATTAGGTATTAAGAATGGGGCAAATGCACCACATCACAATACAGCAGTTATCTCCAGCAGGTCCGTGACAATGATTTGTTCATTACCAACATAAGAGAAACGTTAGATACCACTTCTGAGCCTGGAATGGAATTCACATGAAATGGAAGAATCGTTTACGTCTGTCATCATAATACTGTTGTAAAGTCTGTATTTGTTTACAGGACAAGGAACGTACACTGGAATGTCCGTTTTTGATTACCAGCTGCCCTTCGGACTTTGCTCTAGCCTTGTGTGTGTATACATGCTTATTCATAACAAGTGCTTACTAATGCTTCAGATGTCTTTTGCTTACCAACTTTTATCACATTTGATGAGGAAGTTCCCCAACAGTTCCCGACCCTCTTGCCGTCGGTGGGACTTGAGGGGAGGGCCTCGTCAGACCGCCCAACCATTCTAATGCTGTTTTGACGACGTGCCAAATTGCCCTCCTCTGTCTACACCCACCCAGCCATCTGCTCGATTAATCTGTTCCATGATGCGTGGGTGAAAGCCCAATGAAATGCTAAGGCCGAACTGAGGAATACCTTTGAGCGCCGGTGTTCCGGCTCCATTCGTTTATTAAGCGTAAAGACTGGAGGTTTTCGCGATGGGCAGTGTTTATGCTGTGGTGACAAGCCATAGAACCACAGTGTGAATTCCTTTATTTCTTCATGTTAAAAAAAAGCAACGTTTGGGCCCAAAATTTGGCCAGTCTTATAATTCGCCTTATTGACTACCATAATTTACTTTCCAATACAGTGCACCCCCTCCCCCCAACCTCATCCGTTTCCCATCATATACGTGACCCTATTTTTCGGGATGGAAAACTACATGAAATTCCCCTCACTTCCGTGCATCACATAAGTGGACCACGAATTTTGCAGCTGAAAACTTGAAAATTTATGCAACCATGTTTTACACACCAACCCGGTCCTCCTCAACCCATATTTAAGCTGTTTCTTACTGGTAGATATCCCCCGCTTGAAGGGGATTCCTATTACAGGTATGTACCGCATAACGACGTTTCGGTCAACGACGGACTGCATATGCGACGGTGGTCCCATAAGATTATAATACCGTTGTGTTACAATTGCCTACAGTATTGAGTACAGCAACATGCTGTACAGGTTTGTAGCCTAGGAGCAATAGGCTGTACCATATAGCCGAGGGGTGTAGTAGGCTATACTAGCTAGGTTTGTGTAAGTACACGTTCGCACAACGACCAAATCGCCTAACATCGCAATTGTCAGAACTTATCCCCGTCGTTAAGCGTCGCATATCTGTAATTTGTTTCTCTGGTGCCCTGGACATGGTCTCCTCCGAAATGTTGATAGCCATGCCAGACTATACGTTGCTGTAACCTGGAAGACCACAGTATATATTTCTTGCAGTTTTGTATTCGTGGTCCAGGGTCGTAATATTGGAGAATGGGAAGCGGATGTGACGACTGTGTGTGTGAGACACTGCTGTGCCACTGATTGGCCGATAACTGCGTAATCTAGTAGTGAAATAGGAATTGTGGAGGTGAAGTTGTCCCCTGTGCACGGCAGTGATGTGTATGGAGGGAGTGGAGATAGAGTTCCATGCAAATTTGAATGGAAGCATCACGATGTGCTCTCAACGTAATATAATGTTATACAGTGTACGTCAGCACAATCACTTTATTATATAAGGTAATACAAGGCTACATGTTTCGACTATGACCTAGTCATCTTCAGGCCTATATTAACATTTGTGTTACCAGATGCTATGCACGCTTTGGGATCCCATCGTGTTTACATTCGTGGAATATATCCAATTAAAACATTTGTCTAAAAGGTGTGATTTACAAATACAGGATTGGGGTAAGTAAAATTGTACATACCCCAATCCTTTTAGACAAACGTTTTAATTAGATATATTCCACGAATGTAAACACGATGGGATCCCAAAGTGTGCATATCATCTGGTAACACAAATGTTAATATAGGCCTGAAGATGACTAGGTTATAGTCGAAACATGTAGCCTTGTATTACCTTATATAATAAAGTGATTGTGCCGACTTACACTGTATAACATTATAGTTCCATGCATTTTTAGGTGCGTTCGCAAAATTGCCATGAATGTCTGTCCGTCCGCATGAAACAGTTCGGCTACAACTGGACGGACTTTCATGAAATTTAATATTTGAAGACTTATCGAAAATCCGTCCAGAAAATTCAAGTTTCATTAAGATCTGACAAGAATAACGGGTACTTAAAGACCTATGTACAGCGATGATGGTATCTCGCTTAATTCATCCTAGAGTGAGAAATGTTTCAGACACAAGTTGCAGAGAAAATCAAAACACGCATTTTATGTTCAATAATTTTTTTTTCTCGAAAATTGTGCTCTTTATGAGATAATGTGGAAAAACATGGTAAAGCCGAACAGGCCACATATGACAATATAATGCGGAGCATGCGCTTTGCATGATGGATAACAAGAATACACACACACACACACACCGAGAAAGTATAATACTCATCGGTTTTGCACGTCAGCAATGGTTATGCGAACGCGCCTGAGTGTTACGTTACACGTACAGGCAAGTCTTGTTAACCTCGTCACTACTTGAGGATGAGTATCCAGCTTCACGCCCCAGCCGTTTTACCTTCAGGGAAAGCGCTTCCCTGTTCCCATTGAATAGGATGCAGGTTGGGCTGCAGAGCTTGTCTGAGCGTTTTGGGGAAAATATACATATCTTACGTCTGTCGGAAATTGTACCGCGATTCTTCGGATTTCCATCCCGCAGCGTAGTCTGTGTAACGACTACGCCGTTTTGGCTTCCGGAACGAGAATAATGGGTTGTAATACATGTAAATAATTTGTTTGAAGAATTTTAAGTAACGGGATTCGTGAATATTGGTGTGAAGCTGCATTCAGCTAACTCCATGAAAAGAGCCCGTTTTTGCGAAGCTAGGAGTTCCGTAGCTAGTCAAGGAATGACCCACATTTTATAGCACGTCAAGTTTCATTCCCGTGTTCACATAAGCCTGCCACTGTCCAGTGTTTTGAGCCACGATAATCTAGTCCACGCTGTCGCCGTCCTGTTTCTTAAGATCAATTTTAATATTGTCATTGCATCTACTCCTATGCTTTCCGTGTAGTTTCTTTCCTTCGGGATTTCCAACCAAATTTCTGCGTGCATTTCTCACAAAGCTGTATTTGAATGAGTATAATTTATTGCCATCCTTTCAGATATTGCCTTAGATCTGAATATTCTGAAGACACAGACCACGGAAAACGAGTAGTTTTTTGTCGTCGTCCATTGACTTACACGTGCTATCGTATGTACTCGGTAATGGATTTCCACTTTGGAAACTACACCTGGTGACTGTAAGGTTAGTCTTGACGCGAGCTATAATAATAGCTGGGTTATGTTATTCCGACAACTCTCACAGGAAGTACACCTTTGAGACGGGGAGTTCATTCTTCCACGTGGAACTGAAAAGAAATTTGTACGTTTTGTTTTTCTCTTATGTTGACAATTTTAGATCTTGTCTCGTTCAGATGTCTGCATCCTCTCCGTCTGTTTCCTTAATATTTTTGTTTTCTTGTCCTTTTTTTTTTTTTTCTTTTCGTCCTTTTTCTATGTTCCGTGTCGTATTGGAATGGATTCATTCTCGGCAGACAGGAAGTCTCATTTAGCTGCACAGCGTCATTTAATTTTGGTAAAAATAACCCAAACCAATGGCCTCTACGTTGTTCATCTAATTTGGGCAGGATTTCTCCCCCCTCCCCCCCCCCCCGGTCAGGAAGAAATGTCCATCAACACTTTTTAGGTCAGTTCTAAAAAATCTCTGAAAGTTTAGTCAGATCTGTCCGTCCGCTTGGAACAACTCGGCTTATAGCCATACATATATTCGTACGTACGTACACACACACACACACACCACAGAGAGAGAGAGAGGAGGGAGGTATGAAGTAGATCTAATTATTCTGCAGCAAGTTAGAATTCGGAATAATGTAGAGACCTGACTTTTTTGTACTGCCACATTTGTTTTTTCTTCAAAACAGTTTTTAGATCGACGTTATGTGGATGTGGTTTCCGTGTATGTATTCTGTCACAAGTGGGTGTACAGAAGTGATGCTACTGGACTTGACAGTGTTCTTTAAGTTATCTGAAATTTAGCTGCCATTTGCATAAGAATCGCCTTACCTTAAGTGCATTGTCACTGTTATGTTTCGGCCCCGTAACTGTTATTTGAAAGGGTTTAGTTTAAACTGGTTTACATATAAAAATATGTGGACCCACTGTAAATTATTTGAGGTCCTTCTCATGTCTGTCATATCTGGATTTATAATTACAAGAGTTTATCAGCTGGGGGAGGGATGTTTTTGCCATTTAGCAGAAGTATAATGCGTTTCATCTCGTTTCCGTCGAGAGGCTTACGTTAGGTTGGTAGTTCTGGCAATTGACACTAGCATATGTAATAGAGCAGTAGGCTGCGAAAATGTGAACTGAACCCAGAATCCAGTGGCGTTACGCGAACACGATGGCGAACCTTCCGTTTCGTTAAAAAAAAACACTTACCGGCCCAGTTTAGTGACTCTCAGCTAATCAGGGATAAGCCTGTGCCTTGGATTTAATTAAGAGTTGTTTTAATAACAGTGGGCTTTTATTCGGGGGGGGGGGGGGTGGACTGGAAATGAAGTACTGGGGGCTTCATTGTGAGGACTGCAACAGCCTCGCTATATCAAATGCCCCGAATTATTAGTGAAACGCCTGTGGTGTGTGCCATGTGTAGTTATGCTGAGTATGGAGGCAATGTATTATTTTACTGTTTTTGTTGTTTTACAGCACAAGTCCCAGTCAGCTGGAAGAGGTTACCTTGGATCCAAATGCGAGTGCAAATGCAACCGTCCCTTGTAAGTAGATACGGTTTTTACATTATTATATCTAAGTAAGATACTCACCGATTTAAATAGGGGGTTCTCTTACAATTAAATGGGGGCTCTTTTGAGTAAAAACACAACTATCTTTTATTTACAATTAAACAGGGGTTCTTTTGAGTCAAAACAGAACTCTCTCTTACAATTAAATAGTGGCTCTTTTGAGTCAAAACACAACTATCTTTTATTTACAATTAAACAGGGGTTCTTTTGAGTCAAAACAACTATCTCTTACAATTAAACAGGGGCTCTTTTGAGTCAAAACAGAACTCTCTCTTACAATTAAATAGGGGCTCTTTTGAGTCAAAACACAACTATCTTTTATTTACAATTAAACAGGGGTTCTTTTGAGTTAAAACAGAATTGTCTCTTACAATTAAATAGGTGTTCTTTTGAGTCAAAACACAACTACCTAATAGTTCAGATAGTTGTATTTTGACTCAAAAGAACCCCTATTTAATTGTAAATAAAGCAACGGGGATGATGCACCTAGAGATTTATACTCACCCAATATCTCATGTACCCTTGCCGAGGTTCTTGGTTCGCCTTGCAGTTCACAGTAGGTTTTCTGCCGTATGACGCTGTGTGATCTGGTAATTATGTACTATATCCATGCAGTGTGGACACGGACGACAGAGATGTGGTCGATGATGCTGGCGATGCCGCTTGTCAGCCAAGATGACGATTCACCACTTATGTACAGGAAATACTGTGGCTATGAATACGTGCACAGTAACAAGAAATTTTACGAAAGTACTGTTGATAATGAGCAGGATGCTTTACTTCAAAACGCATTCATACATGCACATGGGTTAAAGGTGTGATACATGTACATTCAACTGATATGTCTGTACGAGTCACAGCGTGTGCATTTCCTTCACACAGCCTGGTACTTAATATGTAACTTGTGAGTTTCGTCTTCATACCTGTGAGATCATAAATAAATACGAACTTTGTGAAAACCTATGATCTCATAAACCTTGTCGTGTAAATTGTGTGCTTATAAATGCGTTATATTTTTGCATACTACAGTGATATCGGTCAGTAATTTTACCTATAAATTCTTTTAGCTTGTCATAATACGATTTTTTTGTTACTGCATCTGTATCTGAATTATACGCTAGTGACTGTAAATGCATAGCACTGGCACTGTATAGTGCTATTACATACAACACGACAGAACTTTTGAGTGTGGCATTGGTTTAATTCTATAAAGGTAAAGCAATCCCATTACAGACCTGGACAGGCCCTGAGGGTTCCAGGGGGTAGAGGCTCCCAGATTTCAAGACAATCGGCACATGAAGGTGGTAAGGTCAGTCCTACGCACCGACCGCCTTTACCCCCCAGGAAATATTCCTCGTACTCATTTCTGTTAGAGGCTGAGTCAACCCCAGGGCCATAGTGCGGCCGAAAGGATTATGTCAATGAAAAATTCCAGTGACACCATCGGGATTCGAACCCGCAACCTTCCGGCTTGTTGTGCAATGCCTCAGCCAACTGCGCCACCGCGTACCCCAGTTTAATTCTGTAGTAAAGAATTATGCAAAATGTGCTCTGTTATGCTATCGGTCATTATGAAAGATTAAGGTAAAGTTTACTCTAGAAGAGGCCACGAAGGCCCAGAGTAGAGGTATAGATCTACTCTTTCTTTAACCTCGGCGCTAGATGGGGTTGGTGGTCAACGCCACGCCCCGGCAGCTTTACCCCCGGGGAAGACCCGGTATCCATTGTACAGGATGCTGGGTGGGTCCCAGGGCCGGTATGGACAGGTGCGGAAAATCTCGCCCCCACCAGGATTCGATCACCGGACCGTCCAGCCCGTAGCGAGTCGCTGTACCGACTGCGCTATCCTGGCCCACCATGAAAGACATGACAGTTTCTTTTCTTTTTTTTTTTTTTTTCGAATTTCCGTGTCCGTGTGGCACCAGTTTTAAAATGTTTGTGGAATCGCTATATTGTCTTTGGCATAACTTCATTCTTTGTGTAGGGGAATGTGATGTTCGTAGGGCGCTCCTTCCCAGTTTCGTGACATACCGATTTTGTATATAACGTTTTAAATTCCGGAGCCAGCTGTGGAGCACTGTTAATACTACAGACACTTTGTGATGAATTTGTCATGTTACCAGAAAAGATGTTATATCAGAAGCTTGGATAGGTGTGCCCGAATATTGGAATACAGAAGTGGGCATAACCACTCGATGCGTGCTATCCGTGAATGCATACTCTAGAACCGAGAGTGTGCTTTTGGGGCAGTTTATGGACGAAGAGTACATACAGAATATTCTCAGTTGTATTGCCTCGGCTAGCAATGCATGTCACTGCAATGTCTTGGATGACCTGTTGAAGGGTGAAACCTACTTTATCAAGAGAAGTCACTTCAAATGACTCTTTATTGTTGTTGTTGTTGTTTATCTTGGGGACAAAAGTGTACTGCAAAGAAATCTCGATGTCTCTTGCCGTTGCTCTACAAGGAATGACGACGGGTTCAAATACGCTGACATCAAAAACAGCGATGGAATCTTTTTGGCCTACTAGTAAATGTTCGTCATCTCGGACATAAATGTAAGTCCACGTTGTGTTATTCGGGTAAAAGAAATTATGAGATTCATTGACGATACATCCATAGAATCCTGTATCTAGATAGTCTGCACGAGACACATGCAATGTGGACACATAATATTGCTGCCTTCTGACCTCCATGATGTAAACACTGGACTCACCTTCGGTAGATCGTTCTACCTGTTGTCTAGGATAGGACCAGGTGATTGGGTTTAGGGCTGTGCACTGCAGTGTAATATTGTCTCCTGTTTGTTGCTCATCTTCGGCCAATTTGGGTACCATATCTGGAGGATCCCGAATTTTGATTGTAAGAGTTACGGTAATGAATTTCTTGACTTCTGGCCGCGCCTTGTCGAGTACATGCAGTCTGTATTCCCCGGCGTCACTGAGTTCGACTCTAAAAAGCGTAAGACCACTTTCCGATCTCTCAATGCTTCCATCTATGACATACTTGCTCAAATTTCCTTCCAAAGGAACCACGCCTTGAGGACCAAACCACTGAAATTCAGGACCGAACGTCGTATTTACCTTAACTTTCCAAAAAACATATTCAGTTCCCACGTCAACACTCTCATTTCCGTGTGATGTGTGCACAGTGCAACTGAAGTAATTTTCTTTAGAAAGATTGCTGGTTTCAGCACCTAGGTAATACACCAACACTGTCACGGATATGGTCAGTATTAAAGCGATCACTTTTCCAGCACATATACCAGTACACACGTTTCCACACTTAGGAATTAGTCCTCCAAAGGACTTGCACGGTGATTCCTCCAAATTGAGTGTGTGATAATTGGGTTCTTCTAAAGGTATTGCGGGTTCTGTCGGGCCTGGATGTGTTTTGGGTGGAAGTTGAGTGACCGAAAATTTGGGAACAAAATTAAGTCCCTGTATTTCATTGTTAACAGTGACTTTATAATTTTGAACCGTAACAGGGGCGTTGTACTGGTTTCGGGTTCCCACATGTACATCGGAAGAGTCCTTCACACGGCACGAAACTGATGGCCTCAACTCTGCAACGTCTTCAGGTGTCGCGTCACTGACTTCCGAAACTGTAGAAGTTGACTCGTTTTCTGAATCTTTTGATTCAGAAGTCATTTCCCGAGAATGATGAGTCATAAATGTAGTGATTTTACCACTTGCACTGTTTGAGGAGTTCGTCACGTGCTGAGCACATAGATCGATTATGCACTAATGTGTAGATAGTGTAATTTGATGATCATCGGTGTTCATGGCGTCGCGATAGTCTTTTTATGTTCGCGGATCCGTGAATAGTAAAATTCCTAAGTTCAGTTTCACAGGTGGTTAGAGTATTGCGAACTTCTGCACCAGTTGTAATGTCAAGGGCACGTAGCGTAAAACAGTCGCACACGTTTGCACTAATCCTGATGCTGTAGGCACTTAACACGATCGCGAACGTTTGCACTAATCCTAATTTCACAAACTATCGCGAATGTTTCCAGCAATCCCAAGCAACGCGTGACACTCCCTGTCGCAGTGTAATTCCCGCCCTCCCCTCCCCCTCCCTCCGGAATGTGATTTTTTTTTCAGGAAGCAGAGGATTATCTTTGAAAATCCAAGCTTCCTTCTTCCATATAAATTAATCTTGTGTGATTCATCAGCGTCTTTTCCTGTCTTCTGCGTGTAGTCCCATGAACTGTTAAGCCATTGTGTAGAGGATGGTGAGGTAAATGTGTAGTGGTTTAGAAATTTTGTTGTTTTTGTTGTGATTTATTCCACGTGGCTGTCAGACTGTCAGCAGTAAATAAGAACAGACGGCTTACCCAAATTTGGATGTGTACACTGTTTCAGAATGCGTTCTCAACGAGTTTGTGTCTCTGCGTACGAGGAGTTTTTATGTTTGTTGCGCATATAAATAAATAATTGTGTTGCCGGTGTTCATATTCGTGTGAAACTGGTATTTTGGCACCGGAATTATTTTTTTAATTTTAGCACATCCTGTATGTAAAATGTGAATAACACAGGAACCAAATACGTTAGAATTATGAAACAAACTGCATTTTGAAGAGAAAAAACGGAGAGTGTATACAATGTTTGAAACATTCAGTACCTATATTTGTTGAATAAATGTATATAATACAACGTTTAGAGGTTAGCGGTGCGGTACGACCCCTGTAAGGGTCGTTAGGCTTCAAAGGGTTGAGGGAAGAACATAGACTGGCGGTGTTCGGGAATAGGGTGCTGAGAGAGATACTTGAACCTTGAAAGGGATAAATTATAGGGTAGTGAAGAAATCTGAAAAAAAAAAAAAGAGGAACGCTATCGTTTGTACACCTCACCGCATTTTACTGGAGCCATAATAAGGAGGCGAATTAGATGAACGTGTTATGTAGCACGCAGGGAGGAGAATAGAAATGCATTCCTAGTTTTGGTAGGAGAACCTGAATGTAGGAGACCACTTATGAGACGTAGGTGTAGATGCAGGCCCGTGTTAAGAAATGGGAAAAGGGGCTGTTGGACTGAATTCGGGGAAAAGTGGCGGTTTGTTGTGTATACGGCTCTGAACTTTTGTGTTCCATAAACCGCGGGGAATTCGGTGATAGCTTAGAACCTGATGGCTTCTCAAGAGAGGCCCTCCGTGGATTTCGTTATATTGCTAGCAGAGCAGGTGTGTGCTACATGGCATCGCACCGAATAGTCTTTACTCTCCTTCTTCGTTAAATATAAGGCTCGTAACTCTGAAGCATTGTCCTTCTTGAGAAGCTGATGGTCACTTATTCAGTAAGATTCTGTTCTTTATGCAGCCGCATATTAATGGCTCTGGTCACAAACTCCCCTCCTCCCTCTGGACCCTGTCGTGATCCATATAAGTCCATTCAAATATATTATTTATTTAAATCCTTTTTTAAAATTATTATCCTCCCTTATTCGCCTAGGGCTCCCAACTTCTTTAATGTAGAGTGAATGTTTCTAGAAAAATTCATGCTTCGTACACCGTACACTGGAACTCGAGGACAAATAGCCTTAGTAAGCGATACATCATCACTAAATATTACACGAGTTTTGTGTTTATTGGACCGTGCATCATGTTGATAGTTGAAGAAAGAGAGACCAACTTGATGTCACTTGCTTTATTATTTCATTATTTAATGCTAAACATGTTTCGGATATTAGTACATCCTCAGGAGCTTGCGACTTATTTGTTGAATTATTTCATGGGTTGTATTGCTCTGGTTCGATGTGTGTTGATGTTACGTTGTGGTTTGGCTGGGGTGGTGTGGTATCCGGATGCAGGC